>OGRN01002496.1_pt1 | contig 14066 bp, 15 predicted proteins | sample 1553401 | NCBI WGS metagenome assembly OGRN01 (sample SAMEA2580096, study PRJEB22360) | human gut metagenome | biome: human gut; feature: human-associated habitat; material: faeces | place: Denmark | collected 2008/2010 | reverse complement strand
CCTAAGTGACAAGTTTTTATTATTTCACTTGTCTACTTAGAAGGGAGCATATCACTTTTGCAAAAAGTGTACGTCCCCGTTTGCGTTTGCGTTTCTGTTTGCTCTTTATTCCACTCTGTGGATCCATCCTTCCGGTGCCTCAATATGGCCCATCTGGATTCCTGTCAGTGTATCGTATAATTTCTTCGTGATCGGTCCCATCTCGTCCATTCCGCTTGGGAAGCAGATCTCTTTTCCATGGTCATTGATCTTGCCGACTGGTGAGATGACGGCTGCGGTTCCACACAGTCCGCACTCTGCGAAGTCTTTGACTTCGTCGAAGTATACCGGACGTTCCTCGACCTCCAAGCCTAAGTAATGCTCTGCCACATACATCAGAGATCTTCTTGTAATGGATGGAAGAATCGTGCTGGATTTCGGCGTTACTACTTTGTTGTCTTTTGTAACAAAGATGAAGTTTGCACCGCCTGTTTCCTCTACCTTGGTTCTGGTTGCCGCATCCAGATACATATTCTCATCAAAGCCCTGCTTGTGTGCATCCACGATAGCATGCAGGCTCATGGCATAGTTAAGACCTGCCTTTACGTGTCCGGTTCCATGCGGCGCCGCACGGTCAAAGTCACAGACACGAATCGTGATCGGTTTTGCGCCTCCCTTAAAGTAAGGGCCTACCGGTGTCGTAAATACACGGAACTGATATTCATCTGCCGGTTTTACACCAATGACCGCATTTGATCCAAACATATACGGACGCACATATAATGTAGCGCCGGATCCATACGGCGGCACATAAGCCGCATTCGCCTCCACCGTCTTATGTACGGCTTCTACGAATCTGTCCTCCGGAAATACCGGCATTTCCAGCCGTCTTGCGGAATCAGCCATTCGTGACGCATTCAAGTCCGGACGAAACATTACGATATGCCCGTCTTCTGTAGTATATGCCTTCAGTCCTTCAAAGCAGGTCTGTGCATACTGAAGAACGCCGGCACACTCATTGATCACCACATTTGCATCGGAGGTAAGCACACCTTCGTCCCACGCTCCATCTTTATAATTGGAAACGTATCTTTTGTCAGTCTCTACATAAGCAAAGCCTAAATTCGACCAGTCAATATTTTTCTTTTCCATCGAAATCTCCTCCGTTCCTTATTATCTTTTTTGATTATAATACCACTGTACCAAAAATTCAAGAGTGCGCTCTGTTTTTTTATCGTTCCATCATACTGATCGACTCAATCGCCACACATCCGCCCCGTACAACTTCAATACTGTTAAACTCTTCCTTCATTAATTTGATGACTGCATCATTCTTGGCCGTAGTCTGGACAAATTCCAGAAGAAGGCTGTCACGGCCGTAATCAATGACCTTCGCCTTAAAGGTTTCTGCTATCTGGAACAGCTCTACCTTATCCTCCGGGGTACATTTGCGGACCTTCACATACAGAATTTCCTTCATCCTTACAAAAATATCTGTAAAATCAATCACCTTAATGACCTCTACCAGACGATTCAGCTGCTTCTTGATCTGCTCAAATGTCTCGTCATCGCTGACTGTCGCGATCGTCATTCTGGAAATAGTCGGGTCCTCTGTCGTTCCTACCGTCAGACTGTCCAGATTATACGACTTCCCGGAGAACAATCCGGAAATCTTGGAAAGGACGCCCACCTGATTTTCTACATATAATGAAATCCATCTTTTTTTCATTCCGCTCATATTTTATTTCCTCCTTATCACTCTCCACTTACATCCCTTGATCAGCAGTCCATGATCATATCTTCCAGTGTACCGCCCGGCTGAATCATCGGATATACCAGATCCTCCGGATCGATCAGAAATTCGATGAGATACGGGGTCTTTTTACTGTTCATAGCTTCCCTGAACGCCGGCTCGATCTCTTCTTTTTTCGTCACGCGGATTCCTTTTGCTCCGTAACTTTCTGCCAGTTTCACAAAATCCGGCACATAAGCCATATTCTCGACATCCTCTCCCCGGTCTCTTGAGGCTGCTCCTGACCGCAGACAGGTCATGGAGTACCGTTTTCCATAGAACAGCTTCTGCCACTGGCGTACCATGCCCAGATTATAATTGTTGAAAATACAATTGATCGTCGGAAGTTCTTCCAGGACTGCTGTTGCCATCTCCTGGATATTCATCTGGATACCACCGTCGCCAGAAATAGAAATAACCGGAGTATCCGGATTGCCGATCTTGGCGCCGATGGCTCCTGGAAGTCCATATCCCATGGTCCCCAGACCGCCGGACATCAAAAGCCTTTTCTTTTCCGTAATCTCAGCAAACTGGGATACAAACATCTGATGCTGTCCTACATCTGTTACGATAATGGCTTCATCAAACATACGGTTGATCGTCTCAATGATATCCTGAGGAGTCATGATCGGCCTTGGCTTCATAGCAAGGGGATGCTCTGCCTTCCATCCCTGAATCTTCTCCATCCAGTCTTTTGTATCATATTCTGTGACATACTCCAGCATCTTGGTGACCGCTTCTCTGGCATCTGCCACGATCGGTACATCTACCTGTACATTTTTTGAGATTGCGGCCGTGTCTATATCAATATGTACGATCTGCGCTTTCGGGGCAAAGGAATGAAGTTTTCCTGTGATCCGGTCATTGAACCTGGTCCCGATAGAAAACAAAAGGTCACACTCATTGACTGCCATATTGCAGGCATAAGCTCCGTGCATTCCCACATTTCCGATATAAAGCGGATGGTTTGTCGGAATCGCTCCCCGGCCCATCACTGTCGTCACTACCGGCACGTTAGTCTTTTCCGCAAGCGCAGTAAATTCTTTATTTGCATGGGAGATATTGACGCCTCCTCCCACCAGGAACAACGGGCGTTCTGCCTTGGAAAGCATCTTGATCGCTCTCTTAAGCTGTCCGATATGTACGTGAGTATTCGGTTTGTAGCCCCGGATATTCACTTCTTCCGGATATTCAGCATCTCCCAGTTCTCCCATCACATCCTTTGGAAGGTCTACCAGCACCGGTCCCGGTCTCCCGGTACGTGCGATATAAAATGCCTCTTTGATGATCCTGCCCAGATCATCCCTGTTCCGGACGGTCACTCCGTATTTCGTGATGCTGCGGGTGATTCCCACAATATCTACTTCCTGAAACGCATCGTTTCCGATCAGATGTCTGGCTACCTGCCCGGAAAAGCACACCAGTGGGACACTGTCATAGTAAGCCGTCGCAAGCCCTGTGACCAGATTGGTCGCTCCAGGTCCGCTGGTTACCAGGCAGACACCGACTTTTCCGGTAGATCTGGCATAGGCATCCGCCTCATGCACCAGTGCGATCTCCTGCCTTGGAAGAATCACTTTTGTATAATCCTGCTTATACAGCTCGTCGCTGATATCGATCGTGCAGGCTCCCGGGTAACCGAATAATACGTCTACGCCCTCCTCCTTTAATGCTTTTACCAATAACTTGTTCCCACTGATCTTTTTCATATACATACCTCCTTGTATAAAGATATCAAAAAAAATACCCTAAGCCTTATAAGCTTAGGGCGAATCTGACATCCGTGTTACCACCTAATTTCAGAGAAATGACTTCTCTGCACTCTGCCGGTACGGGAAATCCCCTTATCTCCGATACCGCTTCCCTCTAACGCCGGGATCACGCGTTGAAGTCTACTCAAAGCATCGTCTCAGAAAACTCCTGCTTCTTTCGGTTCACTGCTCGAAGGCTACTTCCATAATCTCTTCACGAAGGCTTCCACCAGCCGCCTCCTCTCTTGGCATCCGAAGACTATGTACTCCTCCTTGTCATAGCATTTCTCTGATAATTATCATTATTATATTCAGATTTTTCATCATTGTCAATCTATTTATCATAAAATTTCAAAACTCTTTCAATCCGGCCTGCCACCTGTTCCCAGCAGATGCGGCTTACATCCGCAGCCAAAGTTCTCCTCCTTCCCCGGCTTTGAACCTCCCGGATACTGATATCCAGAGCTTTCGAAAGTCTTCTTTCAAATGCTGGAAGGCTCTCTTGTTCCGGTTCGTCTACTTCATGCATCTGTGGCAATGTAACATACCTGATCCTGGCACCCGGCGCAAAGGTCTCCATCCAGTCCGCAATTCCAGGAAGATCACTCATCACTACCTGGTCGCCGCAGGCGAGAGCTTCTACCGCCGTCAACGGAAGTCCCTCATAAAAAGATGGGAGCACAAATATATCGCATGCGTTATATAATTCAGCCAGTTTCTGCTGGGAAAGCTTTCCCACAAATACTACCGGATACCGGCATTTTTCTGCCAGCGCCTGAATTTCCCCATATTCTTCCTGGTTCCCGGCGCCGCCTGCCAGAAAGAGGCGGACTTCCCCCGGTGCAGATGTGAGAAGATTCATGGCTCTTAAAAGGCTCATCACGCCTTTTTTCTCAGCAATCTTCCCGGCAAAAACGATACGCACCGCATCCTCTGTCCTGGCAAAACTGGTCTGATGGAAGACACCGGCATTATATCCGATTCCCACCACATGTATGTTTACTTTATCTGCATGATAGATCTTCAAAATCCTGTCGATCTGTGCCTCCTGCAGCACAAAGATCCCATTCAGGGCACGGATCTTTTCTGCAATAAATTCCCGTTTCAGATCCGTCTTCTGCATCTGGCGCAAATCAGTATTATGGCAGAATCCATATATTTTCTGTTCCGGAAAACGATCCCTTGTCAGAGCCGTCAGAAGATACAGATGATGGCAGAGGATCACATCCGGACGGAACTCGCGTACCACTCGGTCCAGTACTTTTGAAAAAGCTTGTTCAAACTGCCGGGTCATCTCCGGAGTCAGATCACAGTATCGGGTACTTTTGTATGGCATTTCATCCGACATGCCCACCACCGGAAAGGGCAGATCTTCTGTTTCAAAACAGACCGGATCAAACCGTACCTTGTCTGGAAGAAAAACCTCATCTTCCGGACCGATGCCGGCTATCACAGCCTGCGTATGCCCTTCTCCGTCAAAGGTCTTTATCAGCTCCGTCATATACACACCGCTGCCGGTACTGTCCGGCTTCTGCGCCGAGATACTTAAAATTCTCATTTATCTTCCGACCCTTTCATAAACCGTAAAATAATACTCCAGATCAAAACAGGTCTGCTCTTCGCTGATTTTTGTCATCCTCCAATCCTCATCCTGATCCAGATTCGGAAAATAAGTGTCTGCATCATATGCATGGTCAATCTTTGTGACCAGAGCGGTATCACAGTAACCCAGCATCGCCCGGTAAATACTCTCCCCACCGATCACGAATACTTCTCCTTCATATTTCCTGCTCTCTTCAATCGCTTCCTCCACACTGTGCACGACCACAGCGCCTTTGACTTTATAATCCGGATTTTTCGTGATCACAATATTTACTCTGTTTTTAAGCGGCTGTCCCTGAGGAAAGCTTTCCAAAGTCTTTCGTCCCATGATGACCACGTTTCCTCTGGTCGTCTCCCTGAAAAACTTCATATCCGCAGGAATGCTCCACATCAGCTTATTATTTTTCCCGATTGCCCAGTTTTTATCAACTGCAACGATTAATTTCATCTGAATAATTCCTTCCTTTCACTGACAAACTTTTCTTTTGATCCCATAGTCCAAAAATCAGACTGCCACCGGTATATTCCGAATCTGTTCATGAGTCTGATAATCGATCAGCTTTACATCATCCGGCGTAAAATCATAGAAATCCTTTATATCCGGATTCAGCCAGAACTTTGGAGCCGGCAGGGGCTCCCGGCTGATCAGCTCCTGTATCATCGGCACATGCCGGTCATAGATATGTGCATCTGCGATCACATGCACAAACTCTCCCACCTGCATATCGCAGACCTGCGCCAGCATATGCATCAGGACGGAATACTGGCAGACATTCCAGTTATTTGCCGCCAGCACATCATTGGACCTCTGATTCAGGATCCCGTTCAGGACCAGCTTGTCGCTGTCCGGCCGTTTTGTCACATTAAACGTCATGCTGTAGGCACAGGGATAGAGATTCATCTCATGAAGATCCTGGTGTACATACAGATTCGTCATGATCCTTCGACTGTAGGGATTATTTTTAAGGTCGTAGATGACCCGGTCCACCTGGTCGAACATCCCCTCTTTGTACTGGTGCTTTACCTGCATCTGATATCCATAGGCTTTTCCGATGGAGCCATCTTCATCGGCCCAGCTGTCCCAGATATGACTGTTCAGGTCGTGTATGTTATTTGATTTTTTCTGCCAGATCCACAAAAGCTCGTCTGTACAGCTCTTGATCGCTGTCCTTCTCAGCGTCAGTGCCGGAAACTCTCTGGACAGATCATAGTGGTTGACCACTCCGAATCTCTTGATCGTATAAGCAGGTGTCCCGTCCTCCCAGACCGGACGCACCTTTTCTCCCTTTGTATCCGTTCCGTTTTCCAGAATATCGCTGCACATGGCAATAAACACTTTGTCCGCATAACTCATATTTCTTTCTATATCCTCCACATTATCTTCCATAATTTTCGCTGCTGTGACCAGTTTATCACGAAACGGTCATAAAAAAAAGAGGGCTTTCACCCTCTTTCTCCAGTTCTGGGTCCTTCCTTCAGCTACACCCCTGCAGGACTGTTTCCAATGCGCTGGCGCTGCTGCTGTGCGACCGCTCTACCCGGATATTGTAACGCTCAGCCTCTTTTAGTGCACAGTGTACCATTTTATGGGCCACCGTAGAGGTAAACAGAATGATCAGGTCCGGCTGGCCGATCTGGGTCTTCAGGTTGCCCGACATCCTGGTAAATACTTTGGCTTTATACCGGTACTTCTTACATATCTGCTTATACTGCTGTTCCATCCGCTCGTTTCCGCCAATGATTACAACACTCATATGCTCACCAGTTCCTTTCCTGCTGTCTTTAATTTTGCTACTGCTGCATCATCCGGTGCTTCATTTGCGATGATCCCGGAGCCCGTCACAAGCACGGCGCCAGCATTTTTCATACGCTCCTCCCAGTTCCGCATCCATTCACCGTCTCCCCAGCCGTAAGAGCCAAACAGCAGGATCTTTTTCCCGCTGACTTTCCCTTCCAGTTCCGCCACGAAAGGTTCCATCTCACTTTCTTCCAGTTCTTCAGCACCCATGGAAGGACACCCAAGTGCGAAAACATCCTCCTTTACCAGCTCCTGTGCGTCTGCACCGTCCACCGTGATCAATGCAGCCTCTCCGCCTGCTTCTCTGATGCCGTCCGCCAGGGCATCTGCCATCGCCTCCGTATTTCCGGTTCCGCTCCAATATACCACTGAAATGCTCATGTGTATCGTCCTCCTTTGATTTTCTGAAACCCAGCCGTCAGGCTACACTGTATACAATATCCCGTATACTTTTCCCGACCAAAAATTCATTGACAGCACTTGTTCTTGCCTGATCATATGCCAGGAAAGTCAGCTGCGCCCGTTCCCGGTTATGATACACCTTCCAGTATCCGGTCATCAGACATCCCTGTCCGTCATTTTCGATAAAACCTCTCACGTCCTCGACCGGATAATCCAGAAAGGCGCCGATTTCATGCGGAAAACATATATCCTGCCTGGAATATCTGTCGATCCGCTCCGCCAGACGCTGAAATGTTCCGTTCAGATCCTGCATTACATATCCATATTCCCCAAGGAACTCTCTGATCTCTTCCCGCTGAAGATAGGCCTCCATCTCCTTCCTGCGGAAAAGAATAATCAGGCAGCGTTCTTTACAGATTGCAAGCACCTGATAGGAAATCCCCGTACCCTCTAAAATTTCTCTCAGTTCCCACAGGAACCTCCTCTCAAGATTCATGATACAAGCAACCTTGATCCCCTTCAGAAAAGGTGCACACTGCAGGATCAGCTGAAACTGCAGTCGCCTGCTGATATTCTGGTCAGAAAGCATATGCGCCACAACCTCTACCGGCATATCGTCTCCTCCATGCTGTACAAATTCTTGATCTGTTAATTTTGAATTTGATTATCATTTGCATTTGAAGTATATCATAGAAACACATAAAATAGCAACCATATGTATTGATAGCATTTCTCATTTCCAGAATATTATCCAAATTGACTACGGGGACGTGGTATTTTTAAAAATACCACGTCCCCGTAGTCAATTCAGACAATTATTTTTTCAGGATCAGTGCCACGAATACCAGGTCTTCATCCCCTGTATTTTTCACCCCGTGGCCGTTGCCGTCTTCACAGACGAACACATCTCCCGGCTCTGCCGCCATTTCTTTTCCGTTGTCACTGTATACTGCTTTTCCAGACAGAATGTAATAGGTCTCGCTCTCACCATGATGCTCGTGATATCCCAGTTCGCTCTGGGGCGGAATCGTTACTTTGCTGAACATCCGGCAGTGTTCTCCCAGTTCAGCCCCTGTCAGCAGCGCCTCTTTCAGGATATATCCGGCGCCCCCGTTTGCATGTTCCGCTTTCACTACTTCTCTTTCTCCGGCTTTTGTCATACAATTTTCCTCCTTAGTTGTAGCATTTAATTAAACAATACAACTAATTTCATCTGTCTGTCAACTGTCTCATCTATGAGGCTACCGTTTTACAATCTTGTAATACTCTCGCGCCGTCACGCCGTACACGGCTGCATAGAATGCGGCGAACACGGCCACCGTGATGACGGTACATGCAAAGAACAACGGTGTGTTGGTGAAGTTGAGCGTGACCAGAAGTTTCTTAACCACCTGGAATGCCACGGCCACGTGCAGTACTGCCATAAGAAGAGGCAGGAAGAATACGGTCAGCACCTGGCTTCGGATGGTGCGCCGGACTTCTTTCTGATCCATGCCTACCTTCTGCATGATCTGGAACCGTTCTTTATCATCATAGCCCTCGGAAATCTGCTTATAATAAATGATCAGAACAGTCGCCATCAGGAACAGTGCGCCCAAATAGATACCGATAAAGAAGAGGGAACCGTACAGACCATAAAAGTTTTCCCGGCTCTGCTGCCTGCTTTCGCAGAAGGCCCCCGGCACTTCCCCTGTCAGGCGCTCTGTCATCGCCTCCTCCGTGGCGCTGCAATCCTCTTTCTCTCCTTCCAGGTCAAAACGGTGCCAGTATTCCACCGCACTCTGCTGGGCCACCCATTCCGGCGACATATCACTGCCGGCCCAGGCTTCCTTCAGGATATCCCCGATCTCACTTTCGTCCGCCATGATCAGATAATATGCATCGGTCACCCGGGACCGATTCTTCGGCTCCAGCTTCAGGTCATCCACGGTTCCGGCCACCTGATAAGTCTTAGAGCCGACCTGTACATCGTCCTTCTCCCAGTCCTCGCCTGTAGAATAGACCAGTACCTCATCCGAATCCAGATTCACATTTTCTCCTTCGATCGAATTATAATCCGCCTCCGGAAGCATATACAATTCCCGGATCTGAGAAGTTGAAGAGTCGCCTGTCTCCTTTAATTCAAATCCATCTGCATTCATAACCACAGCCACTGAACCCTGGTGATATACAAGTTCTGTATCTGGATCTATGGAAACATGATGGTTCTTTAACTCCTCGGAAATAATCTGCTCTGCCTGCTCTTCAGCCTCCGGAGTGGTCTGATAAAGCCTCAGCCCATATTCCGTAGGAAAGCGGAATCTCAGGATATCATCCATCCCTGCATAAAGCGACAGCGTAGTCGAGATCATTACCAGTACCATGGTACTTAAGATACAGATGTTTGCCAGGCCTACTGCATTCTGCTTCATCCGGTAGATCATGCCAGATACAGAAGTAAAATGCTTTGCCTGATAATAAAAGGATTTCTTCTTTCGAAGCGCCTTTAAAAGGGCGATGCTTCCGGCTATGAATAAGGCGTAAGTACCAAGGATCACACAGATCACCGCGATAAAGAAAGCAGAAATCGCTTCCAGCGGAGAGTCCGTTGTCAGTGCGATGGTATATCCTGCTCCAACCAGACCAAACCCGATGATGGCCAGCAGGATCTTGGTCTTCGGTTCTTTTTCTCCCTGACTGCTTCCATGCAGAAGCTCCACCGGATTAGCCAGCCGGATCTGCATCAGATTATAGCAAAGTGTAAGAAGAAAAATCACCGCAAATAAAATCAGTGAATCCACCACCGATGGCAGAGAAACAGCAAACTCCAGCCCCACATCAAAATGCAAAAGCTTCAGAAGCGCCAGATACATCAGCTTGCTGAATACAATCCCAAATATCAGCCCCAGTCCGATCCCGGCTGCTGCCGTGATCAGCGTTTCCACCAGCAGCATCCTGGCAATGTGCCGTTTTCCCATGCCCAGGATATTGTAGACGCCGATCTCCCGTTTTCTCCGCTTGATAAGAAAACTGTTGGTATAAAACAGGAAAATCACTGCAAATACAATAATCACGCCTCTGGCATAGCTTAAGACCAGCTCCAGGCTCTTATTTCCGATCCCTTCATTCCTGGCCAGTGCGTCCATGATATAGAACATCATGACTGTCAGCACGGACGTGAAAATGTAGGGAACATAGGTCTTGCTGTTGTTTTTCAGGTTCGTAACTGCAAGCCGCGAATAGATGGAACTACTCATTTTCTCCACCTCCTGCCTCCAGGACCGTCAGTGTATCGGAAATCTTCTGATACATCTGCTCATTCGTCAGATTGCCCCGATAAAGCTGATGGAACACTTCTCCATCCTTAATAAACAGGACTCTGTTCGCCGTGCTGGCCGCCTTGGTACTGTGCGTCACCATCAGGATCGTCTGCCCATCCCGGTTGATTTCCTCAAACAGATTCAAAAGATCGTCCGCCGCCCGGGAATCTAACGCCCCGGTAGGCTCATCCGCCAGGATCAGCTGCGGTTTTGTGACCAGCGCCCTTGCCACCGCAGCCCTCTGTTTCTGTCCTCCTGACACCTCATATGGATATTTCTTCAAAATATTTGCAATTCTTAACTTCTCCACCACCGGCGTAAGCCTTCTTTCCATCTCCGGATATTTACGGCCGGAAAGTACCAGCGGAAGCAGGATATTATCCTCAATAGAAAACGTATCCAGAAGATTAAAGTCCTGAAACACGAATCCCAGATTCTGCCTCCTGAAAGCTGCCATCTCCTTTTCTTCGATCCCGGAAAGATCCCTTCCTTTCAGATAGACCTTTCCGCCTGTCGGCCGGTCCAGTGCAGCCAGAATATTTAAAAGCGTCGTCTTGCCAGAGCCGCTTTCTCCCATAATCGCCACATATTCCCTGGGCTCCACCGAAAAATTTACATTCCTGAGGGCTTCTACCTGGCTTCCCCCAAATCTTGTGGTGTATATTTTCTTTACATTTTTCACATCCAGTAGTGCCATATCTTTTTCCATCCTTTCATCAATGTTTTTTACATCTCCAATTATAAAAAAAGGAGAAATGCCCTTCCATTGATTTAGATGACATTTCCCTCTCCTGTCTTACATTTCTGTAAGATTCCCTTTTTCACGCTCCAGATATAAGTATACCTTTGTACCCTGATCGATCCTGGATTCGATCTCAATCCCGTGCTGCAGCTTGTCCATGATCTTCTTGCACAGGTAAAGGCCGATTCCGGTAGACTTCTTATCCGCCCTGCCGTTATACCCGGTAAATCCTTTTTCAAATACCCTGGGCAGGTCTTCCGGAGAAATCCCGATCCCGGTATCCTCGATCACCAGCATGGTTTTTCCTTTATGTTCCGTCAGATAAATAGAAATACTTCCCTTTTTCGTATATTTCAACGAGTTCGACAATATCTGTTCCACCACAAATACCAGCCATTTTTCGTCTGTCAGCACTTTATGACAGAGGGGCTCATAGTTCAACCGGATCTTCTTTAAAATAAACATCTGAGAATACTTCCGGACTGCCTGGCGGACGATATCGTCCAGAGAATATTCTGCAAATGCCAGATCTGAAGACATATCCTCCATCCGCAGATAAGAGAGCACCATTTCCACATACTGCTCAATCTTAAACAACTCCAGCTTCATATTTTTGATATGGGGCACAGCCGCATCTTCTTCTTCCAGAGACTGCAGCATGACCCGGAGGGCTGCGATAGGTGTCTTGATCTGATGAACCCACATTCCATAATAATCTGCCATTTCCTGCCTGGAGATGCGCTCCTTTGACTCCAGCTCCTGCTTTTCCTGGTACAGCTTTATCAGGATCTTCTGATATTCTTCCTCCACGGTATTCATCGGATCCGGCATCCGGGAAAGATCTGTCAGGATCGCCGTCTGGTTCTCTTCCAGTTCCCTGCAACTTCTGTAATACCGGATAAATGCCATGATCCCATATAAAACCAGCCATCCCACCGACAGCAGGAATCCATAGCGCACCGCATCCACACGGACATTATATAAAAAGAAAACCACCTGGAATATTCCGACAAATCCTATATACAGGCAGATTTCTCCGATATGCTCTCTTGCAAATCTTTTCAGTAACCTCATCATTCCACTATATATCCAATGCCTTTCTTCGTCCGGATCAGGTCAGCAATCCCCACAGACTCCAATTTCTTCCGGAGTCTTGCCACATTCACCGTCAGTGTATTGTCGTCAATAAACTCATCACTGTCCCAGAGTCTTTCGATGATCTCATCCCTGGAAACGATTTTTCCGGCCCGTTCGAACAGAATCTGAAGGATCCGGAACTCATTCTTCGTAAGCTCCAGCTTTTCATTTTCATACAAAACCGTGGCGTCGCTCAGATTCAGCATGACGCCTGCATGTTCCAGAATATTGGACGCCCCGTGGAATGAATAGGCTCTCCGCAGAAGCGCCTGCACTTTTGCCGTAACCACATTCAGATCAAAAGGCTTCTCAATAAAATCGTCGCCGCCCATATTCATCGCCATGACGATATTCATATTGTCATCCAACGATGATAAAAATATGATCGGTACCTCTGACACTTTTCGGATCTCCTGGCACCAGTGAAAGCCGTTAAAAAACGGCAGTGCAATATCCAGCATGACAAGCTGGGGCTCAAACTCTACAAAATCTGTCATTACATTTTTAAAATCTTCCACACACCGGGCATCGTAGTCCCACTTTTTCAGATGAGCCGCCAGAATTTCTGCGATCGTCATGTCGTCTTCTACGATTAAGATCCTGTACATCCTTCCTACCGTCCTTATCCATTCTGTTTTCCATCCTACTCAATTCTCCTGTATTTGTCAATGAAAATAATGGGCTCCAATCTGCATCCCGGATCCTCCCTGATCAAAATAAAGGCATCCCTCCACCGGGTCCTCTCCTGCCAGCGCATCCTTTGCCGCCTGCATGGCAGAATCTGTATAGCCCTTCTGGCTTCTGACCCTGTCCAGCCATCCCGTGCCGGCCGGTACAAACTGCCCGGACTGATAGACGACCTCTTCCACAGAATCCGGAAACAATCCACTGTTTACCCGGTTCATCACCACAGCTCCCACCGCTACTTGTCCCTCGTACGGCTGATTGCCGGCCTCACAGAAAATAATGGATGCCAGAAGTTCCAGCTCCTGCTGATGCGCCGCCTCCAAGGCTGCTCTTCTCTCCTGCTCTCTTTTCTCTTCCCTCTCCCTGGCTTCTTCCGCCTCCTGCTGATTTTTTTCATCCAGCACCTTCACCGAGGCTGCCATCATCTTCCCGGAAATCTCCTCAGACTCCCCGGAAATCTCCTTGCCGATTTCCTCTTTCATAAAAGCCGCATTCTGCTCCTCCAGGAAAGTCTGGGACTGCACACACACTACCGACTGTGCCGCCTCTGGCACAGCCGCATAGCTTGTAAAGCCTGCCGTCAAAATCCCTGCAGATAACAATAAATACGCAGATCCATACCATGTTCTCCGATTCATATCACGCCTCCTGCCACATGCTTGTATGCATAATCCAAAAGATTATTCATAAAATAATCTTAATAAAGTATATTCAATAATTTCAATTTTATTACAAATGTTACAAAATTATTACGCATTCTTCAGATGGGGACAGGGCACTTTACAAATGGGGACACCACAAAACGCAGTTTGGGACGTACACTTTTGCAATGATATGCTCCCTTCTAAGTAGACAAGTGAAATAATAAAAACTTGTC
>OGRN01002491.1_pt1 | contig 14079 bp, 16 predicted proteins | sample 1553401 | NCBI WGS metagenome assembly OGRN01 (sample SAMEA2580096, study PRJEB22360) | human gut metagenome | biome: human gut; feature: human-associated habitat; material: faeces | place: Denmark | collected 2008/2010 | reverse complement strand
GGTAAGGCAGAGGTCTGCAACACCTTCATCACCAGTTCAAATCTGGTTGGCGCCTTTTATATTGCTCCAATCCCGGAAAAGGGGTTGGGGCTCTTTTTATGAAATCCAGGGGTTGATTATGATCCGGAGCGGTGGGAGATGGACTGGAAGAGCGGCTTTTTTTACCGGAAGGGGTGGAAGTTCTATACCGGGGAGAAGAAAAGAAAAAGCACGCTGCACTTGGCGGTGCAGTGTGCTTTTGACTTATTATTTTCCGCGCAGCCTTGCCAGAAGTCCTTTTTTCTTCTGCGGAGTATCCAGCGGCCCCCGGATTCCTTTGACTGCAGTGATGTAGATTCCGCTGACGGTCGCCTTTACTTCCTTCTTTACAGGAATCAGAGGATAAATCTGGGCATCACACATAAGAGTCATGATCTTAGGTCCGACTTTTGCCTTTACGACCGGAACTTTTGAGCGCCGCAGATATTTCGGAGTGCTTTCAAGGACGATCGGAGGAAAATCAGCGTCTTTTAAGCGCATCTTTCCTTTGTCGATGATCAGCATGGAAATAGTCTGAGCCATAGCATCAATCTGTTCCTGCTGTTCTGCCTGCTTCTTTTCTGCTCTTTTTCCCAAAAAATATAATACGACACATGCGATAATCAGTACGATTAAAATCACAAGTAATACGATAGATAACGTGCTCACGACAGACCTCCTAAATACTAAATTTCACGCAACTTATTGTATCATTGTTTCTGGACAAGTGCAAGAGATTTGAGATTATAGGGTTACTTTTCTTGACAGAATCGCTATAATATAAGGATGGAAGGAGGATGGCATGCCTGAGCATATCGGAGAAATATTTACAACATCATATATGTGGCTGTGGGAGCATATGTTTCTGATCAATGTGATTTTTTCTTTTCTGATCATCTTTTTTCAGAGAAGAAATCCCACAACGGTCTGGGCCTGGCTCCTGCTGCTTTATTTTATACCAATCCTGGGATTTATCCTGTATCTGATCCTGGGACAGAACTTCCGGAAAGAGCGGATGTTCAAGATGAAAGAGATCGAAGGAGAGATTAAATATGCGGTCCGCCGGCAGGAGGAATCCATCTACCGGAAAAAGCTAAGGCTGAGGGATCCGGAGCTGGAGCGTTTTAAAAGCCTGATTCTCTATAACCTGAATGAAGGAGAGGCTGTGCTGACGGATAATAATGATATCCGGATCTATACAGATGGAAGAGAAAAATTTAACGCGCTGTTAAATGAGATGGATCATGCAAGAAACTATATCCATATCCAGTATTATATCATCCGCAGTGATGAGCTGTGGAAGGAAATCGAGGAGATCCTGTTAAGAAAGGCCAGGCAGGGCGTGGAAATCCGGATCCTTTTTGACAGCATGGGCTGCCGGGGGCGCAAAGGGATGCATAAGGCAGACTGGGACCGTCTCAAGAAAGCCGGGATCCAGGTGGCGGAGTTCTTTCCTGCCGTACTTGGAAAGCTGCAGCTTCGTGTCAATTACCGCAATCATCGGAAGATCGTGGTGATCGATGGACGGATCGGATTTGTGGGCGGTTTCAACGTGGGCCGGGAATATCTGGGAAAGGACCCGAAATTCGGATACTGGAGAGACACCCATATCTGCATCGAAGGTTCGGCAGTCACATCACTTGCAGTCCGGTTTGTGCTGGACTGGAATTATGCGGCCAGAGAAAACATTTTTCTGGAAGATCGTCTGTTTGAAATTCCCACATATGTGAGAAACGGGAGGGATCCGGTGCAGATCATCTCCAGCGGACCGGACTCCAGAAGCCAGGTGATCCGGAATAATTATCTGCGACTGATCCATATGGCAAGAAAGAGCATTTATATCCAGACGCCGTATTTCATTCCGGATGATGATATCAAAGATGCATTGATCATCGCAGTAAAATCAGGGATTGATGTGCGGATCATGGTACCCTGCAAGCCGGATCATCCATTTGTATACTGGGCGACTTATTCCTATCTGGGAGAGATGATCGAGGCAGGGGCACGCTGCTACACCTATGACAATGGATTTCTGCATACGAAATGTCTGTGCGTGGACGGACTGGTGAGCTGTATCGGGACCGCCAATATGGATATCCGGAGCTTTGCGCTGAACTTTGAGGTCAATGCGGTGATCTACAGCGCAAGGACGACAGAAAAGCTGATGGAAGCATTTGAAAACGATATTCCAAGGAGTACGCTGGTGACAAGAAAGAAATATAAGCAGAGGAGCCTGGTGATCCGGGCAAAAGAGCAGTTCTGCCGTCTGCTGTCACCGGTGCTGTAATGGGATTCTTTTGTGAAATATCCTGAAAAATACTAGGAAAGTAGAAGGAGATATGCTATAACATAAGAGTGTAATTTTATTAGCTTACGAGGTGTAATATGAAGAAAAAATTAGTAATGATGTTAACAGGGATCTTTGCAGCATCCATGATGCTGGCAGGATGCGAGGCAAGCAAAGGACTTGAGACAGATGATCTGAAGATCACACAGTATAAAGGCGTAGAAGTAAGTGAGGTGGACAAGCCGGAGAAAGTCACGGATGAAGACGTGGATGCGGCGATCCAGGCGAATCTGCAGACCAATGCGACGACCGAGGAGGTTACGGACCGGGCGGTGGAAGAAGGGGATACCGCGACGATCGATTTCACCGGCAAGATCGACGGAACAGAGTTTGAAGGCGGTTCCAGTACAGATTATCCGCTGGTAATCGGATCAGGTTCCTTTATTGAAGGTTTTGAAGACAGTATCATCGGCCATAATATCGGCGATACCTTTGACTGGAACGGAAAGTTTCCTGACGACTATAGCAATGCCGACTATGCAGGAAAAGATGTGACCTTTACCATTACCGTGAAAGGGATCAGCGTGGAAAAGGTGCCGGAGCTGACAGATGATTTTGTAAAGAGCGTATCCGACAAATCTACAACCGTTGACGAATATAAAAAAGAAGTAAAGAAGCAGCTGGAAGATGAGGCTCAGGCTACTTATGAAGACACTCTCCGTCAGGAAGTATGGCAGACCGTGCTGGACAATACAGAGGTGAAGAAGTATCCGGAAGACGAGGTCAAAGAGATGTCAGATTCTCTGACCGAGCAGTATCAGTCCGCGGCGGATTACTACGGACAGGAGATGTCAGACTTCATCGAGCAGCAGATGGGAATGTCCATGGATGAGTTTAACAGCCAGGTGGATGATGCCGTGCGCAGCAGCATCAAAGAGACCATGGTGACAGACGCCATTGCGAAGAAAGAAAAGATCAATCCAAGTGATGACGAATACAACGAACAATTTGAAGATATGGCAGAAGCTTACGGCTACGAAGATGTAGATGCACTGAAAGAGGCTGCAGAAGAAGATGATCTTAAAGAGATTGCCTTAAGCAATCTGGTAAAAGACTGGCTGGTGGATAACTGCATTCAGGTGGCCGGAGAATAACAGTGGAAAATAAAAATAGGACGTAGACTTTTGCAAAAGGGTCTACGTCCTATTTTGGAAAACAGGGTGGAGTCGATATGTTGAACAAATGGAATGCAGCAATTGAAAAGAGGATGGCTTTTGTTACGCCTACCTGTCTGATCTTAGGCGTGTTGTTCCCGGAAATCGCCGGAAAAGGCGTGCCGCTGGTGCCTGTGATGTTTGCGGTCATGACGTTTATCGGAGCTTTGAAGTCAAGCTTTCGGGATATCGGGGCTGTGTTTAAGCACCCGTTTCCGCTGCTTCTGTCCATATTTATCCTGCATGTAGTAATGCCTGCGGCTGCCTGTGGCCTGGGGCATCTGCTGTTTCGGGATAATGTGGAGATGATCACGGGAATGGTGCTGGAATTTGCCGTGCCGACAGCAGTTGTCGGGGTGATGTGGGTATCGATCTACAAGGGAAATAACTCCATGATTCTCTCGCTGGTAGTGATTGATACGGTGCTGGCTCCTTTTGTGATCCCGGCGACGCTGCACATCCTGATAGGAGCAAAGGTGGAGATGAATACGGCAGAGATGATGCAGGAACTGGTCTTTATGATCGCACTGCCGGCGGTGGCGGCAATGTGTCTGAATCAGTTCAGTCATGGGAAGGTGAAAGAGACATGGCCTCCCAGATTGGCCTTTTTCTCAAAGCTCTGTCTGATCTTTGTTGTAACTTCGAATTCTTCAAAGGTGTCTTCCTATGTGCGGCATCTGACCTGGGAGAGAGTGATGGCGGCTCTGGGGATACTTTTCCTCGCGGCTTTTGGGTATATGCTGGGGTGGCTGATGGCTCATGTGCTTAAGATGGGACGGGAGAATGCGGTTTCTGTTATGTACGGGGCTGGTATGCGCAATATCAGTGCGGGGGCAGTGATCGCGACGGCGTATTTTCCGGGAGAAGCCCTGTTCCCGGTTATGATAGGCACATTGTTTCAGCAGGTACTGGCGGCAAGCTTTGGCGCGTGGATCTCAAGAGCGAAAAAGGAAAACAAGGGGCAGAAGATGATAGAGAGGAACAGTGAGGCATGAAGATTATTATTTCTCCGGCAAAAAAGATGAAGTGCCATCCCGATGATCTGGCGCCGAAGACGACGCCGGTATTTTTAGAAGAGACGAAAAGACTGCTGAACTGGCTGAAAGGCCTTTCTTATGATGAGGCGAAAGCGCTCTGGGCCTGCAGTGATAAGATCGCAGAGGAAAATTATCAAAGAATCCGGACGATGGACCTGGCAGCAGGACTGACGCCGGCCATCCTGTCTTATGAGGGGATTCAGTATCAATACATGGCGCCGGCCGTATTTGAGGAAGAGGCGATGCGGTATATCCAGGATCATCTGCGGATCCTGTCCGGGTTCTACGGAGTGCTGAAGCCTTTTGACGGAGTGACTCCCTATCGACTGGAAATGCAGGCAAAGGGAGGAGCGGACGGATGCAGGACCCTTTATGAATTCTGGGGAGATAAAATTTTCCGTGAGGTCCGGGACGAAGACCGGACGATTCTGAACCTTGCCTCAAAGGAATATTCGAAATGCATCGAGGCTTTTCTGGATCCGGAAGACCACTTTATTACCTGTGTGTTTGGCCAGCTCATAGATGGGGAGGTAAAACAAAAGGGAACCCTGGCAAAGATGGCAAGGGGTGAGATGGTCCGGTTTATGGCCGAGAGGCAGATTGAAGATATTAAGGAGATCCGCGGCTTTGACCGGCTTGGCTATCGGTTTGACGCGTCCAGGTCTACAGAAGAATGTTACGTGTTCTTGAAGGAGGACGAGCAGTATGACAAGAAAAAATGAGATCAGATGCATCGCCCTGGATCTGGATGGAACCACTTTGAACAGTAAGGGACAACTGAGTGAAAGAAACAGAAAAGCCATTGAAAGGGCTCTGGAACATCATATTCAGGTGATCATCGCAAGCGGACGTCCCCTTGCTTCACTGCCAGAGGAGGTGGTCAGGATCCCGGGAATCCGCTATGCGGTGACTTCAAACGGGGCGGCAGTCTGTGATCTGGACTCGGGAAAGACGCTTAAGGAATATCAGCTGACCGGTAAATCCGTAGAAGAAATCCTGGCGCTGACCAGCGGAATGGATGTGGCTTATGAGGTTCTGAAAGGAGGAATTCCCTATGCGGAAAGCTCTTATGTGGAAGATCCGGTGCGGTATGGGGCTTCGGCTATGGCTGTTCCCTATATACAGAGGACAAGAAGATCGATTGAAGATATACAGGGCTTCATCAGAGCAAACAGGGATGAACTGGATTGCATGGATGTGGTGATCAGGGAAGGCAAGGAAGAACTGTGGAAAAGAATTGAGTCAGAAGTGGCGGATGTTTATGTAACCTCCTCGGTGCCGCAGCTTCTGGAAATCTCCTATAAAGAGGCCGGGAAAGCGGCGGCGGTGGGCTTCCTTCTTGACCGGCTGGATCTTGGGTGGCAGAACCTGGCGGCCTTCGGGGACGGAGATAACGACAGAGAACTGCTGAAGGCTGCAGGGATCGGCATCGCGGTGGCCAATGCAGTCCCGGGATGCAGAAAGGATGCGGATAAGGTAACCTGTTCCAATGATGAGGATGGCGTAGGGATAGAGCTGGAGCGGATGCTTTTCATCTGAACAGGTAAAGAAAAGACTGCTGTGTCAATCGATATGATACAGCAGTCTTTTTTATTTTATAATTTTTCGCCTGTCAGCATTTCGTAGCCCTGAAGATATTTATCGATGGTCTTCTGAACGATATCATCCGGAAGAGTCCAGTCATTGTCCGGATTTGCCTTCAGCCAGTCGCGGGCAAACTGTTTGTCGAAGGACGGCTGAGAATGTCCCGGCTCATAGCCGTCTGCAGGCCAGAAGCGAGAGCTGTCCGGAGTCAGCATTTCGTCGCCCAGAACGATATTGCCGTTTTCATCCAGTCCAAATTCAAACTTGGTGTCTGCGATGATGATGCCGCGGCTTAATGCGTAGTCGGCACATTTTTTATAGAGAGCGATGGTGTAGTCGCGCAGCTTTGAAGCGTATTCCTCGCCTTTGCCTGGGAAATACTTTTCCAGGTGAGCGATGCTCTGTTCGTAAGAGATGTTTTCATCGTGCTCCCCAATCTCTGCCTTGGTAGACGGGGTATAGATCGGCTCCGGCAGTTTGTCGGATTCCCTTAAGCCCTCCGGCAGTCTGATGCCGCAGACGGTGCCGTCTTTCTGATAGCTGGCCCAGCCGCTTCCGGTGATATAACCGCGGACGATACATTCGATAGGCAGCATCTCGAGCTTGCGGCACATCATACTGTTGCCGTCGAACTTCGGCTGCTGGAAAAATTCCGGCATGTCCTTGACGTCAGTAGAAATCATGTGGTTCGGAAGAATATCCTCAGTCATGTTAAACCAGAACTTAGACATCTGTGTCAGAACAGTTCCTTTTTTGGTAACATCATTCTTCAGGATGACGTCGAAACAGCTGATGCGGTCGGTTGCGACCATGATCAGGCTGTCGCCGTTATCATAGATTTCGCGTACTTTTCCTTCTTTAATTGGTTTCATAATGTATCCCTCTCTTTATCTGTCATGATTAAAAAGTTCTATATAATAGGTAAACAAATTTTGCAGAAAAAAGCAATAGTTTTTTTGAAATTTCTTAATCTGTTCCTGCAGCCGGAAGCTGGGCGCGCCTGATCACACCGAAACCGATGGATGTGGGACCGGCATGTACGCCGATGGTAGCTCCTACCTGGCAGATGGGGACCTGGATCTGGCAATGGTATTTTTCTTCGACGGCTTTTATGGTCATGGCCTGGAACTTCCGGGCTTCCTCCAAGTCATAGCCGTATCCCAGAAGAAGGGAGCAGTCCTCAGGTTTTATGTGCTGGGTGTCCAGATAATGGAACAGAAGATCGATCAGCCCTTCCAGGGATTTTTTCCTGCCTCTGCGGATTCCGGAAGAGTGGATCTCACCGTCTTCAAGAGTGATGAGGGGCTTGACGTTCAAAAGTGTGCCAGCGATACTGGTCATTTTCCCGATACGTCCGCCGTGCTGGATATAGTCAAAACTCCCTACGGTAAAGAGAATCCGGGCGGTCTGTCTCAGAGGAAGCAGGGCTTTTATAGCCTCGCTCAGGGGATAACCGGCGTCTCTTAAGCGGCATGCCTCCAGAACATACACGCTCTGCATCAAAGTTGCGCAGAGGGAATCCACTACCTCGATCCGGACGCCGGGGTAAGAGTCTGCCATCATATTTTTTGCGATCAGGGCTGACTGCATGGAGGAACTTAGTTTCGTGGAGATACAGATGCAGAGGATGTCTGTTCCCTGACTGGCGTAAGGTTCAAATGCCCGGCAGAAGTCCTCCGGGGAAGGAGCGGCTGTTTTCGGGTACTGTTTCGGGTGGTCCACCATTGTCTGATAAAATTCAGACAGGGAAATATCGACGCCCTCCCTCTGGTAATGTTCCTCATCAAAAGAGACAAGAAAGTGGACGATTTCAATGCCGTTTCGTGCGGCTTCTTCGCCGGGAAGATCGCAGGAACCATCGCTTACGACTGCAAATTCTGGCTTCATATCTATTCCTCCTTTCAGAAAAAATCACAGGATACAAATGAGTATTCCCCAATTGTATCCTGTGTATCGTCTGGAATCCTTTTTACAGAGTATCGCCTCTGCGGACATAGCCTGGATGCTCCGGATCCGCCGTCAGTTCCTTGGCGTGGATGATCTTGGCATGCTTGTCGACTACGTGGTTTTCGATATGGACACCCTCGCCGATGGTTGCGGCAGGGAGGATGACGCTGTTTTTGATGACGCTGCCCTTTTTGATGACGCATCCTCGTCCGATGATAGAGTTCTCGATGGTCCCCTCAATGAGACATCCATTGGAGACTACAGAATTCTTCACATTTGCATCATCGAAATACTGGGTCGGGCAGGAGTCATTAGTCCTGGTGTAGATGGGCCATTCATTGTCGAACAGATTTCTTGCGGTCTTAAAGTCGATCAGAGAAATATTTGCGTCATAGTAACTCTTGAAATCTGTAATGGATGCAAAGTAACCTCTGTGGGATACACCGCGGATATCCAGCTCCTCGCAGGAAGCATTGACAATATCTGTCAGAGTATACATGGAAGAAGTCTTCTTTGCCTTGTGTACCAGGTCGATGAACAGCTCCTTCTTCATGATAAATGTGTCCATGAAGATGTTGCGGTTCTTGGCATTTCCATGATTCTGGTCAATGGAAAGGACTCCTTTCTGGCGGTTCAGATTTAAAGTATAGCAATTCAGGAAATACTCTTTTGCATTATCTACGGAATGATATAAGAGCGTGATGTCTGCACCAGAGTCGATATGATTCTGGAGAAGCTCGCTGTAATTTTCCGTATAGATCATATAGCTGGGAGCCAGGATCACGTAGGGATAGTGCTCCTTTTCGATGTATTCCATGTTTTCCATATATGCGGCGATATCATTGTTGTAAATGGTAAGGCCGGTTCCAAGCTCTGCATACAGGATCTGAAGCCTGCCGCGCTTGGAGTTGATGTTATAGTGACGCCCGGTTCCTAAGTGGGCAGTCAGAGACTGCGGTTTTCTGCGGATGTAGACCTGAATATGGTCAATGCCGCTGTTACTCATGTTTGAGATCTGAAAGTCGATGACACGGTAACGTCCAAGGAAAGAAAATGCACCGACAGGGCGGTATGCCTGCATGCCTTCTACCTGAATATGATTTCCGGCAAAGTTTACGATTCCAAATGCTCTTGCCATATTATTCTACCCCCTTTACACGTTTGGACACAAGCTCGATGTGTTCGCTGTCTGCGGAACCGACAACGGCTTCTTTTCCGATCTTGACATTGTCGGCTACAAGGGCGCGGGTCACAACGGCGCCTTCTTCCACAACTACGCCGGGCATCAGTACGCTGTCGATGATCTTTGCGCCGGCGCCGACCTTCGCGTCGGTAAATAATACGGAATTCTTCACTTCGCCTTCAATGATACAGCCCTGGGTGATGAATGCGTGCTTAATATCCGCATCCGGACCGATGTACTGTGGGAGAGCCGTAACATCTTCTGTATAGATCTTCCAGGTGGGGTCATGCAGATCCAGTTCATTATTTTTATCCAGCAGGTCCATATTGGCTTCCCAGAGAGAATCGATGGTCCCTACATCTTTCCAGTAGCCTTTGAATTTGTAAGCATACAGTTTGTCTCCGTCTGCCAGCATCTGAGGAATGATGTCTTTTCCAAAATCGTGGCTGGAATCAGGGTTCTTCATATCTGCGGTCAGAAGCTTGCGCAGTGTTTTCCAGTTAAATATGTAGATGCCCATAGATGCCAGATTGCTCTTTGGGTGCTCCGGCTTTTCTTCGAATTCAACGATCTGTCCGCTCTCGTCAGTGTTCATGATGCCGAAACGGCTGGCCTCCCGGATGGGAACCTCGATAACGGCGATAGTAGCTTCGGCATTTTGTGCCTTATGCTCTGCCAGCATCTTGGAATAGTTCATCTTATAGATATGATCTCCGGAAAGAACCAGCAGATACTCAGGGCCGTAGTTGTCGATAAAGTCGATGTTCTGGGAAATGGCGTCTGCGGTTCCGCGGTAGACATCCAGATTAGTGTCCGCTTTTTCACGGGGCGGGAGTACAAATACGCCGCTGTCTTTTGCGTCCAGTCCCCAGCGCCTTCCGGCTGCAACATAGCTGTTCAGCAGGATTGATTCATATTGAGTGAGTACCCCGACAACATCGATTCCACTGTTGGCACAGTTACTCAGCGGAAAGTCGATGATCTTGTATCTTCCCCCGTATGAGACGGCTGGCTTGGCAACTTTGTTGGTGAGCTCGTGGAGACGGGAGCCCCGGCCGCCGGCCAGTATCATCGCTAACATATTATTCTGTTTCATGATGAATCCTCTCTTTCCATAATTAGTATTACAATATGTATTTATTATATAATTTTTATGCACTGCTTTCCACTTCTTTTTGTGAAAAATTGCAGAAATTATAGTGAAAAAAGATGATTGTTTGGTAAAAAAATGTCTGGTATCATAGGAGGAAGAGAAACGAGGCGGAAAATGGAGGAAATTGGACATGGAATTTACACATTTTGATAAAAACGGGAAGGCATTGATGGTGGATGTGACTGAAAAAGAGGAGACGGTACGCTGTGCTGTGGCAGCTGGAAAAATACTGGTCAGTCCTGCGGTGTACCGTGCCATCGAAGAAGGAACAGTGAGCAAAGGAGACGTATTAAATGTAGCTGCAACAGCTGGCATCATGGGCGCGAAGAGAACCTCGGAACTGATCCCTATGTGCCATATCCTTCCGCTTACTCACTGCCGGGTCCAGTTCGAGATGGATCCGGAGGAATGTGCGGTCCACTGCTACTGCACAGTAAAGGTTACGGGAAAGACCGGCGTGGAGATGGAGGCTCTTACAGGTGTCAGCGTAGCGCTGCTTACGATCTACGACATGTGCAAGGCGATGGATAAAACGATGGAGATCGGAGAAATCTATCTGTGCAGAAAGACCGGCGGCAAGAGTGGAGAAGTAACGGCCGTCCGGGAAGACAGGAAAGACCTGCGCAATCTGAATCTTTGGTAAAGGAGTAAAAGCGATGAGGCAGCTGTTTCATATCTTAAAAAAACTGTCAGATGAAGGACAGGACATGGTGCTGGTCGAGGTGGTTGAGAGCACAGGGTCAGTTCCGAGAAAGGCAGGCGCCTGGATGGTGGTGACAGACCAGGGAAGAAATGCCGGGACGATCGGAGGCGGAGCAGTAGAATATGCAGGAATACAGAGAAGCCGCAGAGTCCTGAAGGAGAAAAAGTCCTGTCTTGAAGAATACCACCTGGATTCTGATCAGGCGGCAAAGCTTGGTATGGTCTGCGGGGGAAGTGTCAAAGTACATTTTCAATATCTTCCGTGGAATGATCCTGCCATTGCAGGCATTGGGGCCAGAGTAGAGCAAGTCTGTGAGGAAGGGACTGACGGATGGCTGGTCCGCAGGCTTTCCGGCGGAAGCTGGATGCCAGAGGTGCGCGAAAGGAGCGAGCTGCCGGAGGAAGTAGTGGGAAAGGGGAGCGGACGAGTCATCTGTCTGGAGGAGGATGGATCTCTGCATTGCTATGAAAAGATCTGGCAGCCTGGTGTCGTGTACATTTTTGGCGGCGGACATGTGGCGCAGGCACTGGTGCCGGTGCTGGCGTCTGTAGATTTTCACTGTGTGGTGCTGGAAGACCGTCAGGAGTTTCTGGACCGGAAGCTGTTCCCGGATGCATGGGATGTGCGCAGGATTAGGAATGACCGGATCCTGGAGGAGATCAGGATCGGCAGGGAAGATTATGTCTGTATTATGACCAGAGGCCACAAGGACGATATGTTGATACAGGCCCAGGTGCTTTCTACCCCTGCCTCTTATATCGGAGTGATCGGAAGCCGGAGGAAAGCGGCTGCAGTGGCAAAGAAGCTGGAAGAAGAGTATCAGATCCCGCCAGAAGAGATTGCCAGGGTACACACCCCCATCGGCCTTGATATCGGAGCCGAGACGCCGGAAGAGATCGCCGTCAGCATTGCGGCGGAACTGATCCGTCACCGGGCAGAGTTAAGAGCAGAGTTAAGATAAGAGGAGAAACTTATAAACTAAGGCTTGCTTTTATGCCGGTTGTATGATAAACTGTACTGGCGAATGGAAGTAGGTCTTTTTTTTATGCCTAAAATTGGGCTGTCTCGCAAACAGCCAGGTAACACGTAAACGGAAAAAAACGTAAAGCGAGGTGGAAGTTGTGCGTACAAGAATCACATTGGAATGTACAGAGTGCAAGCATCGTAACTACAACATGACGAAGGATAAGAAAACTCATCCGGAGCGCATGGAGACTAAGAAGTACTGTAAGTTCTGCAAGTCACACACACTGCACAAAGAAACAAAGTAGTCGCCTGAAGAGGAGTGAATGTCATGAGCGAGAAAACGCAGAAGACGAGCTGGTTCAAAGGTCTTAGCAAAGAATTTAAGAAAATCATTTGGCCAGACAAAATGACAATTGCTAAACAGACGGCAGCGGTTGTTTCGGTATCTGTCGTGCTGGGGATCATTATTGCGATTGTAGATTTCGTTGCCCGGTACGGAGTAGATTTATTAGTAAAATAAACTGATAAACAGCCAGGCAGGAAAGGTGAGAATATGTCAGAGGCAAAATGGTACGTAGTTCATACCTATTCCGGGTATGAGAACAAAGTGAAAGCCAACATCGATAAGACGATCGAAAACCGGCATCTGGAAGATCAGATCCTTGAGGTCCAGGTTCCGATGCAGGAAGTCGTTGAGATGAAAAACGGCGTACAGAAAGCGTCTCAGAAAAAGATGTTCCCAGGGTATGTGCTGATCCATATGATCATGAACGATGATACATGGTATGTGGTGCGCAATACCAGAGGTGTGACAGGATTTGTCGGTCCGGGATCCAAACCGGTTCCGCTGACGGATGCAGAGATGGCGTCGCTTGGAATCAGACGGGAAAATATTGTCGTTGACTTTGAAGTGGGAGATACCATCAAAGTTGTTGCAGGCGCCTGGGCAGATACGGTCGGCGTAGTTCAGTCGATCAATATGCAAAAGCAGAGCCTGACGATCAATGTTGAGCTGTTCGGCCGCGAGACCCCGGTTGAAATTGGGTTCGCAGAAGTTGTAAAGATGTAGTAGGAAAACGTGGGAGGGGCATATCAAGTCCCGGGAGTACCACAAGGAGGTAATGAAAAATGGCAAAAATTTTATTGGTAGACGATGCAGCTTTTATGAGAATGATGTTAAAGACAACGTTAGGACAGGCTGGTTATACAGACGTGATCGAGGCGGCAGACGGCGTGCAGGCAGTAGAAATGTATCAGGCGGAGAAACCGGATCTGGTATTTATGGATATTACGATGCCGAATAAAGACGGTCTGGAAGCACTGAAAGATATCAAAGCATTTGATCCGGCGGCAACGGTTGTGATGTGTTCTGCGATGGGACAGGAAGCAATGGTTATGGATTCCATCAAGTCGGGGGCGAAAGACTTTATTGTAAAACCGTTCAAACCGGAACGTATTTTGTCAACGATCAAGAAAATTCTTGGATGATCAGAGAGTGAGGAAGAAAAATGTCTTTTTTGAATTCTTTTGATATTAGTGTTTCAGGATTGACTGCACAAAGGCAGAGACTGGATACTGTCGCAGAAAATATAGCAAATGCACAGACGACGAGAACCGCAGACGGAGGTCCATACCGACGTAAGATCGTTTCTTTTGAGGAGAAACCGGCGAGTTCTTTTCAGGAGGAGTTCAATAGCCGTCTTCGGCGCTCCGGAACGGAAAAAGGCGGCGTGCGTGTTTCACAGATTACAGAAGATCAAAGAGATCTGATCCCGGTATATGATCCGGATCATCCGGACGCAAACGAAGAGGGCTATGTTATGATGCCGAATGTAGATCTTGTAAAAGAGACTGTGGACGGAATGGCTGCGACAAGATCATACGAGGCGAATATTACAGCGTTTAATGCGATCAAAATGATGGCGCAGAAAGCGTTGGAGATCGGGAAATAAGTAATTGCATAGGAGGAAAAGGGCAGAATGGGATC
>OGRN01002490.1_pt1 | contig 14085 bp, 10 predicted proteins | sample 1553401 | NCBI WGS metagenome assembly OGRN01 (sample SAMEA2580096, study PRJEB22360) | human gut metagenome | biome: human gut; feature: human-associated habitat; material: faeces | place: Denmark | collected 2008/2010 | reverse complement strand
CAGCGGCTGTTTTTTCATCAGATCCGCCATCGCGGTTTCCGCGGAATCCATATCGGACTTATTATCCGCGTAAACCAGCTCCACTTTTTTCCCCAGGACTTCCGGATAAAGTTCATTCGCCAGTTCGATCCCTTCCACCTCCAGACGTCCTCCTTCTTCGTCGGAACCGCTCATCGGCTCGTAAACGCCGATCCGGATCGTGTCATCCGCCTGCGAATCTTTATTGATAAACGCTTCTTTAAAATTGTCAAACGTGGTGCATCCCGACAGCGCCAGACAACATACCGCCGCAGTCAGAAGCCCCGCAATCCATCTTCTCGTCATTTTCATACCCTTATCTCTTACTCCTTAAACGCTTCCCCAATGATAATTTCCCCTGTTTGTGCTTTTCTTACATAGGAATACAACAAATTATACCCTTTTTTTCAAAAAAGGTAAAGCCTGCAGTAAAAAAAGGTTGTTTTAACCTGGCAAAAGGTGGTATAACTAAAGAAGTGAAAGTAATTAAATTTATTGGGAGGTAGAAAATTATGAAATGGACATGTTCAGTATGCGGTTATACTTATGAAGGACCGGAACCACCAGAGAAATGCCCGCAGTGCGGCGTTCCTGCTGAAAAATTTGTAAAAGCGGAAGAAGGAAAGAAAGAATGGGCGGATCAGCATGTAGTCGGCGTTGCGAAAGGCGTTGATCCGGAAATCATTCAGGGGCTGAGAGACAACTTCACAGGCGAATGTACCGAAGTTGGTATGTATCTGGCTATGGCAAGAGTTGCTCACAGAGAAGGTTATCCGGAAATCGGTCTTTACTGGGAAAAAGCTGCTTACGAAGAAGCAGAACATGCTGCTAAATTCGCAGAACTTCTCGGCGAAGTTGTTACTGACAGCACAAAGAAAAACCTCGAAATGCGTGTAGAAGCTGAGAACGGCGCTACAGCTGGTAAATTCGACCTTGCAAAACGTGCAAAAGCTGCTAACCTGGATGCAATCCATGACACAGTTCATGAAATGGCAAGAGACGAGGCACGTCACGGAAGAGCATTCGAAGGACTTCTTAAGAGATATTTTGGATAAGAACGATCTGATATAACAAGAATTTTTATTCCGATATCTTCCGGATGAAATAATGATTCAGAATCGCAAAAGGCAGATACACCACTTAAGGTGTATCTGCCTTTTTATATCACCATACTTCATAAGTATCTGCCAATTTCCAAAGGAAAAAGTCTGTGATATCCCCTTCTATGCCATGCGCACATAGATCTTTTTCACCGGCTGATACAGAATCGCAATTGCGATCACCATAAATACTGCATTGATCACAGTCGCCGGAAGTGATGTGAATGCTGCCACTGCAGCTGCTGCAAATCCACTTCCTACCATCATCATTGCAATCGTGCTCATAGTAAATTCCATGATTACGTTGATACATCCATAGATAAATGCGCAGACAACTGCTGCTCCGTATTCTTTCTTCTTGTCTCCGTCTGCTTTCTTCTTAAGCATCATGAAAAGTGCTCCGACGATCAGACATTTTACTGCTGTCTCCACAAATGTCTTCGGCGCATCCTGCATGTAACCATTCAGCATATCAAAGATTGTAAGTCCAAGTGTCCCTGATACAGCTCCTCTCTTGCCACCCTGAAGTAACAGTCCCATTACGACAAATATATGTCCAAAATGGAGAAATGGTGTTCCGACTGCTGCCGGAAGTGGAATCCTAAACGACTGAATTCCAAGAAATGTAATTGCGGTAAAGAATGCCGTGATCACAAGGTTCTTTACTTTATTATCATTCATTGTCCTGCCTGCTGTTATATTTGTACTCATTGTACTCTCCCTTCCTGCACACTTCCATCGTGTGTATAACAGATGAATCTCTCATCTGCCATAATTTAATACCGCAGAATATATTATCACGAAAGTGGATGTGTCCATACAGCCAGTTGTTCTATTTTCGCACAGGCCAGTTTATATAATACTTTGATTTTAAAAATATTTTTGTTTTTCTACTTGATTTTTTTCAGTTTCGGGTATAATATACACATATAGCAAACGTAGTATTAAAAACTACATGTCATATTTTCGACATTCAGGAGGTGCATGATTATGGCAGAGCAGTTAAAAGAACACATTAAAGATCCGGGAAGCGCGATCACACATTTTATCGGAATGTTGATGGCAATCTTCGCAGCAATTCCATTGCTTTTAAAAGCGGCGCGCGAACCGAGTAAAATTTACATTATCGCAATTGCTGTATATGCGGCAAGCCTGATCTTACTGTACGCCGCAAGCACAACTTACCATACATTCGATAAATCCAGAAAAGTAAATACAATCCTTAAAAAAATCGACCACATGATGATCAGCGTACTCATTGCCGGAAGTTACACTCCGATCTGTCTGCTGGTACTTGGCGGCAGAACCGGACTCATCCTTCTGGCAATCGTATGGGCATTTGCCATTGCCGGAATCCTGATCAAAGCATTCTGGGTATTCTGTCCGAAATGGGTTTCTTCCGTGCTCTATATCGGCATGGGCTGGACCTGTGTCCTGGCATTTACACAGTTACTGAATTCCTTAAGCCCGGCAGCTTTCGGATGGCTGCTGGCCGGTGGTATCATCTACACTGTTGGCGGCGTGATCTATGCTTTGAAGCTTCCAATCTTTAACAATAAGCACAAATATTTCGGAAGCCATGAGATCTTTCATCTGTTTGTAATGGCCGGAAGTGCCTGCCACTTCGTAGTGATGTATGCATTTGTACTTTAAGTAATATCCATTTATCCTTATATTTCCGGTATACAGAGAACTTGCTGCCGGCAACATCTCTTGCATACTTTAGCAGCTTTTTTCGAACACATGGCGATAAAAAAGAGCCCGCATCACACACGGGATATTAAATAATATCTCTCCCGACTTGATGCGAGCTCTTTTTTCATTTATTCTGCCAGTTCTTTTGCTTCCCGTGTAAGTTTCTTAATCTTCTCAAATTCACCGGCTTTAATCATATCTCCCTTTACCATCCAGCTTCCGCATAAGTTTCCATTACCCTTGATCAATATCTCTTTTTCTTTCCTGGTCAAATGCTTGATCGCATATTCCCGGCTCATTGCCTCATTTTTTGTCTCATGCTCTTCATAATACACAAGCTTCACCGGTCTTCTGGTCTTTGTATACTTTGCGCCTTTTCCACTGTTATGTGCTTTTATCCGCTTATCCAGATCATTTGTCCACCCTGTGTATAACGTGCTGTCCGCACACTTTACGATGTATGTATAATTCATGTAGTTGTCCCCACTTATCCACAATCGGTCCGATTTTTCCTGTAATAATCCACTTTATTTTATCCATTATCCCACGGAAAGTCAATTTTATCCACCCCTCAAAAAGAAGGACCGCACAAGAAAAAGACAGAGATTTCCGGGAATCCCTGTCCGTTTCTTTTAATCCTGATCCGCCGTATACTCCACCGGATTCACCGGCTGTCCGTCTTTTCGCATCTCAAAATACACATTACAGCCTTCTTTGCTGTAATACTTTGTCGGCTGACTCACATAACCAAGCACACTCTTTGCTTCCACATAATCCCCAACTTTCACCGGGACTTCTTTCAACTGTCCATATAACAGCTCATATCCATTTCCGATATCTACGTTAACCGTTGTTCCGGTCTGTGCACTGACATCGATCGACTTGACGATTCCGGGCGCACCGCAGAGTACCTGGTCGCCTTCTGCGCCTTCGATGATCACAGCCGGATTATACTTGTACTGATCCAGCGTCTGGAAATATACTGTCTTATCCATGCTGTAGCTCATGATCACGGCTCCGTTCACCGGCCACAGGATGTAACTGTCTTCCGTAAAGTTGATATTGTGACTTTTTCCTGCCGTTGCCTGGGTTCCGGTCTGACCTGATGATCCGGATGTTCCGGTTCCTTCTGATCCTGAAGTTCCGGTTGTCCCGGAATCTGTTGTCCCGGAATCTGTTGTCCCAGAGCCCGTTGTTGTTCCGTCTTTCCCGGTTCCGTTACTGTCACTTTCATCCGTATCACTTGTCATATCTTCGTTTTTAATCTTGGATGTTCCGGTTTCTTTTGCCGCTTCGCTGTCTTGTTTCGCCTTTTCTTCCGCCTTCGCCAATTCATTTTTCTGCGTTTTTCTGTAATCATTAAATGTATATGTTCCTGCTATTGCACTCGCTGCCACAAAACATAATACTGCTGCTACGGTAGCACGCCGTTTTGACATTGACGGTTTCTGATTTTTATTCATTTCATCACCACCTCTGACCATATTTTTGCCAGATTGTGATATAGTTATACACCTTTTACGATTTCTGTCACTTCTTTTATCTCCGTTCCATTAAAAAAATATTTTAAAATATTTTTATAGCTTTTTTTCTTCTTCGCCATCTCATTTGCCATATACTGGCTCATTCCGATCCCATGTCCGGTTCCTCTTGTTGTCACCCGCAATTTGCCGTTATAACGCTGCAGGGTAAAACAGCTGGATGCCAGGTTATATTTATTTCGGAATTCTTCCCCGCTGATGGTATTATCTCCCACACGGATCTTTAATACATATCCTACAGAATCTGTTTCCACTACCTCCACATCCATCGTCCCTATATCTTTTTCTCCCAATACAACCGTCTGTATCTCATCTTCTGCATTCACATCCTCCGGGCATTCCACAATCTTCAGATAAGGATACTCCTCCTTTCCAAGAACCTCTTTCGCATCCCTGGTATATCCATTACTCAGATTAAAAAATGGTGTCATCGCCAGACCGTCTTCATAGAATAGCACTTGTCCTGCCGTGGATTCCAGCGCATTTTTTAACTTGCGGTAATTTTCTGCATATCGCATCCCCCACGCCGACTTCATTTGTTTCTCGGTCCAGAATTCTTTCTCAAGCTTCTGTCCTTCCCCCGCATCCCGGATTGCCCGGTAGACTTCTGTCCGCACCAGGATTGCCTGGGCCTTCAATGCTTCTTCTTCATATTCTGCCGGCATGTCCCTCGCCAATATTCCAATGCAATATTTTTCCACCGGCATCTTCCCACCGCCCTTTACATCTATTGTCATCTCATCTACTTTCGATGCAGTTACAATCTTTGGACCATTTACAAATACGGTTACAATATACGGTAATAATATTATGATAAGCGCCCAGCAGGCTGCCTTTTTTATTTTTTCTCTATAATAATACCTTCTGTTCCACATAAAAAAAGCCCTCCCATACCTCAATGTATGAGAGAGCTTCTCTTATTATTCATATACAAAAGAACTTGCCACTGACAACTTCTCTTAATATTCTAATTCATCCTCATCGATCACAACATGATCCAGATGCCAGATATCATCTACATATTCCTGGATTGTTCTGTCGGCAGAGAATTTACCACAACAAGCAGTGTTCTTAAGAGCCATCTTAGCCCATTTTTCTTTATCTTTGTAAGCTTCCATTGCACGAGCCTGAGCATCTGCATAAGAACGGAAGTCCTTTAAGATAAAGTACATATCTGCTCTTGAACCCCCCTGATTATTCAGAAGGCTGTTGTAAAGGTCACGATACATCTCTGTATCGCCGTTAGAATATGTTCCGTCTACCAGCTGGTCTACCACTCTGTGGATGTCCGGATCATTGTTGTAAATGTCATATGGATTATATCCGCCGTTCTGCTCGTAGTTGATAACTTCGTCGGCACTCAGTCCGAAGATAAATGCATTGTCGATTCCAACTTCGTCTACGATCTCTACGTTTGCTCCGTCCATTGTTCCGAGAGTCGGTGCACCGTTCATCATGAACTTCATGTTACCTGTTCCGGAAGCTTCTTTGGAAGCTGTAGAAATCTGCTCACTGATGTCTGCTGCCGCGAAGATCAGCTCTGCGTTGGATACGCGGTAATCTTCGATGAAGACAACTTTCAGTTTGCCGTTGATGCTGCGGTCATTGTTGATCACATCCGCAACAGAGTTGATCAGTTTGATAATCTCTTTAGCACGGATATATCCTGCAGAAGCCTTTGCTCCGAAGATATATGTCTTAGGATAGAAGGACATTTCCGGATGTTCTTTGATCTGGTTGTACAGATACATTACATGCAGGATGTTCAGTAACTGACGTTTGTACTCGTGCAGACGTTTTACCTGTACGTCGAAGATCGATCTTGGATCTACTTCTACACCGTTGTGCTCTTTGATGTAAGCTGCAAGACGCTCTTTGTTCTTGAACTTAATCGTCATGAATTCTTTCAGAGCCTCTTCGTCATCCAGCCATTCCTTCAGTCCGCTCATCTTGGACAAGTCTGTAATCCACTCTTTTGTGCCGAGCTTTTCTGTTACCCAGTCAGCAAGCAGCGGGTTCGCATGCATGAGGAAACGTCTCTGTGTGATACCATTTGTCTTGTTGTTGAACTTCTCCGGCATCATCTGATAGAAGTCTTTCAGTTCCTGATTCTTCAGAATCTCTGTATGCAGCTTTGCAACACCATTGACAGAATAACCTGCAACGATTGCAAGGTGTGCCATCTTCACCTGGCCGTCCATCAGGATTGCCATCTTCTTAACCTTTTCTTCATTACCAGGATACTGTGCTCTTACCTGCGCGATGAAACGGCGGTCGATTTCCTGGATGATCTGGTAAATACGCGGAAGCAGTCTTGAGAACAGGTCGATCGGCCATTTCTCAAGTGCTTCTGCCATGATCGTATGGTTCGTATATGCACAGCATTTTGTTGTGATATCCCATGCTTCATTCCATCCGAGATTCTCCTCATCAAGAAGAATACGCATCAGCTCTGCTACTGCTACTGTCGGATGTGTATCGTTCATCTGGAATGTTACTTTCTCCGGCAGTTTGCTGATATCACCATGTTTCTTTTTAAACTTTGTAATTGCAGCCTGAATACTTGCTGATACGAAGAAATATTGCTGTTTCAGTCTCAGTTCTTTTCCTGCATAATGGTTATCATTTGGATAAAGAACTTCTACGATATTCTTCGCAAGGTTCTCCTGCTCAACGGCTTTGTGATAATCTCCACGGTCAAAAGAATCTAACTGGAAGTCTACGATTGCTTCTGCATCCCAGATACGAAGTGTATTCACGATATGGTTGCCGTATCCTACGATCGGATAATCATAAGGGATCGCCATTACAGATTCATAGTTCTCCTGAACGAAGTGTGTCTTTCCTGTCTCATCGTATTCCACACGGATATTTCCGCCAAAACGTACTTCTTTCGCATATTCCGGTCTGCGAAGCTCAAACGGGTTACCATCTTTCAGCCAGTTATCCGGTGCTTCTACCTGATAGCCGTCTCTGATCTTCTGCTTGAACATACCATAACGGTAACGGATACCGCATCCGTAAGATGCATATCCCAGTGTTGCAAGAGAATCCAGGAAACATGCTGCCAGACGTCCGAGTCCACCGTTACCAAGTGCCGGATCCGGCTCCTGATCCTCGATCACGTTCAGGTCGATTCCCATCTCTTCCAGAGCTTCTTTTACTTCCTTATATGCCGTCATGTTGATCAGGTTGTTTCCGAGAGCTCTTCCGAGCAGGAATTCCATGGACATGTAATATACGGTCTTCGGATCGTCTTTCTCATACTGTTTCTGTGTTGCAAGCCAGTCATCGATGATGGCTTCCTTTACAGCATAAGAAACTGCCTGGAACAACTGCTGCGGAGTTGCCTCTTCTATTTCCTTACGGAACAATGTCTTTACATTGTTCCGTACATCTCTTTTAAATACGTCTTTTTCAAATCTTGGATTATACATTTTCTACTTCCCTTCTAACAAACTGGGCTTTGATTATCTCTTCTCTACACCAATCGTTACGGTTTCACCATTGATCTTCCACTCTTTTGTGTAGCCGGCAGGTGCTGCCTTTGTAACTTCCAGTGCCAGTGTCTCATCTGCGATCGTAGATGCATTGTCTGCAAATACTTTCTCTGCTTTCTCTGTTCCTTCGTAAGTTACCGCGATCTTATCCATAACTTCGAATCCGGCTTCCTTACGCATGGTCTGTACTTTACTGATGATCTCACGAACAAATCCTTCTTCCAGAAGTTCTTCGGAAAGGTTTGTATCCATAACAACTGTGATTCCGTTGTCATTCTCAGATACATATCCCGGCATCTGAGCGGATTCGATCAGCAGGTCCTCACGGAACAGTGTCACTTCCTGTCCATTGATATCAAGCTTCAGGGCATCTGTAGCATTTAACTCATCCATTGCTGCATTTCCTTCGAGGTTTTCGAGTGCTGCTTTAATACCTCCTAACATTTTACCATATTTTGGTCCGACTGTCTTTAACTGAGGTTTAAAAGTATATGAAGTAAAGTCACGAACATCTTGTGTAAATGTTACATTCTTTACATTTAATTCATCTTTTACGATGTCTTTGTAAAATTCCGGAATTTCGAAATCAGCTTTTACATACATCTGTCCGATTGGCTGACGGTTCTTGATGTTGGCTGTATTTCTGCATGCACGTCCCATAACAACCAGTTTCAGAACGTTGTCCATGTTAGCTTCCAGCTCTGTATCGATATGTGCTTCATTTACAACAGGGAAGTCACACAGGTGGATACTTTCCGGTGCGCTTTCATCAACGCTTCTTACCAGGTTCTGGTAGATCTCTTCTGTCATGAACGGGATCATCGGAGCTGCTGTCTTGCAGATCTCAACCAGTGCTGTGTACAGAGTCATGTAAGCATTGATCTTATCCTGCTCCATTCCCTTAGCCCAGAAACGTTCACGGCTTCGTCTTACATACCAGTTACTCATGTCGTCTACGAAGCTCTGAAGTGCCTTTGCAGCCTCTGGAATCTTGTAGTTGGACAGATCATAGTCTACTGCCTTGATTGCTGAATTCAGCTTAGACAGAAGCCATTTATCCATAACAGACAGTTTGTCGTAATCTAATGTATATTTTGTTGCATCGAAATCATCGATATTTGCATACAGTACGAAGAACGCATATGTGTTCCACAATGTTCCCATGAACTTTCTCTGACCTTCTACAACGGCTTTTCCGTGGAAACGGTTCGGCAGCCACGGTGCACTGTTGACATAGAAGTACCAGCGGATCGCATCTGCACCGTATTTCTCCAGTGCGTCGAATGGATCAACTGCATTTCCTTTGGACTTACTCATCTTCTGACCGTTCTCATCCTGCACGTGTCCAAGTACGATAACGTTCTTGTATGGCGCTTTGTTGAAGATCAGTGTTGAGATTGCAAGCAGTGAGTAGAACCATCCACGGGTCTGGTCAACAGCCTCGGAAATGAAGTCTGCAGGGAACTGCTTTTCAAATAATTCTTTATTCTCAAATGGATAGTGGTGCTGTGCAAATGGCATAGATCCACTGTCGAACCAGCAGTCGATAACTTCCGGTACTCTGTGCATCTGTTTGCCGCAGCATGGGCACTTGATCGTTACATCGTCGATGTATGGACGGTGAAGTTCGATATCATCCGGGCAGTTGTCAGACATTTCTTTCAGCTCTTCGATGCTTCCGATCGAATGCTGGTGTCCGCACTCACATTCCCAGATATTCAGTGGAGTTCCCCAGTAACGGTTACGGCTGATACCCCAGTCCTGAACATTCTCAATCCAGTCGCCGAAACGTCCTTTACCGATACTTTCCGGGATCCAGTTGATTGTGTTGTTGTTAGCGATCAGGTCATCTTTTACTTCTGTCATCTTGATGAACCATGATTCACGAGCGTAGTAGATAAGTGGTGTATCACATCTCCAGCAGTGTGGATAGCTGTGCTCGAACTTCGGTGCATCGTAGAGAAGTCCACGTCCGTCGAGGTCTTTTAATACTTCCGGGTCAGCCTTCTTAACGAATAATCCGGCAAATGGAGTCGTCTCTCCCATGTTACCTTTTTCGTCTACTAACTGTACGAATGGCATGTCATACTTACGTCCAACCTTGGCATCGTCTTCACCAAATGCAGGCGCGATATGAACAACACCGGTACCATCTGTCAGTGTTACGTAAGTATCGCATGTAACGAAGAATGCTTTCTTGTTCTGCTTAGAAGCGCAGTCATAAGCACACTGGTATAATGGCTCATATTCTTTGTATTCGAGATCTTTACCTTTGTATGTCTCAAGAATCTCGTATGCTTTCTGTCCTTCTTCTGCAAGTTTTCCAAGTACTGTATCAAGAAGAGCTACTGCCATGTAGTAAGTATATCCGTCAGCAGCTTTTACTTTCGCATAGTCTTCTTCCGGGTTTACGCAGAGTGCGATGTTGGATGGAAGTGTCCATGGTGTAGTTGTCCATGCGAGGAAGTATGCATCCTCTCCTACTACTTTGAAACGAACGATCGCAGAACGTTCTTTTACATCTTTATAGCCCTGTGCTACTTCCTGTGCGGAAAGCGGAGTTCCGCAGCGAGGACAGTATGGCACGATCTTGAATCCTTTATACAGGAGCTTCTTGTCCCAGATTCTCTTGAGTGCCCACCACTCAGACTCGATGAAATTGTTATCGTATGTTACATATGGGTCATCCATGTCAGCCCAGAAACCTACGGTATTAGAGAAATCCTCCCACATACCTTTGTATTTCCATACGCTCTCTTTACATTTCTTGATGAATGGTTCCATACCGTATTTTTCGATCTGGTCTTTTCCGTCCAGTCCGAGAAGCTTCTCAACTTCCAGCTCTACCGGAAGTCCGTGTGTATCCCATCCGGCCTTTCTTGGAACTTCGTATCCTTTCATTGTACGGTATCTTGGAATCATATCCTTGATAACACGTGTCAGAACGTGTCCGATGTGCGGTTTTCCGTTGGCTGTCGGAGGGCCATCGTAGAACATATAGATCTCGTTGCCTTCACGGTCACGCATACTTTTTCTGAAGATGTCATTGTCTTCCCAGAATTTCTCTGTCTGTTTTTCTCTGTCTACAAAATTAAGATCCGTAGAAACTTTCTTATACATATTTACCTCCATAAAATTAAAACATAGAATTAAAAAAGCTTCCGCCCTGTATAGGACGAAAGCTGTACTTACGTTTATAAACCACCTAACATACCATCATATGTCTTCCCTGTAACGGAGGAATGCCGTCAGTTTTTACTTGGCAGTCAGGCTTTTGTTCACACCCTGAAACCGTTCAAAATCTGCAACTCAGAAGTGATATTCAGATATATCTTACTTGTACCGGACTTCCACCATCCCCGGCTCGCTATTGCGTTCTGTTATATCCTACTGTCTTCGTCAGCGTTTTTCACATTCTTTATTATATGCAGTAATCCTAAAATCCGTCAAGGGTTTTTACCTTTTTTAATCGGTTTTTCTCCGTATTTTTCATATATTTTCTATTTTTTATCTTCTACGGCGTATAAGCAGCACGATCAGACTGAAGATCAGAATCACCAGTGCTACGCATCCTCCGGCGATCACATATTTTTCTGTAGTTGATTTTCCGGCAAATTTTTTCTGTCCGAAATCCCATACTGCTTCTACTTTTTGCAAAAAATTCTTCCAGATACTCTTTGCACTTGATTTTCCACCGTTTTTCTTCGAATCACCGGAATTATCCACATCCTTCGGCTTACTGTCCACACGTTCTTTCCTGGTGCTTACTTTCTGTAAATACTTATCCGTAAATTCTGCCGTTGCACTTCCAACCTGATGGCCGTCATATATATACCGGATCGTTCCCTCTCCGGTATCTTCATCTACATCCGTAATTTCATAATCTATATCTTTGTATGATACATCCTTCGGCAGGATCACATATCCGTCCTCCAGCGGCTGATATTCATTTCCGCCTGTCTGCACGGATTCTGTATCCTCACTTCCATCTGACTGTGCCGATACGTCACTCTGGCTATCCGCAGCCGATATAAATTTCTCTACTTCATCCGGTTTCTTCTCATCTGCCACCTGGATCTTCTGGAAATTGTTAAATGCATATTCGAACAGATTCTTCGTATCCGGATATATATTCACACCATGTGTCCGAAGTACGACACATACCAGTTTCATATTGCCATTATCGGCCAATGTGATCAGCGTAGATAATGCATTCGATGTATATCCTGTCTTTCCTGCAACCGCATACTGGTAATAATTTTTATTTTCTTTGATCAGCATCTTATGATGCTGTGGAAATACATGTTCTTCCGTCGTATCGGATGCCGGGATCTTATAACTCTGCTCCTGGCAGATCTTCAGGAATTCCGGATAGCGCCAGATCTCTCTGCCGATCAAAGCCATATCGCGCGCACATGTATAATGATTGTCATCATGAAGCCCGTTCGCATTGACGAAATTGGAATTATTGCCGCCAAGACTTTTACATTCTTCGTTCATCTGCTGGATGAACCAGTTGTAATCATGTCCGGCATTTTTCCCGACATTTTCCGCCACCGCATAAGCTGCTTCATTCGCTGAGGCAAGCAGCGTCGCATATAATGCCTGTTCCAGCGAGATCACATTACCTTCTTTTAATCCAACCGAAGAATCTCCCGGCTGCATAAAAGATATGCAGTCATTGGAAAATGTTACCTTGTCTGACAGATTGCCGTATTTTAAAGCAATAAGACTGGTCAGGACTTTTGTGATACTTGCCGGGTACTCATGTTCATCAATATTTTTCGCATATAAGATGCTTCCTGTTCCCGCATCCATCACGATTGCAGCTTCACCGTATGTGCCCGGTCCTTTTGGCCAGTTCTTCCAACCGTTCGACTGGATCTCCATCTTATAGGCATCTTCTTCTGCCTTCTTTTCCCGCTCTTCCGGCGTCATGTCTTCTTCTTTTTTCTCTTCCTTCTTATTGGAATCATCTTTTGATGCGTCTGCCGCCTGACTGCTCTCACTGCCGCCAGGTTCCGCATATACTTTCTGGCTTACCGTTCCCGGTATTACTGTAAATAAGGCCAAGATCAATATTATAATCCTGGCCACAACTTTCTTGCTCTGTTTCATTATACTCGCCCGTTTACTGTCCCCTTATATTCATCTTTTGTAAATCACTTTAATATAACAACTGCTCGATCTTCTTTTTATTCGCATCAAAATCAACCTTCAGTACCTGCATACCCTCATAAGTGATATCTGTATACGTTCCGTCCTGTGGAATGCATGTCTGCTGCATCTTCAGATCGTCTACCGACAGAACATCTTTTGCCATAGAGTACATCTCCGATACACTCATATTCGTCCTTACATGATTTACAGCGTAATTGATCAGAGGCAGTAACGCACTTGGATCCTTCTTCTCCATAATCTTACGGTAGATTCCATACATTACACTTCTCTGACGTCTTGTTCTTTCAAAATCATTGCCCAGTGTACGGTTTCTCGCATGCGCAAGTGCCTGGGATCCGGTCAGTGTCACATCTCCGGCCTGAATATCCGGCATACCATTCTCTCTGTAATAAGCAGCCTCTTCTTCACTGATGAATACGGTCACACCGCCAATCTCATCGATTACATTTACCAGATCATCAAAGCTGATCGTAATATAATTCTGAATATCAAGATCATATGTCTTATTGATCGTGTTGATCGTAAGTCCCACTCCGCCGTATGCATAAGTATGGCCCAGACGGCTCTTTCCATGTCCGTCAATATCAACCAGCGAGTCTCTCAGGAATGAGATTGCTGTTGATTTTCCTTCTTTTTTGTTAAAGGATACCATCATCATACTATCCGAACGTCCCCGGTCCGCATCCGGATCTCTGGAATCCGTACCTACCAGAAGGACATTATATACATCCTTGTCTTTTCTCTTTTCTTTGGCGATCTTAACTTTCTTTGCTTTCGGATCTACTTTGTCTGCCGACACAACCCCTACAGAGTCCCCGTAGAATTTCCACCAGATCGACCCGTAGATACCGCCAATCAGCAATACGATCAATAATATTATAATTCCTGCAATCTTACGTTTTTTGTGTTTTCGAAAAAACTTCATCTGTCTGTGTCCCCCTAGTCCTTGATCACACGGCCAAACTTGTCCGTCGAACCTTTTTCCATCTTGCCATAGTGACCGTAAGCTCCGTATTTACCATAACTTCCGTAGTGGCTTCCATAACTGCC
>OGRN01002483.1_pt1 | contig 14118 bp, 9 predicted proteins | sample 1553401 | NCBI WGS metagenome assembly OGRN01 (sample SAMEA2580096, study PRJEB22360) | human gut metagenome | biome: human gut; feature: human-associated habitat; material: faeces | place: Denmark | collected 2008/2010 | reverse complement strand
GCCAGAGGGGCTACGGCTGCATTGCGCAGGTCGGATACGATCTCCTCATTGGCGGCAGCTTCGGCCTTGGCATCCAGTGCCGGGGTAGTGGAGGTCAGTGCATTGTACAATGCGTCCAGATGCGGATCTGCAAGGAAGTTATCCAATGTAACAAGCTGTGCCTGCGGGGCGCACTTGGCGGCACGGTCAGCCAGAACGCGCTGGCAGACCACCACGTCCGCGTCGGCGGGGATGGTATCCACGCTGGAGTTGGTCACGGTCAAGTCGGGGCGCTCCGCCTTAATGCGGTTGTGGAACTTGGTAGCACCCATGGCACTGGAACCCATACCGGCATCGCAGGCAAAGACGATCTTGCGGATCTGACCGACATTTACGGCAGTAGGCTCAGGAATCTCGCCCTTAGCCTGTGCCTTCATCTCCTTCATTTCGTTCTGGGCGTCGGTCAGGCTCTTGGTGTGACCGGAGGTCGCTTTCAGAATGACCGAGGACAGAACAAAGGAAACAGCACCGGCGATGACAACGCCCAGCAGAACGGTGAGAATGGAATCCCGGGGAGCCATTGCCATGTAGGCGATGATGGAACCGGGAGAAGCAGGGCCGGACAGACCTGCACCGGTCATAGAGTAGAACAGGATGGCGCAGAAGTTGCCCACGATGGGGGCGATGATGATCACGGGGTTCATCAGGATGTAGGGGAAGTAGATCTCGTGGATGCCGCCCAGCAGGTGGATGATCACAGCTCCGGGAGCGGACTGGCGGGTGGTGTCGTCCTTGCAGAAGAAGCAGTAGGCCAGCAGGACACCAAGACCGGGACCGGGGTTGGCTTCCAGCATATACATGATGGAACGACCGGTCTCAGCAGCCTGACTTGCACCGATGGGGCTGAAGATGCCGTGGTTGATAGCGTTGTTCAGGAACAATACCTTTGCAGGCTCAATAAAGATGGACACCAGCGGCAGCAGGCTGTGCGCCACAAGGAAGTCCACACCGGCGGTCAGCACGGTGAGGATGGCAGTCATGAACGGGCCGATGACGTAGTAGCCGAGGATGGCCAGCAACATACCCAGAATGCCGATGGAGAAGTTGTTGATCAGCATCTCGAAACCGGCGGGGATATGGCCTTCCACCTTCTTATCGAACTGCTTGATGACCCAGCCGGCCAGAGGACCCATGACCATGGCGCCCATCAGCATGGTGTAGTCCGAGCCGCAGATGCAGCCCACCACGGCGGCGCTGGCTGAAAGCATCGGGGTCAGCCGCCGCACCGTGCTGCGGGAGCTGCCCGCTGTGGAGCAGTGGATGCAGGCTGCCGGGGCGCATTTTGTGCGGAATCCCGGCAAGGGTCTGCTGCTGGATGAAGCGTCGGAGCGGCGAGACGCACTGCGCACCCAGCTGAACAGCGGCGACAGGAAAGAACTTTCCCGCGCAGAGCGGCGGCAGCAGCTTTTGACAAGGCTGCTCAGCGAGCAGGAGCCCTGCAAAACAGCGGTACTGGCACGGGCGCTTGGCGTTTCGGAAAGCACGCTGTCTGCGGACTTGGATGAACTTGAGACCAAGCTGCACCCCTACCGGGTGGAGATGTTCCGCCGCCCCGGCGTGGGGGTCTGGCTGCAGGGGGATGCTTCTTCCTACCGGAGGGTGGTGTCTGCCCTGCTGCGCAGCAGTATGCCGGAAAAGGAACTGGCAGAGGTGCTCTGCGGACGGATGCCGGAAAACGAGATCTTCTCGACCCTGCTGGATACAAAAACGGCCGAAAAGGTCTGGGCGGTTTTGCAGCAGTTTGAACAGGAAGAGCAGCTCCATCTGCCGGATGCAGGCTTTCTGGCGCTGGCGATCCATTGCACCCTGACCATTCAGCAGCTGCGGCAGGGCGGCGACAAGGGCAGCGCCCCCAGAGGGCTGCGCCCGGCGGGCAATCATGCTGCCCGGCTGGTGGCGGCGCTGAACCGCGCCTTCGGGCTGACCCTGCCGCCTGAGGAAGCGCAGTATCTGGAACTGTATCTCGCTGCTTATCTGGGTGCGGAGGATCCTTGGGGCAGTGCGCAGGAGATGGAACTGCGGAATCTGGAAGCCGCCCTTATCCGGGAAATGGAAAAGGCGCTGCACACAGACCTTTCCGGTTACACCTCTCTGCGGGATGACCTGTACTGCCACCTGCGCCCCATGCTGCTGCGGGTGGAGCAGAACATTCGTACCGAAAACCCCCAGCTGGACACCATCCGCACCGCCTACCCCGGCCTGTGGAAAGCCACCCGCGCCGCCTGTGATGCGGTGCAGCAGCAATTCGTCCTGCCCGCCATCTCGGACGACGAAGCGGCCTACCTTGCCATGCACTTTGGCGCAGTGCTGGAACAGAATGCCATGTTCCGGCTGCGGCTTCGGGTGGTAGTGGCCTGTCCGCTGGGCATGGGCTCCAGCCGCTTTCTGGCTTCCCGGCTGGGAAACGAGTTTCCCTCTTTGCAGGTGGAGGGGTGCTGCTCGGTGCGGGAGCTGAACGTCGCCGACCTGCGTCGGAGAAAAATCGACTTCATTATCTCCACCGTGCCGCTGGAACTGGATTACCCGGCGGTGTGCATCAGCCCTTCCCTGCTGGAACCGGATCGTGCCGTGCTGAAGGACGCTATCACGCGGTACAGCCAGAACCGCGCAGAACCGGAACCGGCGGTGCAGCCCGTGCAGGATACAGCCTGTGCAGGCTCTAAGCTGCAGTATTATGCGCGCCTGACCCGGTCCATGACCGGGCTGCTGGAACATCTGACCATCCAGCCCGTCAAGGTTCCCGGCAGCCGCGCTGCCCTCATCCATGCAGCGGCGCAGCTGTTCTGCCCGCAGGAAGCGGACGCCCGGCTGGTGGAGCAGCAGCTTCGCCGCCGTGAAACGCTGGGCGATACCTACATCAAATCCCTGTATGCCCTGCTGCTCCATTGCAGGACAAGTGCGGTAAAGGACTGCCGCTTGGGTTATCTGCAGGCACAGCCGCCGGTCTATGAGCCGGGGCGCATCGTGCTGCTGGCCCCGGATGACGGGAACGGCGTCCCGGTGGAGGTCATGCAGAATGTCAGCGGGCAGCTGATCGAAACGCCCCGGCTGATGGAGGCGCTGCGCACAAGCGTGTGCATCCGGATGTAGCCGAGCACCCCGCCATCATGGGTCACGAGTTCGCCGGTGATATCGTCAAGGTGGGCAAGGCGCATCAGGACAAGTTCAAGCCCGGCATGAAGTTCACCCTGCAGCCCGCCCTGAACTACAAGGGCACCATGTGGAGCCCCGGCTACTCCTACGAGTTCTTCGGCGGCGACGCCACCTACTGCATCATCCCTGCCGAGGTCATGGAACTGGGCTGCCTGCTGGAGTACAAGGGCCGTGCTTACTACGAGGCTTCTCTGGCCGAGCCTATGAGCTGCTCCATCGGTGCTTTCAACGCCGCCTACCACACCAAGATGGGTGTGTACCATCACGATATGGGCATCAAGAAGGGTGGCAAGCTGGCGATTCTGGCCGGAGCAGGCCCCATGGGTCTGGGTGCTCTGACCTACGCACTGCACCGTGATGTGCGCCCCGGCATGGTGGTGGTCACCGATATCAACGAGGATCGTCTGGCCCGTGCAGAGTCCCTCTTCCCCCCGAAGGAGGTCAAGGAGAAGGACGGCATCGACCTGTACTTCGTCAACACCGCCAACATGGCAGACCCCGCTGCCGAGCTGCGGGAGCTGACCGGCGGTACCGGCTTTGATGATGTGTTCTGCTACGCCCCCATCGCGCCGGTGGTGGAGCTGTCCAGTGCTGTGCTGGGTCGTGACGGCTGCCTGAACTTCTTTGCAGGCCCCACCGACAAGCAGTTCAGCGCCAAGATGAACTTCTACGATGTGCACTACAATTCTACCCATGTCATGGGCACCACCGGCGGTAATACCGCCGACATGATCGAGTCGCTGGAACTGACCGCCGCTAAGCGCATCGACCCGGCTGTGATGGCCACCCACATCGGCGGTCTGAACGCCGCTGCCGAGACCACCCTCAACCTGCCCAAGATCCCCGGCGGCAAAAAGCTGATCTACACCCACCTGACCATGCCCCTCATCGCCCTGACCGATCTGCGTGCCAAGGGCGAACAGGACAACGACCCCCGCTATACCGCACTGGCTGACATCGTGGATGCCCACAACGACCTGTGGTGCCCGGAAGCAGAGGAATATCTGCTGGCAAACTTCAACCCGGAGGACTAAGCAGAACGTGCCATGGGACAGGACAAACGCAGACAGGAGGAATCCCCCATGGAACAACGCCGCAATCAGATCGTGGAGCTGGTGAACCGCAAAGGCAGCATTAGCTTTGCCCAGCTCAAGGAAGCTTTCCCTTCCGTTTCGGAAATGACCCTGCGCACAGACCTGAAAGCACTGGATGAAGCCCGCCGTGTGGTGCGGGTGCATGGCGGTGTCAAGTCGGTGGAGCAGGTGGTAGGTACAGACGACCTGCTGAGCCGCCGTGCCGCCCGCAATGCCGAAGCAAAGCAGATCATTGCCGAAAAAGCCGCTGCTCTGCTGCGCCCCAACACCACCCTGTTTCTGGATTCCGGCAGCACCGCCACAGCAGTGGCCCGGTGCATCCCGGATCAGCCCATGCTCATCTACACCAGCGGCCTGAGCTGCGCCATGGAGCTGGCAAAGCTGGAAAAGCCCCATGTGTCCCTGCCGGGCGGCAGACTGAACCGGTTCAGCCTGAGCGTCTGCGGTGCACAGAGCATCCAGACGATGGAGGGCATCAACTTTGATCTGCTGCTGCTGGGCGTGACCAGTTACAGCCCGGAAACCGGTTTTACCTGCGGCGTGGAGGATGAAGCACGGCTCAAGCAGACCGTGCTCCGCCGCTGTGAGCAGAAAGCCGTGCTGCTGGATTCCTCCAAGATCGGACTGAAAAGCACATTCCACATCTGCGAGCTGTCCGATATTGATATTGTGATCTCGGACGGAAAGCTGCCCGTAGAATTTTTACAGGCCTGCCGGAACGCAGGCGTAACGGTACTATAAAAGGAGTATTATTATGAAGATCATCCGCGCAAAAGATTATCAGGATATGTCCCGCAAAGCGGCCAACATCATCTCCGCACAGGTCATCATGAAGCCGGACTGTGTACTGGGTCTTGCCACCGGCGGCACCCCGGTGGGCACTTATGCCCAACTGGTGGACTGGTACAACAAAGGCGATTTGGATTTCTCCGAGGTCACTACTGTCAATCTGGATGAGTACCGCGGCCTGCCCAAGGAGCACCCCCAGAGCTACTGGTATTTCATGAATGAGAACCTGTTCAGCAAGGTGAATATCGACCCGGCCAAGACCAACCTGCCGGACGGCACCAATCTGGACACCGCCGCCGAGTGTGCCCGTTACAACGGTATCATCCACAAGCTGGGCGGCATCGACCTGCAGCTGCTGGGCATCGGCCCCAATGGTCATATCGGCTTCAATGAGCCGGGCGAAGCCTTTGAGCTGGAGACCCACTGCATCGACCTTGCACCCACTACCATCGAAGCCAACAAGCGCTTCTTTGACGGCAACGAGGCCCTTGTCCCCAAACAGGCATACACCATGGGCATCAAGACCATCATGCAGGCACGCAAGGTGTTGGTGGTAGCCAACGGTAAAGCCAAGGCACAGGCCGTCAAGGACGCCGTGACCGGCCCTGTGACCCCTGCCTGCCCCGGCAGCATCCTGCAGCTGCATCCGGACTGCATCCTTGTGGCAGACGAGGAAGCACTGAGCCTGCTGTAAACTCCCAAAGCCAACTTCTTCATTTACCATAACTTTGCTTAAGATCCAACCAAAGCACAGAAAGAGCCGGACTCGTTGCACGGGTTCGGCTCTTTCTGTCAGAAATAAGATTTATCTTGCTATCTTACGCAAAGAGCAACTCCAAAAGAGCCGTCATGGAGATGGTGGGTTCGCCTGCTGCGGGATTTACGCTGAAAATACGCTGAAAAGAGGTCACCCCGATCGGTGGCCTCTTTTTTGCTGCCGCGAACTGTCTGGCTGCGGCAGCGGATAACAGCAATGTCCATTGCGCTTTGTTTTGCCCGGATGCGCACCCGCAGAAAGCTCTCCCTCGTCAAACTGCCCAAAATACGCCCTTAAAAGTTTACTTGACGCAATTTCAAAATCAATATATAATTGGGTCAGAAACCAATCATAGAAAAGGATGATTCCCAATGGCGCGCAGATACGACAGCAAAGAAGCAAAACGGCGGATCCTGACCGCCTGTGTCCGGCTTTTTCTGGAAAAAGGCTACACGAACACCAAGGTGGCAGAAATTTTAAAGGAAGCAGATGTTTCCGCCGGGTCGTTCCAGAATATTTTCCGCACCAAGGACGGTGTGCTGACCGAGCTGATCGGCATGATGTTCAGCAGGCAGTTCGGCGCGGTAAGGCCGCTGGCGGCAAACGCCCCCTCGCCGGTGTACCTCTACGCGGTGGAGACGGCTTTGCAGCTGGCGGTGACCGAGCTGAGCGAGAATCTGCGGGATATCTATGTGGAAGCGTACACCTTCCCCGCCACGGCGGAGATCATCCACCGCAGCACCACGGCCGAGCTGCAGGCGGCGTTCAGCGCGTACCTGCCCGGGTGCGCCGAGTGCGATTTCTACGAGATGGAGCTGGGCACGGCTGGCATGATGCGCGGCTACATGGCACGGCGGTGCGACCCCTACTTTACACTGGAGCGCAAAATACGGCGCTATCTGAGTATGAGTCTGAGTGCGCTGCAGGTCCCCGCGCAGGAGCGCGAGCAGGTCATCGCTTTTGTGGCGGAGATCGATATGCTTGCCCAGGCGCGGAAGGTGGTAGATGCCGTGCTTGCATCGCTGTCCGTGCAGTTTGATCTGAAAGGATAACAAGGTTTGATGACAAGGAGGGAGTAACATGAAAAAATGGCTGATCCGGTGTTTGACGGTGCTGGCAATGGTGTGCCTGATACCGGGGATCGTGTTAAAAGCGGCGGCAGAAACAACCACGGTGCGCTGCAAAAACTGTGGGAGTACGGAGACACGTGAGATCCTCGGATACAGAAAATATGATTCGAACAGTCATAGGGTTTATGTAACTGAATGCCAGAACTGCCACAACGATGGCAATGTTTCGTATTTAAAGGTACATACCGGCGGTACCGAAACGCCCACCTGCACCAAAGGCAAAACCTGCGAAAAATGCGGCGCGGAATACGGCGAAAAAGACCCAAATAATCACGATTTGGTGCATCACGATGCAAAAGCCCCCAGCTGTACGGAAATCGGCTGGAACGCTTACGAAGCCTGCTCCCGTTGTAACTATACCACCACCTATCAGGAGCTGCCCGCACTGAACCATGATTTGGAGCAGCACGCAGCAAAAGCCCCTACCTGTACGGAAATCGGCTGGGATGCCTACGAAACCTGTTCCCGTTGTGACTATACCACCTATACAGAACAGCCCGCGCTGAACCATGATTATCAGGCTGTTACCGTAGCCCCCACCTGTGAAGCAGACGGCTATACCATCTTTACTTGCAGCCGCTGCAAAGACAGCTACACCGCAGACCCGACCGATAAGCTGGGACACCAGTTCGGTGCATGGTCCCCGAACGGAACCGGCTCTCAGAGCGCCAGTTGTCTGCGAGATGGCTGCGCGCACACTGGCAGCACGGATTGCCGGAAGTTTACTTTCCGCACTGCGGAAGGCGAAACCCTGACCTTCTGCCCCGTGTGCGGGCAGGCAGAAAACGCCGCGCAGCTGGAAATGATCGAAGCCGCAACGGCGTGGGCTAACAGCGGCAGTCTTTCTGCGGAGGATGTGACTGCACGGACGAATGGGGAATACCTGAGTGTGGCCTTTGAGACCGCAGGCAGCCTGACGCAGCCCACCGGTCTGGTAAGGCTCGCGCTGCCCGCCGGATTGCTGGAAGGCAAAACGCTTGTGCGCATTGCCCCGGACGGCACACAGACGGAGATGCCGTTTGAAACGGAGCGCGGAAAGCTCATCTATACGCTGGATTTTGCAAACAGCGCGCTGCCCGTAATGCTCTTCCGGCTGGTACCCCAGACCGCCACCCTCTGAAGGCTTTTACAGCGGCACGAACAATAAAACGCAAAATGCCCGCCCACCGTGGTTTTCCACAGGTGGGCGGGCATTCTTTTGTGCCTTTTGGGGCATAAAAATACCCCCGGAGGATGCAGCGTTTTTTACGCTGTCTACTCTGGGGGCAGGATAGCAAGCGCTGCGCGGCAGCTCTCCCGGGGGATGAGCTTGTGCGGCACGATGATCTTTGTGGCCAGAAGGTTCGGGTTCTCGATGTGGTTGATGGTCTGGCTGGCAGCCTCCATGCCCAGCTGGTAGGGGTTGACGTCCACGGTGGTCAGCTGTGGGCTGCCCTGCCCTTTGTTGCGGAGTGCCCCTTGGCAAACCGGACGGGATTGCGCTATAATAGAGCCGTAACAGTTCCACAAAGGTGTGGTAAGGGAGGTGCGGTCATGATCCGGGTGGCGATCGTAGAGGATGACGCGGAGGTGCAGGGAGTATTGCAGGAGTATGTCCGGCGGTATACCCGGCAGTACGGGACAGAGTTTGAAGTGACGGTCTTTGCGGACGGCGTGGATATTCTGGAGGATTACCGCGCGGTCTACGACATTATTTTTCTGGATGTGGAGATGAAGCATCTGGACGGCATGACCACGGCAGAGCGCATCCGGCAGATGGATGCAGACGTCATCCTGATCTTCATCACCAATATGGCGCAGTATGCCATCCGGGGCTACTCGGTGGGAGCGCTGGACTATGTGCTGAAGCCGGTGCCCTACTTTGCCTTTTCGCAGCAGCTGCTCAAGGCGGTTGCCCGGCTGGAAAAGCGGGCAAAGCACTACCTGACCGTGCCGGTGGAGGGCGGGCTGCGCCGGCTGGACACCGCAAGCATCTATTATCTGGAAAGCGAGGGGCACCGGGTGCATTTTTATACCGATGAGGGCGATTTTTCCGCCCCCGGCACCCTCAAGGCCTTTGAGGAAAAGCTGGCAGACTGCCCCTTTGCCCGCTGCAACAGCGGCTATCTTGTCAATCTGGCACAGGTGCGGGAGCTGCGGCAGAGCACCGTGCAGGTGGGCCCCTGCGAGCTGCAGGTCAGCCGCCCCAAGCGTAAGGCTTTTCTTGCCGCACTGACCGATTACATCGGAGGTGAAGGCTCATGACCGCGCTGCCGGATATCCCCCGGCTGTACACCGCCCTTGCCGAGTGTCTTGCGGTGCTGCTGTTCACCCCGGCGCTTGCGCCCCGCTTTTCCAGAGCGGTCACCGGGGGTGTCACCCTGCTGTGGGCGGCGGTGCTGTCGGCCTTTCTGGGGCTGACGGGCGATGTGCCCGGCGGGCTCTGGATCCCCTGCATGGCAGCGGCCATCGGGTTTTCCTACCTATATCTATGGGGCATGTGGAACATCACTCTGCTGGAAGCCGGGTATCACTGCGCACGGGCGTTTATTCTGGCAGAGCTTGCCGCCAGCGTGGAGTGGCAGCTGCACTGCGCCCTCTGGCCCGCCCGCGGCCCATGGGAGCCGCTTTCTTTGCTGTTGCTGGCACTGGTGTATGGGACGCTGTTCGGCATCATGTGCTATCTGCAGCACCGCCGTCCCCAGCCCGCCGGGCACTTACAGATCGGCGGCAGCGCCGCCCTGACGGCGGTCATGCTGGCGCTGACTGCCTTTGCGGTAAGCAATCTGGGCTTTCTGCCCGGCAGCGAGATCAACATGAGCATTTTTTCCATCCGCACTCTGGTGGATTTTTCCGGCGTGCTGATCTTATCTGTGCAGCACGAGCAGCTGCAGGAGAACGCTTTGCACAGCGAGCTTGCCGCCATGGACGAGGTACTGCACCGCCAGTACGAGCAGTACAAGCGCAGCAAGGAGGGCATCAACCTCATCAACCGGCGGTACCATGAGCTGAAAGTCCAGCTTGCCCGCATCCGGGAGGAGCAGGACCAGACCAAGCAGAACGCTGCCATTGCCGCCATGGAGCAGAATATCCGCCAGTACGAGGCCGAGAACAAGACCGGCAACCCGGTGCTGGATACCCTGCTCACCGCCAAGACCATGGAATGCCAGCAGGAGAATATCACCATCACCAGCGTGGCGGACGGCAGGATGCTGGGCTTTCTCACCATCCGGGAGCTGTGCACCATCGTGGGCGTGGCGCTGGACAACGCCATTGCCGCCGTGCGCGCCGAGCCGGACCCCGAAAAGCGGCTCATTAAGGTGGCGGTGTACAGTCAGGGTGGCTTTGCCATGCTGCGGTTCGAGCATTATACAGAGGCCGCCCCCGCGCTGGATGCGGACGGCTTGCCAAAGCAGGGGTCAGACCTGAAAAGCGTCCGCACCACTGCGCAGCAGCACGGCGGCAGCATGACGATGCACTGGGAAAACAACTGGTGCACCCTGCGGATCTTATTTCCGCTGCCCCAAAACGAATAAATCTTTACGGCAGGCATCCCCTGCCGTTTTTTGTTGTCTGGCAGGGTGCACAAATGCAATGCGGTGATATTTGTGTATTAGCACAATAAAATTTGAAACTTTATTGTAACTTTTGCAAATCATGCATCCAAAACGACAGATTGTGCGAAGAACGGTTCGTTTTGCAGTATATATGATAAAATGACATCAAGCAAAGGAGTGGACGCACTCCGGAGAACAGCCATGAACCGGGTCGTGTACCCAAAAGAGAAGGAGTTAATAGTTATGGCACAGAAAAAGAAGGACAGTAAGATGATGGGCAAGATCATCAAAACTGCCGTTTCGGGTGTGTTGTGTGTCGCATTGGCGGGCGGTATGGTTGCGGCCAATGTGCTGATCCCGCCTAATGCCAGCAGCGTGCAGAGCATTTTGGGCCTGAAGAGCGGCGGCATCGACAACAGCAAGGCAAAGACCGAAGGCATCAATATGGAATACAGCAAGCCCGGTTTTGACACAGAGGCTGCGCTGATTGAGGATGAGATCGCTCTGAATAAGAAGATCGCCGCCGAAGGCATTGTTTTACTGAAAAACGATGCAGGAAAGATGCCGTACAGCACGGATACCACCTTCAGTTTTGTCAGCCATTCGGCAGTCAGCTACATCGGCGGCAACAAAGTCGATATGAAAACGGCCTTTGAAGATGCCGGGTTCGGTGTCAACGAGGACCTCTGGAAATTCTATTCCGAAGGCAACGGCAAGGATTACGGTCTGGGCGTTGGTTCCGTTTCCTACGGTGATGACGAGGACTTTTCCATCAACGAATGCCCCTTGTCTGTTATGAAAGCAGAGCCGGGTCTGACCGATTCCATGAAGAATACGGTTCCTGTTTTTGTGTTCAGCCGTGTGGCGGGCGAAGGCCGTGATATGCCCCGCTCCATGTACAACCACACCGATGTGGAAGAGGACAAGACCAAGACTTATCTGGAGCCGGATTCTACGGAACTGGAGATCCTGCAGTATCTGAACGACAACTTTGACGATGTGGTGCTGCTGCTCAACTCCAGTGCAGCGGTCGATCTGAGCTGGGTGGAGGATTATCCCAGCATCCACACGGTCATCTCGGCTCCTGCCATGGGCGACTACGGCCTGTGCTCTCTGGCTGAGATCTTCTCCGGCAAGGTCAATCCTTCCGGCCGCACCGTGGATACCTATGAAGTGGATGCCATGAACAGCCCGGCGGCGCAGAACTTCGGCGACTTTGCCTACTACGATGAGAATGGCAACCTCACCAAGTACAACTACGTCAGCTACAAAGAGGGCATCTATGTTGGCTACCGCTACTACGAGACCCGTTACGAGGATAAAGTCCTCGGTCAGGGCAATGCGGGCGATTACAACTACGACGATGCTGTGATGTACCCCTTCGGCTACGGCCTGTCCTACACCACCTTTGACTGGTCGGATTACAACACCAGCTGGGATGGCGATACCTGCACCGTGACGGTCAAGGTCACCAACACCGGTTCTGTTGCAGGCAAGGACGTTGTGGAAGTCTACGCACAGAGCCCTTACACCGATTATGACAAGGCCAACAAGGTGGAAAAGGCTGCCGTTGAACTGGTCGGTTACGCCAAGACCTCGGAGCTGGCTCCCGGTGCAAGCGAGACCGTGACGGTCACCTTCGACCAGGAACAGCTGAAGTCCTACGACTACGTCAATGCCAAGACCTACATTCTGGACGCAGGTGATTACTATATCACTGCGGCTAAAAACGCACACGAAGCGGTCAACAACATCCTCTCTGCCAAGGGAAAGAGCGTGGCAGACGGTATGACCGCGGATGGCGACACTGCTTTTGTTGAAATCTACACCCCGGCAAACGGCACCGTGGATACCACAACCTACAAGCTTGACACCACGACCGGTGTGGAGATCACCAATCAGCTCGACCATGCAAACGGCGGGCTGCAGTATCTCTCCCGCAGTGACTGGACTGGCACCTGGCCGACCGTTGACGGCGAGGTCAGCGACCAGATCAGCACCTGGGGCAACCCCATCAATGGTACCGATGCCAGCGGCAAGGCTGCATCCTATACCTACCGCAAGACGATCAGCAAGGAGGACCTTGCAAAGCTGGATTCTTTTGATTCCCTGAACCCCACCGACTTCTCCACCCTGACCGATGAGATCGTTTACGGCAAGGACAACGGTCTGGGTCTGATCGATATGCGCGGTCTGGATTACGATGATGAAAAGTGGGACGCACTGCTCGACCAGCTGACCCCCAGCGATTATCAGACCCTGATCACGCAGTCCGGCTATGGCACGGCTGCCATCAAGTCGGTGGATAAGCCCTCCACGACCGACCGCGACACTGCCACCGGCCTGGTCAACTACGGCTTTGATGCAAGCGGCAACCTCTACTTCAAGGGCAACATCACGCACTGCGGCGTGATCGTTCTGGCACAGACCTACAACGATGATCTGGCCACTCACTACGGCGAGAACATTGGCGACGAGTCCTACTATCTGGGCGTTGATGGCTGGTATGCACCTGCTGTCAATATGCACCGCACGGCATTCTCCGGCCGCAACAGCGAGTATTACTCCGAGGATCCGTTCATCGGCGGTCACATTGCTTCCCTCGAGTGTGAGGGTGTCGCCTCCCGCGGTATGTATGTCTTTGTCAAGCATTACGCCATCAACGATCAGGAGGACCACCGCGGCGACCGTGAAGGCCAGTACAGCATTGCGACCTTCCTGAACGAGCAGGCGGCCCGCGAGATCTACCTCAAGCCCTTTGAGATGTGCGTCAAGTCTGATAAGGTCGAGATGAACTATGCAAAGGACAACGGCGACGGCACTTACAGCAATGCCACCACCGAGATCCCGTCCGTCACCGGCATCATGACCTCCTTCAACCGCGTTGGCTATACCTGGGCCGGCGGCAACTACAACATGATCACCGGCCTGCTGCGCAACGAGTGGGGCTTCCACGGCTTTATCATCACCGACAACGCAAACACCGGTGTCTTTATGGACGCTGGCCAGATGATCCAGGCCGGTGCAGACGGCAAGCTGACGAACCTGCCCACCGGCGCACGGTACACCTTTAACAAGGATGACGTTGCAGATTACCACTACGGTCGTGAAGCAATCCATAACATCCTGTACACCATTGCAAACTCCAAGGCAATGAACGGCGGTATGCCGGGCAGCCGTTATCTGGCAAAGGTCGAGCCTTACCAGAAGGTCATCTACGCAGTGGATGGTGTCTGCGGCGGTCTGATCGCAGTTCTGGTCGTTCTGACGATCCTCCGCTTCCGTAAAAAGAAAGAGGACGTAAAAACCGTCTGATCAACACATAGGAACAGAAGGGGCGGCGGGCAAACGCCCGCCCCCTTTTTTTGATTGTCAGGAGAGACCCATGAAACACACAGATATCATCAAGAGCTTGTCTCTGGAACAAAAATGCGCCCTGCTGAGCGGCGGCACGGTGTTCACCACCCGGGCGCTGCCGGGCAAGGGCATCCCGGCCATTACTCTGTCCGATGGCCCCAACGGCGTGCGCAAGCAGGCCGGGGCGGCGGACCATCTGGGGCTGAACCCCAGTGTGCCCGCCACCTGCTTCCCCACCTCGGCCACCGTGGCCAACAGCTGGG
>OGRN01002481.1_pt1 | contig 14123 bp, 9 predicted proteins | sample 1553401 | NCBI WGS metagenome assembly OGRN01 (sample SAMEA2580096, study PRJEB22360) | human gut metagenome | biome: human gut; feature: human-associated habitat; material: faeces | place: Denmark | collected 2008/2010 | reverse complement strand
ATCACCATGCAAGTAGGCCAGGCGCGCCATTTTGGGCCCCGCCAATAACAACGTCGCCCACCAACGGATTCCCGCCTTTTATTACATATTGTTCCATATATTCCTATCTCCCGTTCCAATCATTAATCGGTATGTTTGGAGTCTGACAGGCTGAAAATACCGGCATGGAGCTAAAACCTCATGGCAGACATTAAATTAACATTGTCTGTTCTGCCACTTGGTTTTATTGGCAATTCAGCTTATCTTTGTCTTTGATTTTTAGTTACATTTATTTTAAGCTATAAGCGTTTCGTGCATTATGACGAATTAAACCTGATTATGACTTGCCTATTTTATCAAGTCTGTTTCATTATAACATACTTTTCGCCTTTGTAAACCTCTTCTAAATAACTTTATGACTTTTATTGCAAAAGGGACATATTCATGTAACAATTTTGTAATATTTTTCTAAAACATGCGTTTGGAATTAGTAACTGACAGCTATTGTCACTCGAACTTTTTTTCGTCAGTGCTTCTTTTTTTCCTTTTTGTCTTTCTTCTTCACACTATAGCCAAATGTTCCAAGCTTCTTTCCCAGCGAATAATACTCTCCATGGGAATATGTCAGCAATCTGCTGGAGGCAAGATCAAATTTTCCATTCTCCTGCATATATCTGTCATCTACCTGAACAGCCTGTACTTTCGCCATGAACATGTGATGTGAACCGAGTTCCAGTATCCGATCCACCTTGCACTCAATATTCACCGGGCTTTCTTTGATACACGGTGAATATTGTAATGTCTCACTTTTGCCACGAGTAAGTCCCATCTCTTTCCATTTATCTACATCCCTGCCGGAACGAACACCACACCAGTCTGTTGCCTTTGCCAGTTCCTCCGTCGTCAGATTTACAACAAATTCTCCGCTTTCTTTAATCATATGATAAGAATAGCGCTCCGGACGCACGGATATATAGAGCATAGCCGGATTCGTACAGATCGTTCCCGTCCATGCAACGGTAATAATATTGTCTTCTCCGTTCTTATCTGCTGTACTAACCATAACTGCCGGAAGCGGATAAACCATATTGCCCGGTTTCCATATCTGTTTTGCCATCTTCTCCTCCTGTATCAGATCATTTCTATATATCTTATTGTTGTAATGTCTCCACCAGTGCCGGGATCAGCTGTTTCTTTCTGGAAACAACTCCCGGAAGGATAATATCCTGTGTATCCTCCGGCAGATCAAATGCTGCTGTAATATGTGCTTTTGCATTTGCTCCACAACAGAGTAATTCTGTTGACTCATTCAAAATATCTGTCAGCATATAGTAGATCATATGGAGATTCTGCTTCTCCAGCACCTGTTCCAGATGCGGTTCCAGCACTTCTTTGATCTCCTTAAGTTCTTCTCCGCTCATGGAATTGATCTGTCCGACACCAAATACGACGTCATTTACCGTAAACTGTTTGAAATCCTGGAAGCAGATTTCTTCCGGCGTCTTGCCTTTCATGCTGCTACCTGCATTAAACATTTCTTTCGCAAGCTCTTCCATATCGACTCCGGCGATCTTTGCAAGCTTTGCTGCCGCTTTCTCATCAATGGATGTGCAGGTCGGTGAACGGAACAGCAATGTATCGGAAATAATCGCTGAACAGAGAAGACCTGCAATCTTCGGTGAAATGGAGATTTCTTCCTCTCTGTACATCTGATAAACGATCGTCGCCGTACAGCCTACCGGCTGATTCCGGAAAAATACCGGTCCTGTTGTCTCAATATTGCCCAGTCTGTGATGATCAATGATCTCTACAATCTCTGCTTCTTCCAGCCCATCTACAGCCTGTGACTTCTCATTGTGATCTACAAGGATCACTTTCTTCTTGCTTGCATCCATAAAACGACGTCTGGAAATAAATCCACGGAATCTGCCATGTCTGTCAAGGATCGGGAAATCACGGAATTTTGTCTTCGTCATAACTTCTTTAATCTCATCTACATAATCATTCATATGAAATGCAACCAGAGGTCCTTTACTCATAAAAAACTTCACCGGTATACTCTGATTGATCAGACGGGCTGTTGTAAATGTATCATGCGGTGTACTGATAATCACAATACTCTGTTCTTCTGCTCTGCGGATCATCTCCGAAGAAACTTTCGCATTCTGGCATACAACAATACAGCTCGCGTCAATATTGATCGCGCACTCCTGTGCTTCATCACGGTTTCCAAGGATTACCAGATCATCCCGTTCGATAAACTCCTTCATCAAATTCGGATCCGATGCTCCGATCGTTACTTTTCCTTTGGTAAAATGTCCATGTTCATTTCCCGTAAGTAATGTACCATCCAATGTACGGATAATATTCCTATACTGCGTCCTTGCTCTTGCCAAAATGTTACTGTCATAAACATCCATATAAGATGTCGCAATATCTCCGGTAGAGATCACTCCTACCAGTTCATCTTCCTTCAATACCGGAATCGTCTTGATATTATTTTCTTTCATCTTTGCCCATGTATCTTTGATTGAAACATTCGGTGCAACCCCTTCAATCTTATGAATATCAAGATCTTTCGCCTGTAACTTGACATTTTTCAAAAGATCCGGCGCTTTCACATTAAATTTAGACAATATATACTGTGTTTCTTCGTTCACCTGACCTGCACGTTTTGCAACATACTCATCCCCTGTCAGTTTCTTTTTCAACTCTGCATATGCAATTGCGGAACAAATGGAATCGGTATCCGGATTCTTATGTCCGACCACATACACTTTTCCAGTCTTTTTTCCCATCTATCTCTCTCCAAACTTTCGTTAATATTATATTTTATGATATTTTTAGCGCATTCCTTGCTTCTTTTTATATCATATATTTTTCATAAGTTCACTAGTTAGATTGCCATTTTTTTTTCGTTTCGTCAACTATTTCTTGCATACAGACGCAAAATCCTTGCACATTTTTTGAAACAACGGTCATTTTTATGTTATACTGTATACAGTTTCTATCGCCATATAGAAAAAACGTTTATCAAAATCATGTCAGGAAGGAACAAAAAAACTATGAGTGAAGAATTAATGAAAGAAGACAACAACTTAACAATGGCAGATCTGGAAGATCATTTTGACGATGCCAATCCTTGGAATGTCGTAAAAAGATATCTCGAGAAGAAAACCATACTACCTGTTAAGATTGAGGGGATCGTCAACGGTGGAGCAATTGCTATGGTAGAAGGACTGCGCGGATTCATTCCGGCTTCCAGATTATCTTTATCTTACATTGACGATCTGGAATCTTATCTTCTGAAAGATATTGAAGTCCAAGTCATTGACGTTGATCAGGCTGAAAATAAATTAGTCCTCTCTGCCCGCGAACTTCTGAAAGAAAAAGAACGCAAAGCAAAAGAAGAGAAGATTTCAAATCTGCAGGTTGGCGCTGTTATGACTGGTACCGTAGACAGTTTACAGACTTACGGTGCATTTATCCAGCTTGAGGACGGTCTTTCCGGACTGGTTCACATTTCTCAGATCAGTCAGAAACGTATCAAATCTCCAAAAGATGTCCTGAATGTCGGGGATGAAGTTCAGGTCAAAGTAATCGGTATCAAAGATGGTAAGATCAGTCTCAGCATGAAAGCACTGGAAGAAGCTGAAGAAGAGCCGGTTGAAAAGGTCGAGATTCCAAAGGCGGAAGAGATTGGAACAAGCCTTGGAGATCTCTTCAAGAATATCCAGTTATAATCTCATCTCCACGCTCTTTAATGAAATTCAGTTTCCTATTACAATCGAATAGACTGACTCATTATATAAGGTACAAAAAAGGTTTCGCTCACAACCGTGAATGAAACCTTTTTTATTATATTTCTCTATGTGTTTATTCCATCTCATCGAGATTTTTAAGCCATCCGGCTACGCACGCATCACTTGGCATTCTCCAGTCACCTCTCGGTGATAATGCAACCGTACCAACTTTCGGTCCGTCTGGCAGGCAAGAACGCTTGAACTGCTGTGCAAAGAATCTCCAGCAGAAGGTACGAAGCCATTTATAAATCGTCTCATTATCATACTCTCCTGCAAAGGCTTCTTTGGCGATCCTGTAGATTTTTGACGGTTCGTATCCGAACCGGAGCATGTAATAAAGATAGAAATCATGCAGTTCGTAAGGACCTACCAGGTCTTCTGTTTTCTGTGAAATCTCGCCGTCTTTTGGTGGCAGAAGTTCCGGGCTTACCGGTGTGTCTAATACATCATACAGAATCTCTTTAAGTTCCTGATCCTCACAGGTATCTGCATAATAATGAACCAGATGACGAACTAACGTCTTTGGAACGGAAGCGTTGACACCATACATGGACATATGATCGCCATTATATGTTGCCCATCCAAGAGCAAGCTCCGACATATCTCCAGTTCCTATTACCATGCCTCCTGCCGCATTGGCAATATCCATCAACACCTGTGTACGCTCACGTGCCTGTGAATTCTCATAAGTAACACTGTGATCCTCCGGATCATGTCCGATATCTTTAAAATGCTGTTCTACCGAAGCTGCGATCGGTACTTCCTTAAGTGTCGCTCCAAGCTTCTTCGACATCTTACATGCATTCTGATAAGTCCTGTCTGTTGTACCAAAGCATGGCATTGTAACCGCTGTAATTCCACTTCTGTCCATGCCAAGTGCATCAAATGCCTTCGCTGTCACAAGAAGTGCCAGTGTAGAATCCAATCCTCCGGAAATACCTACTACTGCACTCTTTGCATGTGTGTGTGCCAGGCGTTTCTTAAGTCCCATCGCCTGAATGGTAAGGATTTCTTCACATCTTCTGGCTCTCTCGCCCTCTTCTCCCGGCACAAACGGTCTGGAATAAAATGTTCTCGTAAGCTTTGTCTCCTGTATCTTCATATCAAACGGAACACGCATAAGCTTTCTGTCTTCCACAAGCTGGAATGTCGTATTCTTCCGTCTCTCACTGAGCAGACGTTTTATATCTATCTCTGTATAAATAACATTATTTACAAAACGTTGTCCCATTGCAAGAGTTGTTCCGTTCTCAGCGATAATATTATGTCCGCCAAACACAACATCTGTCGTAGATTCACCTTCTCCGGCATTGGCATAAATATAACCGCACAAAAGTCTTGCAGACTGCCCCTCGATCAGATTCTTTCTGTATGTTGCCTTTCCGATCGTCTCATCACTTGCTGAGCAGTTCACGATCAGGACGGCACCTTCTCTTGCTGCCTGGATACTTGGCGGAACCGTACTCCATACATCCTCACAGATCTCTGCAGCAATCACAAGCGACTGCATCTCTTCTGCCACAAAAAGGATCTGTGGTCCAAACGGAATCATCTTACCGTCAAAAGAAATCATTCTTGCTTCCTTCGGACCCGCGCAGAACTGGCGCATCTCATAAAATTCACCGTAATTCGGCAGAAATGTCTTCGTCGTAAATCCAAGAATATGTCCATGGTTCACTGCCGCCGCAACATTATACAACTCACCGTCTACAGCTAACGGCATTCCGATAAAGAATATACCATCCTTATTACCGGTATGTGTCGCAATCTTCTGCAATCCTTTCTTTGCATTTTCCAGCAACAGATCCTGTGTAAATAAATCTCCACACGTATATCCGGTAATACATAATTCCGGAAATACAACTACTTTTGCTTCCTCTTCTGCTGTCTCATCGATCAGCCGACAGATCTGCTCTGTATTATACTCTACATCTGCAACCCGGATATCCGGTGTCGCTGCTGCAACTTTCACGAATCCATGTTTCATTTTCTTTCGCCTGCCTTTACTTACTTCTCTTTAAAATATTTTTCAGTTCCTCTACACTGTAATGATAAGCGGTATTACAGAAATGACATTTGACTTCAATTGGTTTGCCATCATTGATCATTTCCTGAATATCTTTTTTACCTACACTTGCCACAGCCTGCTCCACACGCTCCTTGGAACAGTTACAATAAAATCGTGTCGGCATCGTATCCGTAATTTCCAGACCGACATTGTCAAGCAGTTCTTCTAACAGCTGTTCCGGAGTATATCCTTTGTCCAGAAGTTCCGTCACGGAAGTCACAAGTTTTAAGTTCTCTTCAATCCGGCTTATTGTTGCATCCTCTGCAAATGGCATCATCTGGATAATAAATCCACCTGCAGTCTTAACTGTATTGTCCTTTTCCATCAATACTCCCAGACCTACTGAAGACGGTACCTGTTCCGAATTTGCAAAATAATAAGTCAGATCTTCTGCGATCTCACTGCTCACCAAAATCGTCTGTCCGGAGTATGGTTCTTTCAGTCCCATGTCTTTAATAACCTGCAAAAGTCCGATACCTACTGCTCCGCCAACATCCAGTTTACCATTCTTTGGTGGAAGCATCACATCCGGATTCTCAACATATCCCTTTACATCTCCCTTGCTGTCTGCTGTTACGGTAATCCCGCCGATCGGTCCGTCTCCTCGTACCTGTAATGTCAGCATGTCTGTCTCATTCTTCATCATACTTCCCATCATCGTACCTGCTGTCAGCAGACGTCCAAGCGCTGCTGTTGCAACCGGACTTGTTCCATGGTGCTGTCTGGCTTCTTCTACTGTCTCTCTCGTAATTGCAGCAAAAGCACGTACCTGTCCGTTTGCTGCTGTTGCTCTTACAATATAATCTTTCATACTTAACATCCTTTTCTAATCTTATCTTCTAAACTTACCTTCTCGTTTGATTTTCTTATTATTTACTGACATTCCACATTCATGGAATCATCTTACTATCTTCTGACATTCCTGTGCTACAACACAGATCCTCTGGCTTGTATAAAGCGGTGCATCCTGCGTATATGCATCATAAGCGCCCAGATATGACAGTCCTGCTTTTTCAAGCAGTGTCTTTATCTTCTCCAGTGTATATGCTTTCTGGTAATGTACTTCCTGATATTTGCGATACAATTCCGGATCCTCTGCACTTCTTACAAATAAAGACAGTTCATATTCATTAATCCGGTCTTCCTCATCATAATAATTATCCCAGATAAAACTGCATTCATCCCGGTCTTCTGCAAATACATTATCCGCAAGGATCTTCTGATATTTGTATTCTGTATTAAAATCAAACACGAAAATTCCGCCTGGATCGAGATAATTATTTACCAGCCGGAAAACTTCTTCCAGTTCGCGCTCCTCTGTAATATAGTTCACACTGTCACATACACTCACAACTGCGCGGACCGTTCCATATAATTCAAACTCACGCATATCCTGCAACAGATAAAGGATATCTTTTCCACTTTCTACTCTTTTATCCAGCGCAATTTCCAACATATCTTCGGAATTATCCACACCGATCATATCATATCCTCTGTCATTCAGGATCTCAGTCATTGTTCCGGTCCCACATCCCAGTTCCAGTACCAGTCCGTCTTTAATCCCATATTGTTCTAATACCTTCAGCAAATATTCTGCCCATTCTTCGTATGGAACATTATCCATGAATGTATCATAAACTTCTGCAAAATTCGTATATGCCTTCATTGATGCGCTCCTTTCTTCTGTCACAAGCTTTCCATATTATAACATAAGCATTAAACTTTTCAAATAGTTAATGCCAAAAGAAATGCTCACCACAACTGTTGTGATGAGCATTTTCTATTATACATGTTCATATATATTACAATCCAGACTCTTTAAGGTCTGCGTACATACCACATTCCGGACTGTACACTGGATACCTTAACAACGTCTCCTGTATGCGGTGCATGGATCATCTGTCCTCCACCAATATAAATTCCTACATGGCCGGAACGTACACATACGTCTCCCGGCTTTGGATTGCTTACACGTGGCCATCCTGCAAATGTACCTGATGTACCGATACGTGTATACCGTCCTGTCAGACAATAACTTACGAAACCGGAGCAGTCAAATGTGTTCGGTCCGCACGCGCCCCAAACATATGGGCATCCAAGCTTTCCGTATGCACGGCTTACAACTGCGCTTCCTGAAGAATAATTACCACCGCTGTTACCACCGCTATTATTACCACTGTTATTGCTTCCGCCATTATTGTTGCTTCCACCGTTATTCTTGTTACCACTGTTGCTGTTTCCGCTATTGCCGCTTCCACCGTTGTTCTTATTACCGCTGTTGCTGTTATTATTGCTTGTATTGTTCTTGTTGCTGCCGCTTGTCTTCTGAGCCGCTGCTGCTGCAGCTGCTTCCTGACGCTGTTTTGCTTCAGCTGCTTTCGCTGCCGCTTCAGCCGCTTTCTGAATCTCGGAATCCAAATCTGCAACTTCTGCCTTCTTGGAAGTCAGCACTTTATCAAGATCATCCTGTTTTGTCTCGAACTGTGTCTGCTTCTTCTCCAGACTCTTCTGTTCTTTCTCAAGGTTCGTCTTCAGAGTTGCAACTTTCTTCTTTGTAGCAACATACTCAGCCAGTTTCTTTCTGTCATAATTATGTACATTCGTAACATACTCGGCTTTGTTTACCATATCAGAGAAGTTCGTAGAGCTTACCAGTGTCTCGAAAAATGTACTGTCGCCCTCTTCATACATATACTTGATACGAAGCTTCATATCCTCGTACTGTTTCTTCTCGTCTTTCTTGGCCTGTGTCAGATCCTTTGACGTTGTCTCGATCTTCTCACCTGTTACAACCAGCTCATCTTCCAGATTATTGATTTTCTCAATAATGCCTGTCAACTGTGTCTGCAATGAATCAACCTGTTTCTGTGCTGCCTTTTTATTCTGTTTTAAATCTTTTGCCGAAGGTGCTGCCATTACAGGTGTCACGATCATCGAACTGCTCACTACAACTGATAATAGTTTCACTCCAAATTTTTTCATTATATCATCCTTTTTCTTAACATTTCTTTAATTCTAATTTGACATAGTATCACTATCTAGGGACGATTATACTCTATAAAAAACAATTTTGCAATAACTTTTAATAATTTTGTAACATTTACCAGAACTCTTATCTGAAAAGAAGATCGAATACACTCCTACTGGATATTCAGATTTGTATATCCCATCAGGCTCTTATCAACAGCCTCAGCCACTTCTCTTCCTTCACGGATCGCCCATACGACAAGTGATTGTCCGCGGTGCATATCGCCTGCTGTAAATACATGTTCTGCACTGGTCTTATATTCTCCCGGATTCGTACTTACATTCGTTCTCGCATTTACTTCTACGCCAAATGCTTTCGTAATATAAGATTCACTTCCCAGAAATCCTGCTGCAATCAGCACCAGATCGGTCTCCACTTCATATTCGCTGCCCGGTATTTCCACCATCATACGTCTTCCGGTTTTTGCATCCTGTTTTGATTCAAGCTTTACCAGAATTGCCTTGCAGACACGTCCGTTTTTATCTTTGACAAATTCTTTTACGGTTGTCTGGTATACTCGCGGATCCTGTCCGAATACTGCTGCTGCCTCCTGCTGCCCATAATCGGTCTTGCAGACTCTCGGCCACTCCGGCCACGGATTCATCTCTGTTCTCTGATCCGGTGCTTTCGGCATCATTTCCAGTTGTAAAACAGATGCTGCACCATGGCGCATGGATGTTCCAACACAGTCATTTCCAGTATCTCCACCGCCGATAACCATAACTTTTCTTCCTTTGGCTGAAATATAAGTGCCTTCTTTTAATTCATGTTCAGGATTTGCCCAGAGTGCTTTCGTCGTAGATTTAAGAAAATCCACTGCAAAATAAATACCATCGGCTTTTCTTCCCGGAACTTTGATATCTCTTGGGTTGGACGCACCACAGCATAAGATTACACGGTCAAACTCCTTTAATATAGAAGAAGCCCGTTTATCTTTTCCGATATTGCAGCTTGTCTGAAAAGTCACACCTTCCTCTTCCATGATCTTTATCTTCCGGTCGATAATCTGTTTTTCCAATTTCATATTCGGAATTCCATAACGGAGAAGTCCTCCAACTTTGTCTTCCCTTTCAAAAACAGTGACATGATGTCCGCGACGGTTCAGAAGATCTGCTGCCGCCAGTCCGGATGGCCCGGAACCAACAATTGCAACTTTTTTTCCGGTGCGTACTTTCACCGGTCTTGCATCCGCATATCCCATTTTATACGCATGTTCTATGATGCCATATTCATTAGATTTTGTCGCTACTGCGTCTCCGTTCAATCCACATGTGCAGGCTGCCTCGCAAAGCGCCGGGCACACTCTTGATGTAAATTCCGGGAAATTGTTTGTTTTCTTTAATCTATAGTACGCTTCTTCCCAGTTTCCGTGATACAAAAGATCGTTCCACTCCGGAATCAGATTATGTAACGGGCATCCACTCGCCATTCCCATGATCATCTGACCGGACTGACAGAATGGTACACCACAGGACATACATCTTGCTCCTTGAATTTTCTGTTCTTCTTCCGATAATGGTTTATAAAACTCTTTAAAATTCCGGATTCGCTCCTTTGGCGCCTCTGCTTTCTTATCCTGTCTGTCATATTCCATAAATCCTGTTGCTTTTCCCATTTTGTGCGCCTCCTTATCTTCCTTCTTTGATCATGTAAAAAGCTTCGATTTTTGCCTGTTCACTGCTCATTCCCTGCTCTTCTAACTGGAGGATCGTTGTCATCATCTTCTCATAGTCAGCAGGAATGATCTTTTTGAATTTTGGAAGATAATCTGTGAAATGTTCCAGAATTTTTTTACCAATTTCTGAATTCGTATAAGCAACATGTTCTTCAATCATTGTTTTCAGTTCTGCTACATCCATCTTTGCTGTAACATGTTCAATATTTACAAGCTGTTTATTTACACTCAGATAGAGGTCATTATCTTCGTCCAGCACATAAGCAACTCCGCCACTCATACCTGCCGCAAAGTTTTTACCGGTTTTTCCAAGAACTGCTACACGTCCTCCGGTCATATATTCACAGCCATGGTCGCCTACGCCTTCCACAACTGCTGTCGCACCGGAATTGCGGACTGCAAAACGCTCGCCTGCCATACCATTGATATATGCTTTACCACTTGTGGCTCCGTAAAGTGCAACGTTTCCAATAATGATATTATCTTCGTGTTTGTATTTCACTCCTGTCGGCGGATATACGATCAGTTTACCGCCGGATAATCCTTTGCCAAAATAATCATTGCTGTCACCTGTAAGTTCCAGTGTCAGTCCTTTTGGAATAAATGCGCCAAAAGACTGACCGCCTGCGCCTTTGCACTTGATCACATAGCTGTCTTCATCCAGTCCTTCCGGATAACGTCTTGTAATCTCCGATCCGAAAATAGTACCAAATGTTCGATTGGTATTCGCAACGTCAATTTCGAGAACCCGTTTTTGTTTTTTCTCCAGTGCCGGAAGTAATTCTTTTACAAGTACCTTCTCGTCCAGTGTTTTCTCCAGCTCAAAATTGAAAACTTTCTTTGGATTAAAGGTCATTGGCACTGTCTTTTTATCATACGGATTATAAAGAATTTTACTTAAATCCAGGGTTTCTGCACGTTCAGACACCGGTACATCTTTTACTTTCAGAAGCTCTGTTCTTCCTACCAGTTCGTCAATTGAACGGACACCCAATTTTGCCATGTATTCCCTCAGATTCTGCGCCATAAAACGCATAAAGTTCACAACATATTCCGGTTTCCCGGTAAAGCGTTTACGAAGCTCTGGATTCTGGGTTGCTACTCCTACCGGGCAGGTATCCAGATTGCAGACACGCATCATAACGCATCCCATTGTGACCAGCGGTGCTGTGGCAAATCCAAATTCTTCTGCCCCTAAAATAGCTGCGATTGCAACATCACGTCCACTCATTAATTTTCCATCTGTCTCGATCCGTACACGCTCTCTTAATCCATTGGCAATCAATGTCTGATGCGTTTCTGCAAGTCCCAGTTCCCACGGAAGTCCAGCATTATGAATCGAACTTCTTGGAGCTGCACCTGTTCCTCCGTCATATCCGGAAATCAGAATCAGACCTGCACCGGCTTTTGCAACACCGGCTGCGACTGTTCCAACACCGGCTTCGGATACAAGTTTTACCGAAATTCTTGCATCTTTATTTGCATTTTTACAATCGTAGATCAACTGCGCCAGATCTTCGATAGAATAAATATCATGATGTGGCGGTGGTGAAATCAGGCTTACCCCCGGCGTTGAATGTCTGGTCTTTGCGATCCACGGATATACTTTTCCTCCCGGAAGATGTCCACCTTCGCCCGGTTTTGCGCCCTGTGCCATTTTAATCTGGATTTCATTTGCGCTGACTAGATAACGGGATGTTACGCCAAATCTTCCGGACGCTACCTGCTTGATTGCAGAACAACGGTTTGTATCCAGACGTTCAATCTCTTCGCCACCTTCACCACTATTTGATTTTCCATGGAGCTGATTCATAGCTATTGCCAGTGTCTCATGCGCCTCTTTGGAAATAGAACCGTAAGACATTGCTCCTGTCTTAAATCTTGTTACGATATCATCTACGCTCTCAACTTCTTCAATCGGAACGCCTTCTTCCGGGTAATTGAAGTCGAGTTGTCCACGCAAATTGATCTTTTCTCCTTCTGCATTGACCATCTCCGTATATTTCCGGAACATTTCATAATCACCACGTCTGGTTGACTGTTGCAGCATGTGGATTGTCTGCGGATTGTACAGATGTTCTTCGCCACCGCTCTTGGATTTATGATGCCCGACACTATCCAGTGTCAGCTCCACTTCCAGTCCAAGCGGATCAAATGCACGGGAATGTCTCGCACTGTAATCTTCCGATATCTCTTCAATTCCGATTCCTCCGACACGGCTGACCGTATCTGTAAAATATTTATCAATAAAACACTCTTTCAAACCGATCGCTTCAAAGATTTTTGCACCCTGATAAGACTGAATGGTGGAAATTCCCATCTTGGAGGCAATCTTTACAATTCCGCTGATAACCGCATGGTTATAATCGTCAACTGCTGCATAATAATCTTTCTGCAACATATCAGTATCAATAAGCTGGCGTATTGTCTCATGTGCAAGATACGGATTGATCGCACATGCACCATAGCCAAGCAGTGTTGCAAAATGATGGACTTCTCTCGGTTCTCCTGTTTCCAGAATAATAGCCACGGAAGTTCTCTTCTTTGTCCGTACCAGATGCTGCTGAAGTCCTGACAATGCAAGAAGTGACGGCATTGCCACATGATATTCGTCCACACCACGGTCGGAAAGGATCAGAATATTGGTTCCTTCACGGATTGCACGGTCTACTTCGATAAATAAGTAATCCATCGCCTTTTCCAGACTGGAATTTTTATAATAAGTGATCGGGATCTCTGTAACCTGGAAACCTTCTGTTTTCATATTTTTAATTTTCAGCAGGTCTGTATCGGTAAGAATTGGATTATTTACCTTTAACATTTTACAGTTCTCTGCTTTTTCTTCCAACAGATTGCCATCCTCACCAATATATACAGTTGTAGATGTTACGACTTCTTCACGGATTGCATCAATCGGTGGATTAGTAACCTGTGCAAATAACTGTTTGAAATATCCGAACAGATTCTGGGATTTCTGTGAAAGAACGGCAAGTGGGGAATCAATTCCCATGGCTCCAGTGCTTTCTGTTCCATTTTTCGCCATATTTAAAATAGAAGTCTTCACATCTTCATAAGAGTAACCGAATGCTTTCTGTAATCTTCCGAGTTCCTCCTCTGAATATGTCTCAATTTTCTGATTCGGAATTTTTAAATTTTTTAACTCGATCAAATTGCTGTCCAGCCATTCTCCATACGGCTGTCTTCTTGCATAAGATTCTTTCAGTTCATCGTCATCAATCACTTTACCTTTTATTGTATCCACAAGAAGCATCTTGCCCGGATGCAGACGCTCTTTAACAATGATCTTAGACGGATCAATATCAAGTACACCTACTTCCGAAGACAGGATCAACGTATCGTCTTCCGTAATATAATATCTGGAAGGACGTAATCCATTCCGGTCCAGTACTGCTCCCATGCAGTCACCGTCACTGAACAGAATAGATGCCGGTCCGTCCCATGGCTCCATCATTGTTGCATAATACTGATAGAAATCTTTTTTCTTCTGTGACAGATTTTTTGTATTTGCCCATGGCTCCGGAATCGCGATCATCACTGCCAGTGGCAGGT
>OGRN01002478.1_pt1 | contig 14140 bp, 12 predicted proteins | sample 1553401 | NCBI WGS metagenome assembly OGRN01 (sample SAMEA2580096, study PRJEB22360) | human gut metagenome | biome: human gut; feature: human-associated habitat; material: faeces | place: Denmark | collected 2008/2010 | reverse complement strand
CATGGCTGGCGCTGGCGTCGCCGTGGTCGGCATGGTCCTCGTACCCCTGCTCTCCGGTCTGTTTACCGTCTAAACTGTCCCTGGAAAATCCTTGCCCCTCCCGTAATAATCGGGAGGGGCTGAAAGGAGGTCGCACTGTATGGATTTTCTGCTGGACGCGCTTACTGAGTGGCTCAAGGAAATGCTGGTAGGCGGCATTATGGGAAACCTGTCCGGGATGTTCGATTCTGTAAACCAGCAGGTCGGAGATATATCCGTGCAGGTTGGGCAAACACCGCAGGGCTGGAACGGCGGTATTTTCAACATGATCCAGAACCTCTCCAACTCCATTATGGTTCCCATCGCCGGTGTGATTCTGGCGATTGTAATGACGCTGGAACTAATCCAGATGATTACCGATAAAAACAACCTGCATGATGTGGATACCTGGATGATTTTCAAGTGGGTGTTCAAGTCAGCCGCAGCCATACTCCTTGTCACGAATACATGGAATATCGTCATGGGCGTGTTCGATATGGCGCAGAGCGTGGTGGCACAGGCATCCGGGATCATTTCTTCGGATGCCGCCATTGATATTTCCTCTGTCCTTACGGACATGGAACCCCGGCTGATGGAAATGGATTTGGGTCCGCTGTTCGGGCTTTGGTTCCAGAGTATGTTTATCGGCGTTACCATGTGGGCGCTGTATATCTGCATTTTCATCGTGATTTATGGCCGTATGATAGAAATTTACCTTGTGACATCCGTTGCGCCCATCCCCATGGCTGCCATGATGGGCAAGGAATGGGGCGGCATGGGCCAGAACTATCTGCGCTCCCTGCTGGCGCTGGGATTCCAGGCATTTCTTATCATTGTCTGTGTGGCGATTTATGCTGTACTGGTGCAGGGCATCGCTACCGAGGAAGATGTGATTATGGCGATTTGGAGCTGTGTGGGCTATACGGTTTTACTGTGCTTTACCCTCTTTAAGACCGGAAGCCTTGCAAAAGCTGTATTCCAGGCTCATTAAGGAGGAGGGAGTTTCTATGGCCTATGTACCTGTACCCAAAGACCTGACGAAAGTCAAAACCAAGGTTGCTTTCAACTTAACCAAGCGGCAGTTAGTCTGCTTCGGCGGAGGGGCGCTTTTGGGCGTACCGCTGTTCTTTCTGCTCCGTGGCTCTGCCGGGAACAGTACGGCAGCCCTGTGCATGATGTTCGTGATGCTGCCTTTCTTCCTGCTGGCGATGTACGAAAAGCATGGTCAGCCGTTGGAAAAGATCGTGGGCAATATCATCCGCGTCACGGTGATCCGCCCCAGGCAGCGCCCCTACCGCACCAATAACTTCTATGCCGTGCTGCAGCGGCAGGCAAATCTCGACGAGGAGGTGTCACACATTGTTTACGGCAATCAAACGCTGGCTGCACCGGCTGTTCGGAAAAACCGAGGAAAAAGCTGTGCAGCCGGTCAGGACAAAGAAAAAGCTGTCCCGCGCCGACAGAAAGCAGATTGAAGCTGCGATTGCCCGCGCAAACCGCACGGACAAAAAGGAAAAATCGGCACAGGACAGTATCCCTTATGAACGAATGTGGCCGGACGGTATCTGCCGGGTATCAGACGGTCACTACACAAAAACCATTCAATTTCAGGACATCAACTATCAGCTCTCACAGAACGAGGATAAAACCGCGATTTTCGAGGGCTGGTGCGATTTCCTCAACTACTTCGACAGCTCGATTCAGTTTGAGCTGTCTTTTTTGAACCTTGCAGCATCGGAGGAAACCTTTGCCCGCGCCATCAACATCCCTCTCCAGGGGGACGATTTTGACAGCATCCGCATCGAATACATGACCATGCTGCAAAACCAGCTGGCAAAGGGAAATAACGGCCTGATCAAAACCAAGTATCTCACCTTTGGCATTGACGCGGACAGCATCAAGGCGGCCAAGCCCCGTCTGGAGCGCATTGAGACCGACATTCTCAATAACTTCAAGCGTCTGGGCGTGGCCGCCGAGACCCTGGACGGCAAGGCGCGGCTGGCACAGCTTCACGGCATTTTCCACATGGATGAACAGGTGCCGTTCCGCTTTGAATGGGACTGGCTGGCTCCGTCCGGTCTGTCCACCAAGGATTTCATCGCGCCGTCCGGCTTCGAGTTCCGCACCGGCAAACAGTTCCGTATGGGTAAAAAATACGGGGCTGTTTCTTTTTTGCAGATCCTCGCCCCGGAGCTGAATGACCGGATGCTGGCGGATTTTCTGGATATGGAAAGCTCTCTGATCGTCAGCCTGCATATCCAGTCCGTAGATCAGATCAAGGCCATCAAGACGGTCAAGCGGAAAATCACCGACCTGGATAAATCCAAAATTGAGGAACAGAAAAAAGCCGTCCGCGCCGGATATGACATGGACATCATTCCCTCCGACCTTGCCACCTACGGTGCCGAGGCCAAGAAGCTCTTGCAGGATTTGCAGAGCCGAAACGAGCGAATGTTCCTTGTGACCTTCCTGGTGCTGAACACGGCGGATACCCCCAGGCAGCTGGGCAACAACATCTTCCAGGCCAGCTCTATTGCCCAAAAGTACAACTGCCAGCTGACCCGGCTGGACTTCCAGCAGGAAGAAGGGTTGATGTCCTCTCTGCCCCTGGGCCTGAACCAGATCGAGATTCAGCGGGGGCTGACCACCAGCTCCACAGCCATCTTTGTTCCATTCACCACCCAGGAGCTGTTCCAGAACGGCAAGGAGGCGTTGTACTACGGCATCAACGCCCTGTCCAACAACCTCATCATGGTGGACCGCAAGCTGCTGAAAAACCCCAATGGACTGATTCTCGGCACCCCTGGTTCCGGCAAGTCCTTCAGCGCCAAGCGCGAGATCGCCAACTGTTTCCTGCTCACCAATGATGACATCATTATCTGCGACCCGGAGGCCGAGTACGCGCCCTTGGTGGAGCGCCTGCATGGGCAGGTCATCAAGATTTCGCCCACCAGCAGCAATTACATTAACCCTATGGATTTGAACCTGGACTACTCGGACGATGAAAGTCCGCTGTCTCTCAAGTCCGACTTCATCCTGTCTCTGTGCGAGCTGATCGTAGGCGGCAAAGAGGGCTTGCAGCCGGTTCAGAAAACCATCATTGACCGCTGTGTGCGGCTGGTGTATCAGGACTATCTCAATGACCCCCGCCCGGAGAATATGCCCATCCTGGAGGACCTCTACAACCTGCTGCGGGCGCAGGACGAGAAAGAGGCGCAGTACATCGCCACGGCGCTGGAAATCTATGTGACCGGCTCCCTCAATGTGTTTAACCATCAGAGCAATGTGGACATCAACAACCGTATCGTCTGCTACGACATCAAGGAGCTGGGCAAGCAGCTGAAAAAGATCGGTATGCTGGTGGTCCAGGACCAAGTGTGGAACCGCGTTACCATCAACCGTGCTGCCCACAAATCCACCCGTTACTACATCGACGAGATGCACCTGCTGCTGAAAGAGGAACAGACCGCCGCCTACACGGTGGAGATTTGGAAGCGGTTCAGAAAATGGGGCGGCATCCCCACCGGCATCACGCAGAATGTCAAAGACTTGCTTTCTTCCCGCGAGGTGGAGAACATCTTTGAGAACTCCGACTTCGTGTATATGCTCAACCAGGCGGGCGGAGACCGACAGATTCTTGCCAAACAGCTGGGTATTTCCACGCACCAGCTCAGCTATGTGACCCATTCCAGCGAGGGTGAGGGTTTGCTGTTCTATGGCTCCACCATTCTGCCCTTTGTGGATCACTTCCCTAAAAATACCGAGCTGTACCGCATCATGACAACCAAGCCACAGGAAATGACTCCCCAAATGAAGGAGGAATAAGAGCAGACAAGGAACTGGGGGCGGCAATATGGCCCGCGCCTTTCCACAGGACTATATCAACCATATTTTTCAGGGAGATTGCCTGAACCTGATGAAAGAAATTCCAGATGAAGCGGTTTCCCTGATCTTGACCGACCCGCCTTATGGTATCCGCTATCAAAATCAGTTTTCGGTTTCTCCCCACCCTATTTTGGAGGGGGATGCCGGGATTGATTATAAGCAGTTCGCCAAAGAAAGCTACCGCATTTTAGCGATGCACAGTCACGCCTATTTTTTCACCCGCTTTGATTGCTACCCGTACCACTTTGAATGTCTGAAAGCCGCAGGTTTCTCCATCAAGAACTGTCTGGTTATTGAAAAAGGAAATTTAGGCGGTATTGGCGATTTGAAAGGCAGCTTTTCCAACAATGCGGAATGGATCATCTTCTGCCAGAAAGGGCGGCGGCCATTCAACGCCACTACGTTGTTGGAAAACCGCAAAAAGGAAGGCACACTCTTTCAAAAGGAGCGGATTCCCAGCAAGAAATACAAGACCCGTTTTCCGGCCTGCTGGTTTGGGCCGGAGTACCCAAAATCCACCTATAATGCCACATGGCAAAGAAAGCATCAGATTTACCACCCCACAATTAAGAACGTGGATTGCCTGAGCTGGCTGATTCAGATTTCCAGTAATCCCGGAGATGTGGTTTTTGACGGTTTTTCCGGCACCGCAAGTACGGCGGTGGCTGCTTTGACAACCGGGAGGCGCTTTCTCGGTGCGGAAATCTCGCTGGACTACTGGCAGATCGGGCAAAAACGATTGAATCAATATAAGGAGGATGAATGACTATGAAGCGCAACGATCCCGGAGTAAACCCTATGATGTTTTTTGACGATGCTCTGGAAAACGAGCGTACCCATCTGTTTACTGAGCTGGCCGCTGCTGTGAGCGAGAGCCGCACAGCGGCGGATCAGGCTGCGAAGCTGAGCGAGGACGGAAAGGCGGGGCTGGCCCGCCTGACAGAAATCTGGTGTGCCATGAACCACGTTTGGGGCAGCGTTGTTTTTGAGGGTAGCCCTGCCAGGATGCTGGCCAGTGTGGTGGCGCAGATCTACGCCCACCTGCTCCAGCACCCCTCCCGTGACCCTGTCGGACTGGCCCTCTATGTGGAGCTGCGCTACATGGCAGTCTCCCTCATGCTGGGGGAATGGTATGAATAAGGAGCCGTGCCTGCGCTTTACCGACGAGGAACGCTCTGACCCGGCGCTGGAAAAGCCCATCCGTAAGGTGGACAAGGCCACCGCCAAAGCGGATAAGGCGCAAGCCAAAATCCCGAAAAAGCAGGTTCGGCAAAAGACGGTGGACCCGGAGACCGGCAAAGTGACCACCAAGCTGGTGCTGGAGGACAAGAAGAAGCCGCCCTCCAAATTGTCCCATGCGGTGCGGGATACCCCCGCCAATGCCGCTCTGGGGAAGCTCCACAAGGAAATCCGGGAGACCGAACAGGACAATGTGGGCGTGGAGAGCGCCCACAAGTCCGAGGAGGCTGCTGAGACCGGCGCACGGTTGGTTCGGGAGGGCTACCGCAGCCACAAGCTGAAGCCCTACCGCAAGGCAGCCCAGGCCGAGCAAAAGCTGGAAAAGGCCAATGTGAACGCCCTGTATCAAAAGTCCCTGCGGGAAAATCCCCAGCTTGCCAGCAATCCCATCTCCCGTTGGCAGCAAAAGCAGAACATCAAAAAGGAATATGCCGCCGCCAAGCGTGCAGGCCAGACCGCTGGTAATACTGCCGGCACCGCCCAAAAGACCAGAAAGGCAACTAAGACAGTCAAGGAAAAGGCCCAGCAAGCAGGCGCATTTGTCATGCGGCACAAAAAGGGCTTTTTGGTTGCGGGCGCGATTTTCCTGATGGTCTGTATGCTGCTCAACACCATATCCTCTTGCTCCATGATGGCGCAGAGCATCGGTTCCGTGGTATCCGGTTCTACTTACCCATCCAATGACCCGGAGCTGGTAGCGGTGGAAGCCGACTACGCCGCTAAAGAAGCGGCGCTGCAAGCCGAGATCGACAACATTGAAAGCAGCCACCCAGGATATGACGAGTATCAATATGACCTGGATATGATTGGGCATGACCCCCATGAGCTGGCGGCGTTTCTCTCCGCTGTTTTGCAGGGATATACTCAGCAGAGCGCCCAGGGCGAATTGGAGCGTGTGTTTTCCGCCCAATACACCTTGACGCTGACCGAGGAAGTCCAAATCCGCACCTACACGGATGAAGATGGGGATGAACACGAATACGAGTACCGGATTCTCCATGTCACGCTGGAGAACACCCCCATTTCCTCCCTGGCGTCGGAACTGCTTACAGAGGACCAGTTGGACATCTATCAGGTGTACCGGGCCACGCTGGGTAACAAACCGCTGATTTTCGGCGGCGGCTCCCCGGATATGAGCAATTCCGAGGACTTGACAGGTGTGGAGTTTGTGAACGGCACCCGCCCCGGCAACCCGGAGCTGGTAGAACTGGCCAAGCAACAGGTTGGCAACGTGGGCGGCTATCCCTACTGGAGCTGGTATGGCTTCAACTCCCGTGTGGAATGGTGCGCCTGCTTCGTGTCCTGGTGCTACAACCAGGCCGGAAAAAGTGAGCCGCGTTTTGCAGGCTGCCAGTCGCAGGGTGTTCCATGGTTTCAATCGCGGGGGCAATGGGGCGCACGGGGGTATGAAAATATCGCCCCCGGCGACGCTATCTTCTTTGATTGGGACCTGGACGGCAGCGCCGACCATGTGGGCCTTGTGATCGGCACAGACGGCAGCCGGGTCTACACCGTGGAGGGAAATTCCGGCGACGCCTGTAAAATCAAGAGCTATGATTTGAACTACCAGTGTATCAAGGGCTATGGCTTGATGAACTGGTAACATTTTATGGAGGTACACACTGAATATCGTATCCTTTGGGGGCGGCACGAATAGTGCCGCCCTTTTGATTGGGCTTCATCAGCATGGAATTCCTATTGACCTTATCACCTTTGCGGATACCGGGGCGGAGCACCCTCATACCTATCAATTTATCGAAACCATGAACCAGTGGTTGTGTGAACATGAAATGCCACCCATCACGGTGGTGGAAAATGTGGACCGCAAGGGCAACCGTCTGACCCTGGAAACCGAATGTCTGCGTTCCGGCACGCTGCCCTCGATTGCCTATGGATATAAACGATGTTCCCAAAAGCACAAAATCGGACCACAGGAGAAATTCTGTAACCACCATCCACAATGCCGCGCGATATGGCAGGCTGGCGAACGGGTTACGCGGTTCATCGGCTATGATGCTGGGGAGCGGAAACGGTATGAGCATTCCAAAAAGTATAATGAGACAGATAAGAAATATAAAAACCGCTATCCGCTAATTGAGGATTGGCATTGGACGCGGGACGATTGTATCCAGGCGATTCAAGAGGCAGGTCTGCCTTTGCCCGGTAAATCGTCCTGTTTTTTCTGTCCCAGCATGAAACGGGATGAAGTGGAAGCCCTGAAACGGCAGCACCCGGACCTTTACCTGCGGGCGCTTGCTATTGAAGAAAATGCAATGCCCCATCTTAAAACCGTTAAGGGATTGGGGCGCAACTACGCTTGGAAAGAGCGATATGGAAAGGGGTAATCAATATGGCTAAGAACAAAATCCAGCGCATCGACCAGGAGATTTCCAAGGTCCGCGAGAAGATCGCGGAGTACCAGGACAAGCTGAAAACCCTGGAAGCGCAGAAAACCGAGGCGGAGAACCTGGAGATCGTCCAGATGGTGCGCGCCCTGCGGCTGACCCCGGAGCAGCTGAGCACCATGCTCTCCGGCGGCACGGTTCCCGGCATGGCCGATGCCTCTGCTGACTACACCGAACAGGAGGAGATCAGCCATGAGGAATAAGAGAATGTTCAAGACCTTTTCCGTCCTCTGCGCCGCCCTGGTGCTGATGGGCGGTTTTTCTGTCACCGCTTTTGCCCAGGGAACGGATCAGCCCCCGGCGGAGGACGCTACCAATGACGGCAATGTGGTGGTGGAGGAAACCGAGGACAGTCCGGCCCTGACCCCGGAGGGCAACGCCGCCCTGGTGGATGATTTCGGCGGCAACAAGCAGCTCATCACCGTCACCACCAAGGCGGGCAACTACTTCTACATCCTCATTGACCGGGCCAACGAGGATAAGGAAACTGCCGTCCACTTCTTAAACCAGGTGGACGAGGCCGACCTGATGGCGCTGATGGAGGACGAACAGACCACCCAAGAACAGCCCGCCACCTGTACCTGTACAGAGAAATGTGCAGTTGGCGCAATCAATACCGCCTGCCCGGTATGTTCTGTTGATATGAGCAGCTGCACAGGCAAGGAGCCGGAACCGGAGGTCCCAGAGGAAACCCCGGAGCCGGAGGAACCGGCAACAAAAGCCACTGGACCCAATCCGGTGATGCTTTTGGCGGTGCTGGCCTTGCTGGGCGGCGGCGGTGCCTTTGCCTACTTCAAATTCATCAAGAATAAGCCCAAGACCAAGGGCAGCGATGATTTGGACGAGTATGACTATGGCGAGGACGAGGACCCCTGGGAGACGGAGGAATCCGACGAGCCGGACGTTGACGGGAGTGGCGATGAGGAAAGCGAGGAGAAATTGGAATGACCCGCTTTACCGACAGCCCTTATGAACGCATGATGACACGCAGGCCGGAGGGCGGGAAGGAAACTTCCCGCCCTTCCTCTCTGCCCCCAAGCCACCCCTGCTATGGCTGTGGGAACTATGGACAACCCTGTGTGGGATTCTGCCACCGGCAGCTGACCGCATGGCTGCGGGAAAGGAGGAACAAAAACCATGAAACTGGTGATCGCTGAAAAACCGTCCGTTGCCCAAAGTTTGGCCGCTGTGATTGGGGCCGCCACCCGCAAGGACGGTTATCTGGAGGGAAACGGCTGGTATGTCAGCTGGTGCCTGGGCCACCTGGCTGGGCTGGCTGACGCTGACACCTATAACCCGGACTACGCCAAGTGGCACTATGACAATCTGCCCATCCTGCCGGAACACTGGCGCTTTACCATCACCAAGGGCAAACGGGAGCAGTTCGATGTCCTGCGTACCCTTCTGCGTCAGGAGGATGTAACCGAGGTAATCAACGCCTGCGACGCTGGGCGGGAGGGTGAGTTGATTTTCCGCACAGTGTACTGCATGGCAGGCTGTACCAAACCCATGAAACGGCTCTGGATTTCCTCAATGGAGGATTCCGCCATCCGGGAGGGCTTTGCGAACCTGCGCCCCGGTACGGACTATGACGGTCTGCGAGATGCGGCCCTCTGCCGCGCCAAGGCGGACTGGCTGGTGGGTATCAACGCCACCCGGCTGTTTTCCGTGCTGTATCACCGAACCCTCAACATCGGGCGCGTCATGTCCCCGACGCTGGCCCTCATCGTTCAGCGGGAGGCCGAGATCGACACCTTCAAGCCGGTGCCGTTCTACACGGTCACACTGGAACTGCCCGGTTTCACCGTTTCCGGGGAGCGCATGGCGGACGAGGCCGCCGCCCAGCAGCTGAAAACTGCTTGTCAGGGTGCGACTGCCACAGTGAAAAAGGTGGAGCGCAAGGACAAATCCGAGAAGCCGCCCACCCTCTATGACCTGACCACACTCCAAAGAGACGCCAACCGGCTGCTGGGATATACGGCCCAGCAAACCCTCGACTACCTCCAAAATCTCTACGAAAAAAAACTCTGCACCTACCCCCGAACAGACAGCCGCTATTTGACGAGCGATATGGCTGAAAGCCTGCCTGTGCTGGTCAATCTGGTTGCCAATGTCATGCCGTTTCGGAAAGGAATCGCCATTTCCTGCGATGCGGCCCAGGTCATCAACGACAAGAAAGTGACTGACCACCATGCAGTGATCCCTACCCGCAACCTCCAGGGCGCGGACCTGTCCGGCCTGCCGGTGGGCGAAAAGGCGGTGCTGGAGCTGGTGGCCCTGCGGCTGCTGTGCGCTGTGGCGGAACCTCATATCTATGCGGAAACCGCTGTTGTTGTCGAGTGCGCCGGAACGGAGTTTACCGCCAAGGGCCGCACAGTGAAAAATTACGGCTGGCGGGCGCTGGACGCTGCCTATCGCGCAGGGCTGAAGAATGTGGAGCAGGACAAAGAACCCGAGGACAAGGCTCTGCCTGAGCTGTCTGAAGGTCAGACGCTGCCCCTTTCTGGTGCTACCGTCAAGGAGGGCAAGACCACCCCGCCCAAGCACTTCACCGAGGATACGCTGCTTTCCGCAATGGAGACTGCCGGGAAGGACGATATGCCGGAGGACGCCGAGCGCAAGGGTCTGGGAACTCCGGCCACCCGCGCCGGGATTCTGGAAAAGCTGGTGTCCACCGGCTTTCTGGAGCGCAAAAAGAGCAAGAAAACCGTTCAGCTTATGCCCTCCCATGATGCGGTATCCCTTATCACCGTGTTGCCGGAGCAGCTGCAATCGCCCCTTCTGACTGCTGAGTGGGAGTACCGGCTGGGTGAGATCGAGCGTGGCCAGCTGGCCCCGGAGGACTTTATGGCCGGGATCAGCGCCATGCTCCAGGAGCTGGTGAGAACCTATCGGATGATTAAAGGCACCGAGTATCTGTTCACTCCGTCCCGCGAAGTGGTGGGCAAATGCCCCCGCTGCGGCGGCGATGTGGCGGAGCTGCAAAAGGGCTTCTTTTGCCAGAACGAGGGCTGTAAATTCGCCATCTGGAAAAACAACAAGTGGTGGGCCGCCAAGAAAAAACAGCCCACCAAGGCTGTGGTGACGGCGCTGCTCAAAGATGGTCGTGCAAGGATCACCGGCTGCTATTCCGAAAAGACCGGTAAGACCTACGATGCCACAGTGGTTTTGGAGGATGATGGGCAGTACGCCAATTTCAAGCTGGAATTTGACCAGCAGAAAGGTGGCAAACGATGAAGCTCTCCCTCTACGAACAGGAAACCATTATCCTCTACAACCAGGCTGAGGCTACCGCCGAAGTCTATACCCATGATTCCCGGCTGCTGGAGAAATTGCGACGGCTGGCGGAGAAATACCCGGACCAGATCGTAAAAAAGGACCGCCAAACCTTTCTCGTTCCCAAACGCTGCGTATCCGTCCGAGAACCGTACAGCGCCGAGCGTCGTAAGGCTGCCAGTGAACGAGCCAAGGCTGCCGGGTACAGGCCGCCCACCCCCAAGAAAGGCAATGAGTAAGCATGGCTGAAAGTGTCTTTGAGGCTGTCAAGCAGTCCATCACCGTCCGAGAAGCAGCGCAGATGTACGGAATCGAGGTCAACCGGAGCGGCATGGCCTGTTGTCCCTTCCACGATGACAAAAATCCCAGCATGAAGCTGAACGAGGAATATTTCTACTGCTTTGGCTGCGGAGCCACCGGCGATGTGATCGACTTCACAGCGAGGCTCTACAATCTGTCCCCCAAAGAGGCCGCCGAGAAGCTGGCCCAGGATTTTGGCCTGGCTTATGACAGTCAGGCCCCTCCCCGGCGACGCCATGTCCGCCAGAAATCCGAGGCGCAGAAATTCAAGGAGGACCGAGACCATGCCTTTCGTGTCCTGGCCGACTACTTTCATTTGCTCCGCAAGTGGGAAACGGACTACACACCCAAAACACCGGAGGAAAATCCACACCCCCGGTTTATGGAAGCAATCCAACGAAAGGACTATGTGGGCTATCTGCTGGATTTTTTTCTGGAGGACGGCCCGGAGGAACAAAAGCTGTGGATTGCCGAACATCAATCAGAAATTGCCAATTTGGAAAGGAGAGTGAAATTCATGGCTGATAAGCCCACCAACCGGGAACGGTTGCAGGAGATCACGGCGGGCATTGAACAGGGTATCAAGGAGCTGTTTGAGAGCGAGAAGTATATGCGCTATCTGTCCGTCATGTCCAAGTTCCACCGCTACTCCGTCAACAACACCATGCTCATCTATATGCAGCGCCCGGACGCCACACTGGTCGCTGGCTTTCAGAAATGGAAAAATCAGTTTGAGCGCCATGTGAAAAAGGGTGAGCATGGTATCACCATCATTGCCCCCACGCCCTACAAAAAGAAGATCGAGGAAATGAAGCGCGACCCGGATACTCATGCACCCATCCTGGACGCGGATGGCAAGGCGGTCATGGAGGAAAAAGAAATTGAAATTCCCATGTTCCGTCCGGTGAAGGTGTTCGATGTGAGCCAGACGGACGGAAAGCCCCTGCCAGAGCTGGCCTCCAGCCTGTCCGGGACGGTGCCGCACTATGAGGCTTTCATGGAAGCTCTGCGCCGCTCGGCTCCGGTTCCCATCGAGTTTGAGCCGATGGCCGAGAACATGGACGGCTATTTCTCCTCTGACCAGCAGCGGATCGCAATCCGGGAAGGCATGAGCGAGGTGCAGACCGTTTCCGCCGCTGTCCATGAGACCGCGCACAGCAAGCTCCACGACCCCAAAAAGTATGAAGCGGAGCCGACCTGGAAGATCGTGATGGTGAGCGAGGGCGGCACCAAGCATGACTTCCGTCTGGACTTCGCCACCGAAGCAGAGGCGGAACAGGCCGCCGCCGAGGAAGGCTGGCGCTATGTGGACGAGAATCGGTTTGAGTGGCGGTTGGAAGTGGAGGAAGATCTGACGGCGGTGAAACAGGCTGCCAAAAACCGCAACACCGAGGAAGTGGAGGCCGAGAGCATTTCTTATGCGGTTTGCCAGTATTTCGGCATCCAGACCGGCGAGAACAGTTTTGGCTACATCGCTTCCTGGTCGAAGGACAAGGAGCTGAAGGAGCTGCGGGCCAGTCTGGAGACCATCAACAAGACTTCCTGCGAGCTGATTAACGACATCGAGCGCAACTACAAGGAAATCTGCAAGGAGCGCGGCATTGACCTGACTGCCGCCACGGAACCGCAGCAGGACTCTATCGAGCAGCTGGCAGCAGACATCGACCAGTTCACTTTCGATTATGACCCTTATGAGTATCGGAACAATGCAGATAGCCGTGAGGACGCACTGCACGAACTGACTGCCACACTCCGAAGCGGAGATGCCAGCGGTGTACGCGAATGGCTCCAGAATATCGTGAACGAGGATGAACCGGATGAAACCACCCAAAAAGCTGCCGAGCTTATGGGACGCTTGGATCAGCTGGTGCCGATGACTGAACCGGAACAGCTGACCGAGCCGGAAAATACCGAAAGTGTCCAGCCCAGCGCCGAGTACCGGGAGGCCCTGTTGGTGCTGGATGATACCAGCTACCTTCATGTTCAGCCCTGCGACACCGGCTGGGACTACACGCTCTACGATGTGGCAACCATGAAGCAGATGGACGGCGGCCAGCTGGATGGAGCAAATATGGGGCGTTCTGAAGCTATCGGCCACATCTGTGAGGACCTGGGCATGGGCAGCAAGTCCATCAAGTATGCCCCGCTGTCCATGATCGAGACTTTGCAGGAGGCTGCCTACCAGCAGACCGCAGAAGCTGTCGCCACCCAGCTGCCGGATGCCCAGGAGCAGGCGTTGGACGAGTATCCCATGCCGGACCCGGCACTGACTCAGGATGATCTGGAGAAATGCGGCTACCTGGACGGTGACCTTCTGCCCCTCTCCAAAGAGCGGGCCTATGAGCTGATGGAGCGAGACCTGACCGTTTATATCGTCCAGGAGGGTGAAAACCCGGAAATGGCCTTTGACACTGCCGACCTGGACGCCCATGACGGTATCTTTGCTGTGTCCCGCGAGGAATGGGAGCAAAGCCCGGACTTTCACGAAAAAGTTTTGGAACGACAGGATCGGCAGTTGGAACGGGAACAGGCGTTTCTTTCCCATGAGGGAAATTGTTTTGCTATTTATCAGGTGAGCAAGGATGACCCGCAGAATGTGCGTTTTATGAATCTGGATTGGCTGCAATCGCACAATCTGTCCGTAGAGCGGAGTAACTATGACCTTATCTATACCGCCCCTCTGGACGGTTCCGGCAGCACTATGGAGCAGCTGGAAAGGCTGTATGAGCAGTTCAATCTGCAAAAGCCGGTGGATTTTCACAGCCCGTCTATGAGCGTCAGTGACATCGTTGCCATCAAGCAGAATGGTCAGGTATCCTGTCATTACTGCGACAGTGTTGGTTTCACCCAGGTGCAAGGTTTCTTGCCGGAAAATTCGCTGAGAAATGCGGAAATGACGGTGGAAGATGATTACGGCATGATCGACGGTATCATCAATAATGGCGTAAAGGAACCTACGGTAGCAGAGCTGGAACAGCAGGCCCGCAGCGGTCAGCCCATTTCCCTGATGGATCTGG
>OGRN01002473.1_pt1 | contig 14157 bp, 13 predicted proteins | sample 1553401 | NCBI WGS metagenome assembly OGRN01 (sample SAMEA2580096, study PRJEB22360) | human gut metagenome | biome: human gut; feature: human-associated habitat; material: faeces | place: Denmark | collected 2008/2010 | reverse complement strand
GTATAGATTTTACTTTTGAATAATCACTTATTAAATAAAATGCAAGTATGATCAAAAGACATAATACTAATAAGATTTTGACTTTTCTTTTCAGTTTCTTTTTCTTTCTTTGTTTTAATGTTTTACGAACTGGATTTTCGTCATATTCATGATATACTGCATTCATTCTTGTTTCACCCTTTCCTGTTGTTTTATTCTAACACAAATCGTTTTGAAAGACTATGCGAATTACGCTATAATGAAAATAACTATTAATAGGAGGAATATTATGGATATTACACAGTTAGTTGATTCCCAACGTCAATATTTTATGACACATGATACGAAAAATATTCAAATGCGTATAAAAACAATTCAGAACATAAAACAATGGATAACTCAAAATGAAGATAAGATTATAATAGCTTTAAAGAAAGACCTCAATAAGCATGCTACTGAATCTTATATGGCTGAAATTGGATTGGTTTTAAGTGAAATAAATTATCAATTAAAACATATAAAAAGATGGTCGAAAAATAAAAAAGTATGGACTCCCTTGGCTCAGTTTTATGGAGTTAGTTATGAAACTTATGAACCTTATGGCGTTACACTTGTTATGAGTCCCTGGAATTATCCTTTTATGTTATCAATCGAACCTGCTATTGGTGCTATTGCAGCTGGAAACACTGTTATTATTAAACCAAGCGCCTATGCACCTCATGTCTCTCATATTATTAAACAAATGATTCATGAAACTTGTCATGAGAAATATGTAGCTGTTGTTGAGGGTGGTCGAGAAGAAAATATAGCATTACTTGAGCAACGTTTTGATTATATCTTTTTTACTGGAAGTGTTGAAGTTGGTAAACAAGTGATGGCTAAAGCTAGTCGCTATTTAACTCCAGTGACATTGGAACTTGGTGGAAAGAGTCCTTGTATTGTTGATGATGCTCATAGTTTAAAATTAGCTGCCAAGAGAATTGCCTTTGGTAAGTTTTTAAATGCTGGACAAACATGTGTCGCGCCAGATTATTTGTTAGTGAGAGAGAACTTAAAAAAGCCGTTTATAGACTATATAAAACAATATATTTTAGAATTCTTTGGTGATAACCCACTTGAAAATGATCAACTTGTTAAGATTATTAACCAAAAACATTTTGAAAGACTCACCCACCTTCTTGAAAATCAAGATATTATTATTGGAGGAAAAGGAAATCTACAAACTTTGAAGATTGAACCTACACTTGTTGATCATATTGATAGTGATAATCCCTTAATGAAAGAAGAAATCTTTGGACCAATTCTTCCTATTATCACATATCATTCAATTGATGAAGTCATAGATTTCATCAACAAAAGAGAAAGACCTCTTGCCTTCTATATATTCTCAAGTCATAAAGATGTTCAAAACAAACTTTTAAACTCTTGTAGTTTTGGAGGTGGATGTATTAATGATACCATTATCCATCTTGCAACAAGCCAACTTGGATTTGGTGGTGTTGGACATAGTGGCATGGGTTCATATCATGGCAAAAAGAGTTTTGAAACCTTCTCTCATACGAGAAGTCTTGTTAAGAAAGCAACATGGATTGATCTCCCATTTAGATATTACCCTTATACGACATTTAAAGAAAAAATGATTCGTCTATTTGAAAAGTAAACGAAACCTTAAAAGCAGTTCAAAAATCTCTCAAATTGAACTGCTTTTTATATTAACTTACTTATTTAATTATTCACTTTATGATGTGGTGCATAGCTATTATCATCTATACCTTTAAAGGTATAACCTAACCCTTGATAATATTCAATAATCTTTGGTAAAGCCTGCACTGTTGTTGATTTTGCCTTTGTATCATGAGCAAGAATCATAATATTATGAGCATGACTTGATGTTGCTTCTTTGACCAATTTATGAACTGCAATATTGTTTCCATTGGCATCCCCTGTACTTGCATTCCAGTCATAATATTGATATCCTCTGTTTTGCACTTCTGACACAAGAACACTCATAATACCTGGTGTGTATTTTTTAGAAACCATGTTAGAACCTCCACCAGGAAATCTTATATACTTAGGAACAAAACCAATTAACCCCTTTACCATTTTTCCTACTTTATTCAAATCATTAAAATATGCATCAACTGAAGCATATACTTTAGAATAATTATGTGTATATGTATGTAGACCTATTGTATGCCCTTTATTATGTGCTTCTTTAATAAGGTTATTATACTTTTGTCCATTACCTGTCACAAAGGATGTTGCTTTGGCATTATATTTATCTAAAATATTTAATATTTGTGCTGTATTTTCAGATGGACCATCATCAAATGTCAGATAAACAACTTTATCTCCACTTTGACCATGATTTGCTACTGATTTCTGAGAAACAGTGACTTTTTTTGTATAAGAGTTGCTATTTCCTGAACGATCAGTAACTGTATATATAACATTATATACTCCTACCTGATTTGTATCAACCTGAGATGAGTTGACATCAATTTGAGGATGCGGATCACGATTATCTTTTGCTGTAACACCTGTTAAATAGTTAATTTTACCATTTTTAGTAACACTTATATCATGTAATCCGCTTAATGTTGGTTTTTCTTCATCTTTGACAATCTTTACATTCGCTGATTTTTCTGTCTTGTTACCACCTGCATCTTCAACAACCACAATGACTTCTTGTTCTCCTTCTTTACTAAAGTCATATGTTTCTTTAAAATATGATTTTGTTTCAGTTTGATCATTGATATTTTTAACAATATCTTCTACTGATACATTCCTACCAAGGTCTATATCCAATGAATTGACTTCAAACGTTGGAGCAACAGTATCTACAACTTCAACCTTTAAAATATATTCCTTATCATTTAATTTATAGATCAATTCATATGTACCTATCTTTTCTATATTGACTTGAGATTTATCAACATCTATATCATCAATATCATGACCTCTCACCTGAGAAATAAAACTTTTAGGATCATACTCCCCTTTAATCTCAATCTTTCCAATATCATCCTTAAATTCAACAACAGGCCTATCCATAAACATAAAAAAGATTACTGCTCCAATAATAGCTATAGCAATTCCTATGATGATATAAACCCTCTTTTTAATCTTCATAATATCCCAGCTTTCTTCATCTCTATTATACATAATTCGACAGTTAATGTATACTCATACATCCTTAATAAATTCCTATATCAACAATACTTTTTAAAATAAACTCAATCTTGTAAATGAAAAGAAGAAGTGCTAATTATGAACTTCTTCTTTTTACTCCATATCATTATTTTTAATCTCAAAACATCTTACCATAAGTATATCTACTTTTTATGAACTTGATCTACTATTCCTTTTGCAATAGCTTCACCTATCTGTTCTAATTTTTGATTATCACTCAAATAATTATAATCTTTTCCCTTAATATAACCTAATTCTACTAATATAGATGGGACAGTATTCGCTTTTAGAACAACCAAACTCTTTCCATCTTGAATACCCCTATTTTTAGAATAATTTAATTTTTCTATGTATGTACCAACAGAAGTTGCTAAAGCTGTACTTTCATCATTTTTAGTATAAACTTCAAACCCTGAAACATCAGTTGTTTTATCAAAATCATTAACATGTATAGATACAAAATACTTAGCTTGATTTGTTTTACTTATTGCTGCTCGCATTTCCAAGTCTGTTTTTTTATCATCATGTAACTCAATATCTTCTGTTCTTGTATAAATAACTTTAATATTTTGATTTTCTAAATATTTGCCAACTGCTTTAGCAGTTGTAAGCGTAATATCTTTTTCAAATAGATTTTTTGTATTTGCACCAGCATCATATCCTCCATGTCCTGGATCAATAACAACTGTTGCAATATATTCTTTCTCTTTTTGTTCAACTTGTACTGGCTTTTCTTTAGCAAAAAATCCAGAAACCTGATCTACTGCAAACATAATTCCTTTATATAGTCCAAAAAGGATTATTATTGCAATGATAGCAACCAAAATAACTCTGTCTATTCTTAATTTTAATTTCTTCTTTTTTGCCATTATCTCACATCCTCGCAAGTTTTATTCTAACATGTTTCGACACAATAACAAATCTTTTTTATATTTTGTTTAACAGATTATTGATTGTATTATCATCCTTTTGAGACTTATCCTGGTTTTTTTCTTATTTTCTTTCTCAATTTTTTAATAATCTCATACTCCTGTATTTTTCTAGATACTCTTTTTGTTCAGGATTCTCATGTTATATGACTTCTCATTGCAACATACTTACTTAACTTCTCTCTTCAATTTTCATCCTGCATAAACCTTATCTCTATATGTATCTCAGTTATTTCATTCTACCTAAATATCTGCAATATGTTCAATTATTTCCATAATCAGCTCATTTTCATTATAATGCAGGAAAGAAAAAAAGATTTGAACCAAATCAAATCTTAATTCCCATTTTTAACATGTATTCTAGTTATTGCTTTTCTCAAAGCCATTTCAGCTCTTAAAATATCGCCATCTTTATCTTGCAAACGTTTTTCTGCTCTACGTTTTGCTTCTTCAGCACGACGTAAATCAATTTCTTCTGGTGATTCTATTGCATTAGCAATAATTGTGGTTTCATCTTCATTGACATAAACAAAACCACCAGATAATGCAAATCTATTTCTTTGCCCATTCGCATCTTTATAGTCCATTTCTGCAATTTCAAGTCCACTTGCAAGAGGCAAGTGGTTTGCAAGAATACCAATTTGACCTGCTGTTGTTCTTAAGTTGAGTAACTCTACTTCTGTTTCTTTGTAGATTCCTCTTGGTGTCACTATCTTCAGCTTAAACGTTTTCATCAGTTAAAGTCTTTGCTTTCTCAATAGCTTCTTCAATCGAACCTACATTATGAAATGCTTGTTCAGGTAAATGGTCACATTTTCCTTCTAAGATTTCTTTAAATCCTCTGATAGTATCCTCAACACGAACATATTTTCCTTCCATTCCTGTAAATTGAGAAGCTACAGTAAATGGTTGTGATAAGTAATTACGGATACGTCTTGCACGAGCAACAGTTATCTTGTCTTCTTCACTTAATTCATCCATACCTAAAATAGCAATAATATCCTGTAATTCTTGGAATTTTTGGAGTATCTGTTGCACTCCATGCGCTACTTCATAATGAACTTGTCCTACAACTAAAGGATCAAGAGCTCGTGATGATGAGTTTAATGGGTCAACAGCTGGATATATTCCTAATGCTGCAATAGAACGATCCAATACAACTTTTGCATCTAGATGAGCAAAGGTTGTGGCTGGAGCAGGGTCAGTCAAGTCATCAGCAGGTACATAAACTGCTTGTACTGATGTAATTGAACCTTTTTTTGTTGATGTAATACGTTCTTGTAATTGTCCCATTTCTGTAGCCAGTGTTGGTTGATAACCAGCTTGTGAAGGAACACGTCCTAGTAAAGCTGATACTTCTGAACCAGCTTGTGTAAATCTAAAGATATTATCAATGAATAATAAGACATCTTGATTTTGTTCATCTCTAAAATACTCTGCCATTGTCAGTCCAGTTAATGCAACTCTCAAACGAGATCCTGGTGGCTCATTCATCTGTCCAAAAACGAGAGTTGTTTTATTTAAAACACCACTTTCTTTCATTTCATAATAAAGATCATTACCTTCTCTTGAACGTTCACCAACTCCTGCAAAAACAGACAAACCACCATGCTGAGTTGCAATATTATTAATCAATTCTTGGATCAATACTGTTTTTCCTACTCCAGCACCACCAAACAACCCAATCTTACCACCCTTAATATAAGGACAAATTAAATCAATAACCTTGATTCCTGTTTCTAAGATTTCTGTTTCAGTTCTTTGTTGTGCATAAGTAGGTGCACTTCTATGTATTGGCATAGCCATTACACTAGAATCCAATGGTTCTTTACCATCTATTGGATTCCCTAAAACATTAAACATTCTTCCTAATGTTTCATTTCCTACAGGTACACTAATAGGTGCTCCTGTATCAATCGCATCAAGTCCTCTGATTAATCCATCAGTAGGTCCCATTGCAATACAACGTACGATATCATCACCAATATGTTGTGCAACTTCTACTGTTAATGATTCACCTTGATTATCAATTTGAATCGCAGTGTTTAATGCTGGTAAAAAATCAGCATTAAATGCAATATCAACAACTGGTCCAACAGCACGTACGATTTTACCTATATTAGACATAAGGCACCTCCTTTTCTATTGAGCATTCGCTCCTGCAACGATTTCTGATATTTCATTTGTAATCGCTGTTTGTCTTGCTTGATTATATTTTAACAATAAGTCTTCAATTAATTCTTGCGCATTATCAGTAGCATTTTCCATAGACACACGTCTTGATGCATTTTCACTTGTTACTGACTCTACTAAGTAACCATATATTACTGACTGTAAATACATAGGTATCAGATGATTGAGTACATCACTTGGACTCGGTTCAAAGATAGTAAATTTCTTTGTGACCTCAATATCTGTAAAATCAGCAGTATCAACAGGTAATAATGTAATAACTCTTGGTGTAAAAGTTAAGTTATTAACAAATTGAGTATAAATAATCTTAATTTTAGAAATTTCCTGATCTCTATACATTTGTGTTAATTCACCTACAAGCCTAACAATTTCTCTAAAATCCATAGTTGAATTTAAATGTAAATAATCATGATTAAATTCAATTTGTCTATGTGTTAAATATGCTGCCCCCTTAGAACCAATCATATAAACAAGATCATTATCATCAATCTCATTTGCTATTGTTTTTAAAACATTAGCATTATATCCACCACATAATCCCAAACTTGATGTCATTGCAATATAAACAGTCTTTCCTTGAGTATTCTCTTTCAAATATGGATTATCAATTAAATTCTTATTACTGGCGAGAATCTCGGCAACTGTTTCTTGAACCATACTATAGTAAGGCTTGAGTTCTTCTAATTGTTTTCTTGTCTTTTGCAATTTTGAAGTGGCAACAAGTTGCATTGCTTTTGTGATTTTTTTTGTAGATTCAACGGACTTTATACGCCTTTTAATAGACTGCATATTACTAGCCATTGTTCTATCCTTCCTTATTCACTTTTAAAAATTTTTCTACAAATTCGCCCATAACTTCTTTTAATTGTTTTGTAAGTTCTTCACTAATTGCTTTTTGAATACGAATATCTTCAATCATATCTGCATGATTGAATTTCATTTCTTCATATAATTCACTCACAAATTGTGATACTTTTGCAACTGGAATAGCCTTTGTAAATCCATATTTTAATGCAAACAATGAAATCACTTGCTCTTCTACAGAACGAGGAGAATACTGAGCTTGTTTCAAAACTTCACGAACTTTCTCACCATGATCTAGGGTTGCTTTTGTTGCTGCATCTAAATCACTACCAAATTGAGCAAATGCCTGCATTTCAGCAAATTGTGCCAACTCAAGCTTTAATGATCCTGAAACTTGCTTCATTGCCTTAATTTGAGCAGAAGAACCTACACGACTAACTGATAATCCAGTATCAATTGCTGGTCTAAATCCAGCATTAAATAAATCCTGCTGTAAGAAAATTTGACCATCTGTAATCGAAATAACATTCGTTGGAATATATGCTGAGATATCTCCTGCTTGTGTTTCAATGATTGGTAGTGCTGTAATTGAGCCACCACCATTTTCTTCATTTAAACGACATGCTCTTTCAAGTAATCTAGAATGTAAATAGAAAACATCACCTGGATAAGCTTCACGTCCTGGTGGTCTCTTCAATAAGAGAGAGACAGTACGATAAGCAACAGCATGTTTAGATAAATCATCATAAACAATTAAAACATCTTTTCCTTGTGATAACCACTCTTCTGCCATTGCACTCCCTGCATATGGTGCAATATATTGAACTGGAGCAAGTTCACTAGCACCTGCTGAAACAATCGTTGTATATTCCATTGCTCCACCCTTACGTAATTTTTCTACAATTTGAGCAACAGTAGAATTTTTCTGTCCAATTGCAACATACACACAATAAATATTTTGACCTTTTTGGTTTAAAATTGTATCAATAGCAATAGCAGTTTTTCCTGTTTGTCTATCACCTATGATTAACTCACGTTGCCCTCTACCAATTGGAATAATAGCATCAATAGATGTAATTCCAGTTTGTAAAGGCTGATCTACAGACTTTCTTGTCATAACTCCACTCGCAACTCTTTCAATTGGTCTTGTTTTAGAAGAAACGATTTCTCCTTGACCATCTATTGGTTGCCCTAATGGATTCACGACACGTCCTAATAAACCATCACCAACAGGAACTTCAATAATCTTTCCTGTTCGTTTCACTTCATCGCCTTCCTTAATAGTTCCTTCACTACCAAGTAATACAGCACCAACACTATCCTCTTCAAGATTCATAACCATTCCATAAACATCATTAGGGAACAATAACAATTCTCCAAGCATAGCATTATCTAAGCCATGAACAAGTGAAACACCATCACCAATTGTCATAACTGTTCCAATATCTTTAGATTCAATCTGATCATTAAAATGCTTAATCTGTTCTTTAATTAATGCACTAATTTCATCTGGTCTTAGATCCACTACCTTCACCTACCTTCTTAATAACTCTTGTTTCAGTGATTCTAATTTATAAGAAAGTGAATCATCATAAACATGATTATCAATTTCTACCTTAATTCCACCAATTAATCGTTCATCAATAACCACACGTAACTTAACTTTCTTTCCTTCTTTTATACCAATAGCGTGTTCAATCTTTTGAAGTTGCTTATCATCTAAAGGATAAGCACTGACTACCTTACCCACTTTAATACCAAAGTAATCATTACATAAAGATTGGAACTGCTGACAAATCTCTCTTATATATTTGATTCTTCTTTTCTTAATAAGTAACAATAAGAAATTATAGACATATAAAGATACTTGTCCTTCAAAACTCTTTTTCAAGACATCAACTTTGATTTCATCTTGTAATGCAACATGGCTAAAGAACTTCACAATTTCTTCACTATCAAAAACTTCTTGAATTTTTGTAATATCTTTTTGATAAGTTTCAATGGTCTTTTCATCTTTTGCTAAATCAAATAATGATTCAGCATATCTCATTGCAATGATGTCCATTAATTGACAACCTTTTCAACAAAGTCTTCAACCATTTGTTGATTTTCTTTGCTATTCATTTCTTTACTTAGGACTTTTGCAGCAACTTCTATTGCAATACCAACCATTTCTTCTTTCATTTCTTCTTTAGCTTGTTGTTTTTCTGCTTCAATTTCTCTTTCAGCTTGTTTTAATTTATTAGAAGCTTCTTTTTTCGCATCTGCCACAATGTCATCACGTACTTTTAAAGCATCGGCTTTTGCTCTTTCAACAATTCCACGATATTCTTTAGCAGATTCACGTGCCTGTTCTTCGCTTTCTACCATAAATGTCTTTGCTTTTTCATTCATTTCCTTTGCTTCATTGATTGTTGATTCAATGAAATTAGCTCTTTTTTCAAAATAAGCCTGCATAGGAGTCCAAAGAAATTTCTTGAAAAAGAATAGCATTATTCCTGTTGAACACAATTGAATAATAACTGTTGTTATATTGGGAAATAACTTTCCAGCAATATCAATATTCATTTCTTGTTCCTCCTTCTTTATCTACTCATTCTCCAACTTTTATCCAATAAAGCTTGGGAAAACGAACATTAATAAGAAAGAAATTAATAAACCATAAATAGCAACTGTTTCAGATAAAGCAATACCTAAAATCATCATTGTACGAATTTTTCCTTCAGCTTCTGGATTTCTACCTACAGCCTCAACTGCTTTACTCGCTGCAATCCCTTCACCAATTCCTGTTCCTAAACCTGCACATACAGCGATACCTGCTGCAATTGCAATTAAACCATAATCTGTCATTTTTTTATTCCTCCAAATAATTTTTTGTCTATATTAAAGCTTTGCAGTGTGGTAAACTGCACCTAAGCATTGCTTTCAACAAGTTATCTTGTTCTCGGAATACAGGCATAGATAATTGAACTGATGCCTTCAAGCAGGAACACAAGTCCTATCGTCATACCGACGGCTGTTATGCTGACCCACGGATCCATCATACAGATGATTCCAGCAATCATCAAAATAATACCGACGGCTAAAACCCATCCCCAATTGTGAACATCAAGCGCCTTTAAATCAAACGCACTGACGAACCGTGAAATGCCGGAAAACAAGAGCCAAAGCGTAAATAAGAACGGCAATGACAACATTGTAAACCACTGATTGAGCAACAGGAACAGTGACAAAATTACTGTCAGCACACCGTCCAGCAACAACCAACCAGAGCCAATCAGCAACCTGCTCGTCGCGGCAAACACAACGATTTCGATAATGCCCGACACCAACATAAAAATGCCGACCATCAAACCTGCCGTTGCTGTTGCAATGTCCTGATTGCACAAACAGTAGATACCAATCGCAATCAAAAGCACACCGGAAACGATATTCAAAACACGCATCGTTTTAGAAGTCATAAACTTCTGCACCGCCTTTTCGTTGACCTTTCTTTATTTTCTGTATATAGTTTAATCTTCTGCTCTTGAAAGGGCAATGGTACAGCAGTATAATAAAGTAAAAATTGATTGTACTTTTTGCACAAGTAGAACGGGAGATAGATATGGATGAATCAAATTTGAAAAAAGGAAATGCTGATGCACTTTTGGCAGAGTTTTTCGCACAGGACGATTTAAAGGCGTTGGCTGCCGACGCCGGTGCGCTGCTGGAATGTCCTCTGCTTGTACTGGACGATACCTTTCATGTTATGGCGCATCACCGGCCGCTCGGCTTTACCGATCCGCTTTTTCAGGATGCCGTCAGACAGGGGGAGATTACCTATGAGGCCGGTGCGGTTATCAGTCAAAGTGAAGCGCTGTCTGCCGGGAGGGAAGACTATGTAAAATTGGATGGTAGCGATTATCGTCTTCGCTTCGCGCTGCTCATCAGCTCCGGCGTGCGGCTTGGCTATTTTATTTGCGTAGATACGGACGGACATCTGCAAAGCATCCCGCCGGAAATCTGGAATACGGTAGAACAGGTTTTGGCAAAGCAGGCCTTCATCGAAGCCAGCAGGCAGGACAAGCCCTTTGAAACGGCAGAGGATATCCTGATGCACCTTTTAGACGGAGGATTTTCCTCGGCGCCTTATTTTCGTCTACAAGCTTCCGGTACTTATCTTGCGGATTTTCATCCCACAGGTTTTGCGCTGATCGATCTGACCGCCTATCACAACGAATATCTCGGCAAACGGCATCTGAAAGATGAACTCGGCGTAAGATTCCCACAGTCACATTCCTTTTTATATCGGGGAGATGTGTTTCTATTCTTACACGGAAAAACAGATTCCAATGGTTTTTCTGCGTTGGCGGAGGAATTCCAATTAAGAGTGGTGATATCGGACGGGATTGACGACCTGTTCGAATTGCCGGCCCTCTATCGCACAGCGCGTGAAGCGCTGGAGCTGATGATGGATCGCCGTTTTCACAGCGGAAACGTCTGCACGGTGGCGCAACTCCGCACGCCGCTTCTGCTGAAAGACTTGGAAGGGCGAAGCAACCTGATTGCAAAAGAGATCCGGACACTTGCCGCACACGATAAAAAAAAGGATACGCAGTATTGCGAAACGCTTTATCACTATCTGACCTGCTGCCGATCGCTGAAGAAGACCTGTGATGCACTTTTTACTCATCGAAATACAGTGCTTTACCGTATCCGCAGAATAAAGGAGGATTTTGCCATTCCTTTGGATGAGCCTGCCGTACACGCTGATTTGCTGCTTGGCGTGTCACTGTTGCTCTTTAAGGAGAAGGGACCGGATTTCTTTCTACATACTGTAGAAAACAACGATAGATAGGCACAATGCTCACGAAAGAAAACAGAAAACCGTTAAGAGAAGTATTAAACAATATCCGCACATGACCGATGGGGTGCTAAATTACTGGCAGGCAGCAAAATTTCGGTCAATCCGGAAAGCTGAAAGGAAAAGTATACATTAGGGCAGAGTGCTGGCTGCGCACAACGCAAAAAAATCAAATCCATTTCTGAATTTGATATTTATCATAATGCCCGAAAGTTCGAGCAGATTCTTCTCTGGAGCGAGTGAAGGGAATCGAACCCTCGTGACCAGCTTGGGAAGCTGACGTTCTACCATTGAACTACACCCGCATAATTATAGGCCGGAGCTGTCTCTGATCGCTTAATTTTGAGACAGCTCCTTTAATTTCTTGGTCGGGATGACAGGATTCGAACCTGCGGCCTTTGCGTCCCGAACGCAACGCTCTACCAAACTGAGCCACATCCCGTAATAGAAAATATTTTATCACATTCTTCGAAATTTGTCTACCCTAGTACATTATCTGCCCTGAAGTAAAAATGTCAATAGTATTTTGATAAAAAGCATATGCACGGGGTACGACCACACTTCGATGCGCCATGCCCCGTACTATCAATTTCCTTATCAGTTTATGGTTCAAAACCTAACACCGTCGCTACAATATACGCAACCACTACCGGAACGATATACAGCAAAATCTGCAAAGGGTTCTTTCCTAAGTCATATTCCGAAAAGACCTTGGTTGGAGAGTTAAGGTAATACAGCGTAATTGTAAGCGGCGGCTTCATACTGGTGGATGTGACTTGCTTAGTATGGCGCTTTCCATTTACTGTATATTCGTAATTGGCAATATAAATCCGGTTTGTGCTCGTGCCTTCCGGTTCTCTGTCTCGGAATCGTAAACTCGTTCTCGAGGCAGTCAACATGTGACCTCTTTGTTTTGCAAGCGCAAGTTTCTTGTCTGCCCCGGCAAATAGTATCCCTTTCTTGCATAGGATTATCTCTACAATAAATGTTGCGATCGCAGCGGCCACACCGCACCATAACGCCGGTCCATATCCTGCCAGAGCACTGAATGCCTCCGTCAACGTTATCCTATCTTCCATGCACTCTCCTCCGTGAATTCTTTTTTTGCTTCAAGTATAGCACATAACAAGTGTTATTAAAAGATACCCTGGCAATTTCGTTCTCTTCACTCAGCCTTACGTTCTCTTCCTATCTGCCAAACAGCATCGACCACTTTTTCAATATCTCTTTTGGTGTTAAACGGGCCGACACTTATACGAACGCCTCCCTTCTCCCACGTGCCTATGGTTTTATGTGCGAGGCCTGCGCAGTGAAAGCCGCCTCTTACAGCTATATCATATTTGCTGTTTAATATAGCCGTAACCTCTTCTGCCTCCATTCCGTCTATGTTGATTAAGGATATTCCTGTCTTTTTAAAAGCCTCCGGCCCATACAGACTGACAAACCCCATATTTAAAAGCTGCTCATCAAGATAAGTTATGAGTTCCTCTTCATATTTTCCTATGACTTCGACTCCTATTTTCTGAACAAATTTAGCGCTGTATCCAAGGCCTATTAGTGCAGGAGCGTTGATGGTGCCGGATTCAAAGCCTTCGGGAAAGTCCTCAGGCTGAATGCGGCTTTTTGACTCTGTTCCCGTTCCGCCCTGCTGAACAGGCTTTATCTTTAAGTCGGGAGCAACATAAAGGCATCCTGTTCCCAGCGGGCCAAGGAGACCTTTGTGCCCCGGTATTGCAAGTATATCTATGTTAAGCTTCTGCACGTCCAAATCCATAGAGCCTGCCCCTTGAGCACCATCTACCATGAATGCTATTTTATATTTTCGAGCTATTTCTCCAATTTCCTTTAGAGGCATCTTTGTGCCTGTTACATTGGAGGCGGCAGTAACTACGATTAATTTGGTATTGCTTTTTATGGCTTTTTCTATATCCTTTGGATTTATTTCTCCCTTTTGGTTTCCGGATACTATCGAATGGCATATTCCCCTTTTTTCAAGAGCTTTTAGAGGTCTGAGCACTGAATTGTGCTCCATTGATGTAGTTATGACATGACTGCCTCTTTCAAGGAAGCCATACAATCCCATGTTTAGAGCTTCTGTGGTATTCTTAGTGAATATAAGTCTATCTGCCTCTTCTATATTGAACAGCTCAGCTACGTACCTGCGGGCGTGATAGACCTCTTCACCTGTTTTCATAGACATGTTGTGACCGGATCGTC
>OGRN01002472.1_pt1 | contig 14161 bp, 10 predicted proteins | sample 1553401 | NCBI WGS metagenome assembly OGRN01 (sample SAMEA2580096, study PRJEB22360) | human gut metagenome | biome: human gut; feature: human-associated habitat; material: faeces | place: Denmark | collected 2008/2010 | reverse complement strand
ACGTTGCAAATTCCGTAGCAGTTGCAATGAAAGAATGGGCTACTGAAAACGGTGCGACACATTACACACACTGGTTCCAGCCGATGACAAACGTAACTGCTGAGAAGCATGACAGCTTCATCTCCCCTACAGGTGACGGACAGGTGATCATGGATTTCTCCGGTAAAGAGCTGGTAAAAGGTGAGCCGGATGCATCCAGCTTCCCGTCAGGCGGACTTCGTGCTACTTTTGAAGCAAGAGGATATACAGCATGGGATCCTACTTCACCTGCATTCATTAAAGATAAAACTCTTTACATTCCTACTGCATTCTGTTCCTACAGCGGAGAGGCACTGGATAAGAAAACTCCTCTTCTTCGTTCCATGGATGTTCTGAACAAAGAAGCGGTTCGTATTCTTCACATCCTTGGAAACAAAGAGGTCCGTCACATCGACACAACCGTAGGACCTGAGCAGGAATATTTCCTGGTTGACAAGGATCTTTACAAAAAGAGAAAAGACCTGATCTTCTGCGGCCGTACTCTTCTGGGCGCTTCTGCACCAAAAGGACAGGAAATGGAAGATCATTACTTCGGAGCCCTGAAGCCTCGCGTTGCTGCTTACATGCATGATCTTGACGAAGAACTTTGGAAGCTTGGCATTCCAGCAAAAACAAAACATAACGAGGTTGCTCCTGCACAGCACGAACTGGCTCCTGTATTTGATACCACAAATGTTGCTGTTGACCACAACCAGCTGACCATGGAGATCATGAAGAAGGTTGCCGACAAGCACAACATGGTCTGCCTCCTTCACGAGAAACCATTTGAGGGAATCAACGGAAGCGGTAAACACAACAACTGGTCTATGAGCACAGACACAGGTGTAAACCTTCTTGATCCAGGAAAAACACCGGCAGAAAATACACAGTTCCTGGTATTCCTGGTAGCTGTCATCAAAGCCGTTGACGATTATGCTGATCTTCTCCGCGTATCCGTTGCAAGCGCCGGAAACGATCATCGTCTTGGAGCAAACGAGGCACCTCCTGCGATCGTATCCATCTTCCTTGGAGATGAGCTGACAGACGTACTGAAATCTATTGAAAACGATACCTTCTTCAGCAATAAGCATGCGGTACAGATGGATATCGGAGCAAAGGTACTTCCGCACTTCATAAAGGATACCACAGACAGAAACCGTACTTCACCATTTGCATTTACCGGAAACAAATTTGAGTTCCGTATGCTTGGTTCTGCAGCATCTGTCGCAAACCCGAACATCGTACTGAATACCGCTGTTGCAGAGGTTCTTGCAGAATTCAGCGCAGCTCTTAAGGATGTTCCGGAAGAAGAAATGGAAAGCGCAGTACATGCACTTCTTAAGAAGACCATTGAAGAGCATAAACGCATCATCTTTAACGGAAACGGATATACAGACGAATGGGTTGAAGAAGCTGAGAAACGTGGTCTCTACAATCTGAAAACAACTCCGGATGCACTTCCGCATTTCATTGCTGAGAAGAACATTGCGCTGTTTACAAAGCATGGCATTTTTACAAGGGAAGAGCTTTTCTCCCGTTACGAGATCTGGCTTGAGAACTATTACAAGACCATCAACATCGAGTCCAACACTCTGGCTGAGATGATCCAGAAGCAGGTAATTCCTTCTGTATATACATATGTTGAAAAGCTTGCAGATACTGCAGCTGCAAAGAAATCCGTAGTAGCTGATATTTCTGTAGCAAGTGAAGCTGCTCTGATCTCCAAACTGAGTACACTTGCAGATACCATGGCAAAAGATCTGGAAACTCTGAAAGCAGATACAGCAAAAGCTCTTGCTTCTTCTGACGATGTACTTGCATGCTCCAAGGCTTATCAGGAAACTGTTCTGGAAGACATGGAAACTTTAAGAAAATCTGCAGATGAGGCAGAGGCTCTGATCCCGGATGAGTTACTTCCTTATCCGACCTACGACGAGCTGTTATTCTCCATCTGATCACGGATATCAGATAACAATTTCATACGGTAAATACAGGGGATATCCCTTATGAACTCTACTTCATAATTCATTATCGATTTCCTCATCCATTAATCACACGATACAGATATCCCCTGTTTTACATATACTAATTTTGATTTCGTAAAGGCGCGGAAGAGAATTTCCTCTCTCCTGCGCTTTTTCGTTATACTGATACTGGATAAATTCTATCTGTTTTTTTCTGTCCGGTATTACAAAAATTCTTTCTATACATAATAAGAAAGAAAAAAATTGGGAAAGGGAGTGTTACTATGTATTCTTCAGTAAACACAACTTGGGTCCTCGTCGGTGCAGCACTGGTCTTCTTCATGCAGGCTGGATTTGCAATGGTCGAAACAGGATTCACAAGAGCAAAAAACGCAGGAAATATCATCATGAAAAACCTGATGGACTTCTGTATCGGTACACCGGTCTTCTGGCTGGTTGGATTTGGCATCATGTTCGGTGCAGGAAACGGTTTCTTCGGCAAGATTGGCGGAATCGCCTCAGAGGCAAACTACGGAAACGCAATGCTTCCGGATGGAGTTCCTTTCTGGGCATTTCTCATCTTCCAGACTGTATTCTGTGCTACTTCTGCTACCATCGTATCCGGTGCCATGGCAGAGCGTACTAAATTCATCTCCTACTGTATCTACAGTTTGCTGATCAGTCTCGTTGTATATCCGGTATCCGGTCACTGGATCTGGGGCGGCGGATTTATCAGCCAGATGGGATTTCATGATTTTGCAGGTTCCTGTGCTGTTCATATGGTTGGTGGTGTTGCTGCACTCATCGGTGCCATCATCCTCGGACCTCGTATCGGAAAATATTCCAAATCCGGTAAATCCAGAGCGATCCCGGGACATAACCTTACTGTTGGTGCGCTTGGTGTATTCATCCTCTGGTTCTGCTGGTTCGGTTTCAACGGTGCATCTACTGTCAGCATGGAAGGCGACGCCATTGTAAGCGCCGGAAAAATCTTCGTAACAACAAACCTTGCCGCTGCTGTCGCTACTGTAACAGTCATGCTGATCACATGGATCCGCTACAAAAAGCCAGATGTTTCCATGTCCCTGAACGGTTCTCTTGCAGGACTGGTAGCCATCACCGCAGGCTGCGATACCGTATCTCCTACATCTGCAGCTATTATCGGAATCCTCTCCGGATTCATTGTAGTATTTGGTATTGAATTTATTGATAAAGTTCTCAAAATTGATGACCCGGTTGGTGCTGTTGGCGTTCACGGTCTTAACGGTGCTTTCGGAACTCTTGCTGTAGGTCTTTTCTCCGACGGTGCAGGTACCGGATGGAAAGGTCTTCTCACAGGCGGTGGTTTCCATGGCTTCGGTGTTCAGTTTATTGGTATGGCTATCACGATCGCATGGGTTGCTGTTACTATGACAATTATCTTCCAGGTGATCAAACACACTATCGGACTTCGTGTTTCCGCTGAGGAAGAGATCGCAGGTCTGGATATGAAAGAGCATGGCCTCGCAAGTGCATACGATGGATTCTTTGTACAGGATACTATGACAAAGGCTCCGACTCCAATGGGAACTTCCGTAAAAGCCCCTGTTGTAAAACATGCTCCTTCTGCTCCTGCTGAATCTGTTCCTGAGATTCCTGCAGACGGCGTACATAAACTGACAAAGGTTGTTATCATCACACGTCAGAACAAGCTGGATGAGTTTATGCAGGCTATGAACGAGATCGGCGTAACCGGTATCACTATCACAAACGTTATGGGATGTGGTGTTCAGAAGGGTGCTCCAACCTACTATCGTGGTGTTGAGGTTGACATGAACCTCCGTCCGAAGGTTAAGATCGAGATCGTTGTAAGTCTTGTACCGGTTCAGAAGGTTATTGATACTGCCAAAGAAGTTCTTCATACCGGTCAGATCGGTGATGGTAAAGTCTTCGTTTACGATATCGAAAACGTTGTCAAGATCCGTACCGGCGAGGAAGGCTTCCTGGCTCTGCAGGATACAGACGCATGATTCTCTTATGAGAGGAACAGATAAAATCTTCTACGCAATATAAACCAAATAAAAGCCAAAAGGGGCTGTCGCACTAACGTGCGGCAGCTCATTTTATATTCAACACAAAACGCCGGACTTCGAAAAGCCCGGCGCTTGTGGTATAATTAGTTTATGCTACTAAACAAAATAATACAGAGAGATTATACCTCATTTTCTCTGTATTATCAAATCAAACTTCCGCTAGATTTAGAGATTTCTATTCCATCTGATGATCCGGTTCGTCTGGTAAGTGCCTTTGTGGAGGAAATGGACCTTTCTGAACTGTATAAAACTTACGGCAGGATCAGAAAAAATCAGGCAACACCGCGTCAGATTCTGAAACTTGTTATCTATGCAGCAATGAATCGGATCTATTCAAGCCGCGATATCAGAAAAGCATGTAAACGGGATATCAACTTCATGTATCTCCTGGAAGGTATGCCGGCTCCTGACCATGCAACGATCGCGCGTTTTATCTCCCTTCACTTTTCTGTCTGTGCAAAGACGTTGCTTGCACAAATGTCAGATCTGCTCTATCTTTTGGGTGAGATTTCGGGGAAGACCATTTTTATTGATGGCACAAAGATCGAATCTGCGGCCAATAAGTATACATTTGTATGGAAAAAGGCTATTACAAAAAATCAGGCCCGGTTATACACGAAACTGTCTTCTTTTGTGGCTGAATGTGAAGAACTCTATGGAATGAAAACGGTATATCATGATAGTATATCCATACACACCTTAAAGCGGTTAAAAAAGCAGTTATGCCGCATCAAAATACAGGAAGAAATCGTGTTTGTACATGGAACCGGCCGGAGAAAAACACAGTTACAGAAATCTCTGGAACAACTGGATCGGTATCTGGAGAAACTAAAGGAATATACGAAAAAACTGTATACGCTTGGGGACAGAAACAGTTATTCCAAAACAGATCCCGATGCCACCTTCATGAGAATGAAAGAGGACGCGATGCTGAACGGACAGTTAAAGCCTGCGTATAACATTCAGCATGGAGTGGATTCAGAATACATCACATGGATTGATATCAGCCCGCGCCCCACCGATACACGTACCCTGATTCCTTTTTTGAAAGATATGGAGAGCTACCTGGGATTTAAGTATTCAGAAATTGTTGCAGATGCCGGGTACGAAAGTGAAGAAAACTATCTTTTCATTGAAAGCAACGGACAGACTGCCTACATAAAGCCACAGAACTATGAGATCTCAAAGACACGAAAATACAAAAAGGACATTAGCAGAAGGGAAAATATGGAGTATCATGCGGACAGGGACAGTTACATCTGCCGGAATGGAAGAGAACTGACTGTCACAAATGAACGGAGAAGTAAAACGACGAGTGGATATGTCAGTATAAAAACTTATTACAGATGTTCAGACTGTACTGGCTGTCCTTATAAAACAGAATGTATCAAAGGGAACAACTGCAAAACGCCTATGGAAAAACGCAATAAAGTGTTGATGGTCTCAAAGACGATGAGCCAGAAGCGTGCAGAAGATCTGGAACGGATCACGAGTGAGTATGGGACTATGCTCCGGATGAACCGAAGTATTCAGGCGGAAGGTTCTTTTGCTGATGTGAAAAAAGACATGAACTTTCGGAGATATCTGTACCGTGGAAAGGTAAATGCCTTGGCAGAAAGTATCCTTTTAGCGATGGGGCGAAATATCAATAAACTTCATTGTAAGATTCAGACAGGAAGGACGGGAAGTCACCTTTTTGCATTAAAAAAGGCATAGATTTTGATAATTGAAAATAAAACAGTTTGAAATAAGGCATGCTGAAAGGGATGCTTAGGGACGAACTGCGCTTGTAAAGAATGGCATCAAAATGGTAATTAATTTCGATGCCATTTTGGCATAAAACGGGGCTGCCGCCCAGCAAAAATATTTGCTAATGCGACAGCCCCTTTCATATCTTTTTTTATTCTCTTCTCAGTCTCGGCAGATTCCACCGGTAATGTGCCGCCAGGTACCGGATCAGGATCACTACTACCGTTCCGATCACCATGGCCGGCACTCCGCCCCACAGCCTGTATATCCAAACACAGGCAATGGCCCCTACAATAGACGCACAGGCATAAATATGGCGCACAAAAATATATGGCGGTACTCCTGCCATCATATCACGGATCAGACCGCCTCCAACTCCTGTGACAGTCCCAAGAAATACAAGAAAAAATGTTCTTCCCATATATCCCTGGGAAATCCCCTTATCAACACCCATAACGGTAAATACGCCAAGTCCAACCGTATCCATCACCAGCATCACCTTATCATAGACCAGCCGGTTCCCGCCTTCCAGAAGCTCCTGTTTCCAGTACATCACTGCAAAAACAATACAGGACGTCACTGTTGCCACAATGGTATACAGCGGATCCTGAAACATTCCCGGCGGCACGATTCCCAGGATAATATCCCTGGTAGCTCCACCTCCCACTGCAGTTACCACGCCAAGAACGCAGACCCCGAAAATATCCATTCCTCTCTGTGCTCCCACCATAGCTCCTGAAGCAGCAAACGCAATAGTTCCTGCCATCTCCAGCATAAATGTAAACATACTCTGATAATCCATTTCCCCCTCCATACATATCCGACCGTATTTTTCCTCACCCTCATATCTGCATCCTGTTTTCCCTGTCTGTACATTTCCACAGGATGCACATTTCTGCAGGGTGCAAGAAGGAACCCTGCCATGCAGGATTCCTTCTCCTATTTTCGTGATCACTATATTTTCATATTAACAGAATTTTCTCATTCTGTATATCTTTTCTTTTTGTTTCAGACTTCTGCTATTCTGCTTCGATCAGAAATCCTCGCCGTTTCAGCATATCCTGAATCATATCCAGGATTTCCTCGGATTCTGCTTCTACTTTATGATAATGATAATCAGATGTGATATTCTTCAGAGGACTGGACTTGCCGCTTCGGATGTCCTCCATAAAATTCTCAACCTGACGTCTGGATCTGATATTCAGTTCTGCCTCAATATGTCCGTAAATTCTGTGATTCACCATTACGTTGATCACTTTTCCGCCAAGATCCACAATTCCGCAGAGCTCATTCTCCAGATCTGCATCTGTATGATGCACTTTGAATATCCGGCTCACAGTATGAGGAGCATTGAAAATATATCCCCTGTTGGTGGAGATCACGTCGTTCCCTTCTGCGCGTATCAGCGCAATATCCTGCACGATCACCTGTCTGCTGACCTGAAATGTTCTGGCCAGAGCACTTCCCGAGACCGGCCGGTCACTGTTTTTAATTTGATCCATGATCGCTGTCCTGCGTTCTAAACCAGTCATTTAAGTTCCCCTTTCCTGGCTGTACCTGTACTTTTTATTCCGATATCTGTCTCCTTCATTCTCGCGATATCTCCCACCCGGTTCAGATATTACCTGTTATGCATCTGCTTCCGATAATTCTCGCTTCTTTTTTTCTGATATTCCGGATATTTCCTGTCACAGCACTCGGTATTTTGCAAAATTCTGTGATCTTCAGGAAAGCGGATGAAGATTCTTAAGTGAAATATCAAGGATTGGTGCAGAATGCGTTAATGCACCACTTGATACATAGTCTACACCAACATCCCTGATCTTTGCAATGTTTTCTTTTGTAACATTTCCGGAACATTCTGTTTTTGCTCTTCCGTCAATGAGTTTTACTGCTTCTTTCATCATTTCCGGAGTCATATTGTCAAGCATGACGATATCTGCTCCAGCCTCAACAGCTTCTTTTACCTGAGCAAGAGTTTCCACCTCAACTTCGATCTTGCGGACAAAAGGAGCGTACTCCTGCGCCATTTTTACAGCATTCGCAACGCTTCCTGCTGCTCCGATGTGATTGTCTTTCAGAAGGACTCCATCTGAAAGATTATATCTGTGGTTCTGTCCGCCACCTACACGAACTGCATATTTCTCAAAAATACGCATGTTCGGCGTTGTTTTTCTGGTATCCAGCAAAGTAATCCCTGTTCCCTCAAGAAGAGACGCAACAGAATGTGTGTAAGTTGCGATCCCGCTCATTCTCTGAAGATAATTCAGTGCCACACGCTCGCCGGAAAGAAGCACCCGGATATCTCCTGTAACTTTTCCCATTTTCTGACCTTTTTTTACTTCATCGCCGTCCTTACAGAACAGCGCCACTTTTGTGTCAGCATCCAGAAGCGTAAATACACGACTGAAGATTTCCAGTCCCGCAATGATTCCATCCTCTTTACAGATCAGATCTACCTCTCCCGGAACTGCTTCTTTCATAACAGAGTTTGTGGTAACGTCTTCGCTTGAAATATCTTCCTTTAAAGCCTCCAGGATCAGGTGATCTACCTGAAGTGTCATTGTGATCGTATTCATTTTACAATACCTTCTCTTTCTTAATCATCACAGCTGCCCTGTTCTCCAAAGCAAGGCTGCTCCTGTTTTTCATAATACGGATATTTATATTCCGGCTGCATTCACGCCGCACCTGCAGCACTTTTCTTTTCTGCTGAGATTGCTTTGGCTGCACGTTTAGCAAATACAAGGCTTTCCAGCAGGGAATTACTTGCCAGTCTGTTCGCGCCATGTACACCGTTGCAACTGGTTTCTCCCACTGCATAAAGCTGGTCCATGCTGGTCTTGCTGTCAGAATCCACCCAGATACCGCCCATGAAATAATGCTGAGCAGGAACAACAGGGATGCATTCTTTTGTCACATCATAGCCTTCTTCCAGACACCTCTGATAAATATTCGGAAAATGATTCAGGATCGTATCTTTATCAATATTTTCCATGGAAAGCCATACATGGTCTGTTCCTTCTTTTTTCATTTCTTCCCGGATCGCATTTGTTACTACATCTCTTGGAAGAAGTTCATTGACAAAACGCTCTTTTTTGCTGTTATAAAGTACTGCGCCTTCTCCGCGGACCGATTCTGAGATCAGAAATCTGCGGCCCGGTTTCTTGGAATACAGCGTTGTCGGATGGATCTGCACATAATCCAGATGTTCCAGACGCACATTATGTTTTTTCGCAATATCAAGGGCGTCACCTGTGAGATGTGGATAGTTGGTGGAATGCTCATATCTTCCTCCGATCCCGCCGCTTGCCAGGATCGTATCCTGTGCATAAATCTCTACCGGGATCTCTCCGCCCGGCTGGATCTCTTCCTGAGTCTTCACCGCTTCTCCGGCTTCCATAGCTTCAAGACGTGTCCTGTTCGCTTCTGCGGAAACTGCCTTCAGACCTGTACATTTGCCGTTTTCCACAAGAATATCCTGCATGGTAGTATATTCCAGAATTGTTACATTTTCAAGCTTCAGAACCTGCTGGAGCAGTTTTTCGGAAATTTCTTTTCCCGTGATATCCTCATGATAAAGGATCCTCGGTCTGGAATGTGCACCTTCTCTTGTATAGGCAAAATCATCTCCATCCATCTTGAAATCCACGCCATATCCGACAAGATCATTAATGATATCTCTGGAGCCTCGGATCATAATGTCTACCGACTCTTTTCTGTTTTCGTAATGTCCTGCCTTCATGGTGTCTTCAAAATAGCTGTCGTAATCGTTTTCATCACGGAGCACACAGATTCCCCCCTGCGCCAAGAAAGAATCACTACTCCTCATATCCTCTTTTGTGATGATCACGATCTTTTTTTCCCGCGGAAGCTTCAAGGCACTGAACATACCTGCAACACCTGTTCCCACGATCACTACGTCTGTTTTAATTCTCATTGCTTTTCGCCTCTCTGTCTTGATTTCTCTTTTCAGCCAACTCAGACAAATCTTTTATACAAATGTGTTTTATTTATTTTGCCAGTTCCAGCATCCGCTCCAGCGGTCTCTTCGCATTTTCACGTGTCTCGTCTGTTACATGAACCTCATTCTCCCCGGTTTTCAGAACGTGGAGAACTTTTTCCAGAAATACTTTTTTCATGTTTTTGCAGACCGGTACGGTTTCTGTGAAATAGAATTTTTTATCCGGGCAGGTAGTTTCCAGCTTGTACTGAACGCCGCATTCTGTGCAGATGATAAATTCTTTGTTGTCACTTTCCTGTGCATATTTGATGATTCCCGATGTGCTTCCGATGTAATCAGCCTGTTTCAGAACTGTCTGGGGACATTCCGGATGTGCCAGAACCAGTGCATCCGGGTGCGCTTCTTTTGCCGCTTTTACTTCTTCCGGATCCATAAATTCATGGACAATACAGAAACCTTCATTATAAATAAAGTTCTTCTCAGGAACCTGTTCTGCAATAAAATGTGCAAGATTTCTGTCCGGGATAAAAAAGATGTTTTTGTTCGGAAGCGCTTTTACGATCTTTACTGCATTTGCGGAAGTAACACATACATCAGAAAGCTCCTTCAATGCAGCTGTGGAATTAATGTAACAGACAACTGCCACATCGTCATATTCCTCGCGCACCTTGCGGATACCTTCTTCTGTTGCCATATGAGCCATCGGACAGTCCGCATCCATGGCAGGCATCAGAACAGTTTTATCCGGACTTAAGATCTTGGCGCTCTCTCCCATAAATCCTACTCCACAGAACACGATCGTCTTCTCTTTCGCGCTGGCTGCGATCTTGCTGAGATAAAAGGAATCTCCTATATAGTCAGCAACATCCTGCACTTCAGGACGCACGTAGTAGTGTGCAAGGATGATGGCATCTTTTTCTTTTTTTAATTTCTGGATTTCTTCTGCAACTGTCATTATCTTTCACCTTTCCTGCAGGATTTCTTTTTTGAATTCCTGCTTTTGCTTTCTGGTACAGCGAATATTAATTTTCGCTGTACTAGTCTTTATTATGCAGATGCTTCTGATCTGCTTTTTTATTATCATGTAACTTTTTTCAAAACATCTTACACATAATACCACAGTCTTTTACATGTGACAAGACAGTTGTTTGATATATGTAAAGTTTTTTTGTAAAGAAAGACATCAAAAAACACGGTTTCCACAATGAAACTTTCATCCTGGAAACCGTGTTTCTGCACGCATTCCTTATTTTATTATTCTTATTCGCCATTCTGCGTACTGTCAGCTGCTCATTTATTGCAGTTTTCCTTCTGATCTGCCGCGATTACCCGATCATTTTCCCAGCAGTTCTCTCTCAATCCGCTCTCTTGCTTCCGGTGCCTGCTTATCCATCTTTTCCGGAAAACCAAACATGGAAACGCAGGCAATGTTATCGCCGCCGGCTTTCGGTGCATTCGGTTTCAGCTGCTTGCTGGCAAAATCCATTTCTCTCAATATTTCAAAAATACCATCAAAATCCACATCACCCTCACCCATTGCAAGATGCTGATGTACCGTCACATCCGCTTTTCCACGGCCATTCAGCCACGGTGGATTTAAAATGTATCTGCAGTCCATGGTCTGGTTAAAGGTATCCGCAAAAAGTACATGGGTCAGTTCATCTCCCGCATATTTCAGCATGGACCGCACATCTCCTTTGCCCTCATCGTAGAAGAAGCCGTGAGGAGAAGAATACACATAACCAAGGTTTGGAGAACGGAAGGATTTCACCATATCACAGGTCTCATTATTCAGCTCACAGAAATCATAAGGATGAGACTGGATCTCCACACGGATACCCTCACGCTCAATCAGCGGAAGTAATTCCTCCATGGATCTAAACCACATTCCATTGCAGATTTCCTGCTGGTTCGGATCACCCGAAAGCTCTGTATTGATAACCTTCACTCCCATATCTCCGGCGATCTGGATCATCCGTTTCCAGTTTGCAACTGCAAACTGTCTCTGTTCCTCCGTCGGACCAGACCAGCGATACACCACGATAAAGGACGAAATCTCAACGCCAGTCTCTTTAAGAGCCTGTCTGTATTCCTGTTCACATTCTTTTGAAAACAACGGATGCTTATAGAACGGATTAATCCTCGGATGCGGAGACTGTTCAATATATTTATATCCCCAGTCCGCCACCTGATGGACCATACGGTTGATATCCATCTGTTTCGCAAGAACATCTACGTCAAATGCAATCTTCATGATGCATTCCCTCCTTTTTCCTCTTCTTTATTCCGGATATAATCCAGGATCAGGCTGGCCGCTCCGGCTACACCTGTTTTGGATACATTGATCACCATATCGTAATAATGGGGATCGTCTCTGCGGATTCCGGTAAACTTCTCATAATATTCATTTCGGATCTGATCACGTTTCTTCAGTTCTCCAAGAGACTGGCCTTTATAATATTCCTGTCCCTCTTTTTCCCGGTAATCATCATCTGCATAAACGAAAAAGCTGTATGTATGCGGCTCTCCACGAAGCACATAGTTGGCACATCTTCCCAGGAATACACCTGGTCTTCTCTCAGAAAGCTCACGGATGATCCGGCTCTGCACCTCAAACATCTGAACACCTGTATAATCTGCTGCCGCACCTGCCGATGAATGTCCATACGGGGAAAATGTAAGCTCAGAATCCTCATAATTGTAGGAATCCAGATACTGCCTTACACTTTCCAGATCTGCTTTTTCCATACCGAACTTTTCTGCCATAAGACAGATGATCTGGCGATCATAAACCTTGCAGTCCAGTGCTTTTGCAACATCCTCGGCAATCTTTCTTCCACTGCTGCCATACAGTCTTCCAATTGCCACGTTGATCCGGTTTCCGGAAGCTTCCGGTAACGGCATGGACTGGATCTCGCCCGGCACAGAGACGCTTTCCTCTCCCGATTCTCGCTGGATCAGTTCACGCATCATTTTGTCATAAACTTTGTCCAGCTGGTAGCATGCTGCGATCACAAACATCACTACCCAGATTGCTATCGGAACATACAGATAAAATCCCTTGATCACGCGAATTGCCTCTGCAGACTGCTCTGCTGCTGTCGCCTTTGTTCCGTCAAAGTATGCCGCCGAAAGAATTCCTCCCATAATAGCAGAAGTCAGTCCGGAACCGGCTTTCTGACCCATGCTCATAGATGAGAACATCAGACCCTCCACACGCTTGCCTGTTTTCCACTGGCCATACTCAATAGCATCGCTCGGAAGAGAATACTGCACACCATAGAAAGGTGCGATTCCGATACCTCGCATGATACAGGTTACAACACCAAGCGAAACACTGGTAATATTCATCAGGAACAGAAGCTGTCCTGCAACGCCCAGGATGCAACCGGCACAGATGAGATTTCTTTTTCCATAGCGGGGAAGCACCTTCGGCAGAAGGGCAATTCCTGCTACAGTTGCCAGTTTCTCCGCTGCGGAAAGAGGCATGACGAGGTCTACATTTCCAAGTACATACTGGCAGTAATAGGTAAGATCTGTTCCGATAATGATCTGATATGCGGTATAAAAGATCATCAGCCCCAGAGCGATAAGGAAATACCGGTTGGTAACGGTTGCTTTAAATGCTTCCACAAAAGGAATATCTTCCTTTTCCTGTTTTGCTGCAGAAACACGCTCTGTACAGACCATATAAGTATTCACAAGTACACCGACAGAAATGATCGCATAGCCGGCAGTTACCAGGATCCAGGCCATCTGCTGATTGCCGGTAATATTCGCTACGATATTGATCAGCGGCAGTGTGAACGCAGTAATGATCATACTTGCTGTGATCGACAATACCATGCGGATGTTACAGATCACATCACGTTCACGACGGTCACGGCTCATCAGAGATCCCAGTGCATGGAATGGCTGGCTGATAGCAGTGTATACAACCGTATTCATGATATTATAGGTAACAAAAGCATAGATGATCTTTCCCATATTTCCCATTGGCGGCATGGTGAACAAAAGCACCGCTGCCAGCGCATAAGGAACCGCAAGTCTTAAGATCCAGATCCTGGCTTTTCCATACTTGGAATGAGTCCGGTCGATAATAGTACCCATCAGCACATCGGAAAATCCATCAAAAACACGGGACAAAAGCATGATCATTCCTACCGCACCTGCTGATATTCCAACAACGTTGGTATAAAAATAGATCAGCAGAGTTGTAGTCATGGTATACATCAAGGTCAGTGCCGGATCACCAAAACAGTATGCCAGCTTTTCCGACAACGGAACCTTGATGAATTCATTCAAGTCTTTCCCCTTCTGCTTGTAATTCAACAATTCAGGGATTCCCTTACCAGCCATAGTATCTACCTCCTATCGGTTTAAGGTCGGACCTT
>OGRN01002459.1_pt1 | contig 14201 bp, 11 predicted proteins | sample 1553401 | NCBI WGS metagenome assembly OGRN01 (sample SAMEA2580096, study PRJEB22360) | human gut metagenome | biome: human gut; feature: human-associated habitat; material: faeces | place: Denmark | collected 2008/2010 | reverse complement strand
GGGAGTGAAACCCCGGTTCGCGAGACTTACACAGACAATTTTACAAACCCGTTTCGGCTTCCCGAGAAGTCTGCCGCGGAGCCGACTATCGCGCAAATTCAGACTTTTTTGCCATTTTGGCCGGTCTCCGCCGCAGGAAAAGCTACCGCGCCGCTTGATGACGATTTTTTATGCAAGATGGAATCGATTTTATTCATTTGCAGGACCTTTGGGCGCACTGCGCTTGGGTTGCGGACTGCGGCGGGGTAGCTCCGGGCATATTGTGCGGAGGCCGCGAAAAAGGGGCGCGTAGCCTTTGGATACTACACGTTCGTTGTCTGCCTTGTGCTATCATTTTGGCCAATGCGTTGACGGAGAGGGTTTGGTCCGCTGCGCCGGGTTTAAGAGAGAAGAGGTCATGGGCTGCAAGCCTCTTCACCTTGGCAAGGGCTAAACGTTCACTCCCGAGCAGCGACCTGAACGGGCATTGCCTGAGTAGGGGAGCCGTGAGCCTCGCGACAAGAGGTCAAAAGAGGGCATGCCGGGCCAGACATCCGGCTGCCAAACAAGGTGGTACCGCGGAATTCAACCGTCCTTGGGTAAGCGAGAAGCGCCCAAGGACGGTTTTTTATTGCCGAGTGCGGGCGGAGGGGCATGACGCCCCGTGCAGACAGGAAAGGAAGATAGATGAGTCTGATCGATGATCTGGCTAAGCTCGAAGCGGAGGCAAAGGAGCTTATCGCCAACGCCGACGACGCCGAGAAGCTCGAGGCCGCCCGCGTGGCCTTGCTCGGCCGCAAAGGCCGTGTGACCGGTCTGATGCGCATGATGGGCAAGCTCTCTCCCGAGGAGCGTCCCGTGATGGGCAAGCGCGCCAACGAGATGCGCCAGCTGGTCGAGGGCCTGTTCGAGGATCGCAAGGCCGAGATGAAGGCCGCTGCCCTCAAGCATGCGCTCGAGCACGATGCTGTGGACATCACTCTGCCGGGAATCCGTCCGCAGATCGGTCACCAGCACCTCATCAAGCAGATCATCGAGGAAGCCGAGGACATCTTTTGCGGCATCGGATACACCGTCGAATCCGGCCCGCAGGTCGATACTTCCTACTACAACTTCACTGCGCTCAACGCTCCTAGGGATCATCCCAGTCGCTCGGCGCGCGACACCTTCTATGTGGTCGATAATAACCCCGGCAGCGTGGCACACCCCGAGACTCATGCCCATGGCGAGTCCGACATCCTGCTGCGCACCCAGACTTCGGGCGTGCAGATCCACACCATGGAGAGCCAGAAGCCGCCCATCTACATGATCTGCCCGGGCACTGTGTACCGTCCCGACACGGCGGATGCCTGCCACCTGCCTCAGTTCAACCAGATCGAGGGCCTTGTGGTGGACGAGGGCATCACCTTCGGCGACCTTAAGGGCACGCTTGATTACTTCGTCAAGTGCATGTTCGGCGAGGACCGCAAGACGCGGTATCGCCCGCACTTCTTCCCCTTCACCGAGCCTTCCTGCGAGGTTGACGTGAGCTGCCACGTGTGCGGCGGCAAGGGCTGCAACTTCTGCAAGCATTCCGGCTGGATTGAGATTCTGGGCTGCGGCATGGTCGACCCCAACGTGCTTATCAACTGCGGCATCGACCCCGAGAAATATACCGGCTTCGCCTTTGGCATTGGCGCCGAGCGCGTGGCGGCACTTCGTTACGACTTGCCCGACCTGCGCACGCTGATGACGGGTGATATGCGCTGCCTCAACCAGTTTTAGGTTGACTTGTCCCGGCGGCTTCCCGAAGCACCGCACCTCGGCGCTCAATCGTCGGTCGCGTACCTAAGTACGCTTCCCTCCTCTTTCAGGGCAATCTGCGGCACTTGGGAAAGCCGTATACCTGGTTGATTGTTCTAGTTGTTTTGTCTTCGCTGCTGTAATTCACTCCCATGCGTATGGGGTTAGATAAAAAGGAGAGCTAAATGCGCGTTTCGTACGACTGGCTCAAGACTATGATCGATGTGCCCGAGAGCCCCAAGGAGCTTTCGGACGAGTATATTCGCACCGGTACCGAGGTCGAGGCTATCGACGTTGTGGGCGAGAGCTTTGACCATGTGGTCACGGCTCAGGTGCTCGAGAAAACGCCACATCCCGATAGCGACCACATGTATGTGTGCAAGGTCTCTGTGGGCGATAAAAACGTCGATGCCGAGGGCAACCCCGAGCCGCTGCAGATTGTTTGCGGCGCCCAGAACTTCGAGGCCGGAGACCATATCGTGACCGCTATGATTGGGGCCGAGCTGCCCGGCGGTATCAAGATCAAGAAGTCCAAGCTTCGCGGCGTCGCGAGCTTTGGCATGAACTGCTCGGCGCGCGAACTGGGCATCGGCGGCGACCACGCAGGCATCATGATCCTGCCCGAGGATGCTCCCGTTGGTATGCCCTTTGGCGAGTACTACGGCTCGTCCGATACCGTGCTTGATTGCGAGATCACGCCCAACCGCCCCGATTGCCTGTCCATGATTGGCATGGCGCGCGAGACAGGCGCCATCTTCGATCGCGATTACCACGTGGAGCTGCCCGCCATCAAATCCGAGACCGGCCGTGCGACGGCAGACGAAATTTCCGTCGAGATTGCCGACGAGGGACTGTGCGATCGCTACGTTGCCCGCATCGTGCGCAACGTGAAGGTTGGACCCTCGCCCGACTGGATGGTCAAGCGTCTGAGTGGCCTGGGCATTCGTCCGCATAACAACATCGTCGACATCACCAACTACGTGATGATGCTTACCGGTCAGCCGCTCCACGCCTTTGATCTCTCTACTTTTGCCGAGCACGATGGCCGTCGCTCCGTGGTGGTGCGCGCTGCCAAACAGGGCGAGACATTCCAGACCCTCGACGGCGAGAAGCGCGTGCTCGATGCCGGTATGGGTCTCATCACCGATGGCGAGCACCCGGTGGCTCTCGCAGGCGTTATGGGCGGCATGGACTCCGAGATTACCGACGCGTCGGTGGACGTGTTGGTAGAGAGTGCTTGCTTCAACGCCGGCCGCACCAGCCATACAAGCCGCGACCTCTCGCTTATCTCCGATGCCTCCATTCGCTTTGAGCGTCAGGTGGACGAGACGGGCTGCGTCGACGTTGCCAACGTGACGTGTGCCCTCATTGAGGAGCTCGCCGGCGGCGAGGTTGCCCCCGGCTATGTGGACGTGTATCCCGCGCCCAAGACTATCGATCCCATCACTCTTCGCTACCAGCGTGTTCTCGATATCTGCGGTGCTCCCATCGAGCGCGATTTCGTGGTGCGCGCCCTGACGCGTCTGGGTTGCACAGTGGAAGAGACGGGCAAGGATTACCTGGTCACGCCGCCGAGCTTCCGTCCCGACCTTCCGCGCGAGATCGACCTTATCGAGGAAGTCTTGCGTCTGTGGGGCATGGGCCGCGTGGAGGCTACAATCCCTGCTGCCAAGAACCACATCGGCGGCCTAACGCGCGAGCAGCAGCTCACGCGCAAGGTCGGCCAGATTCTGCGTGCCTGCGGCCTTAACGAGACCACGACTTTTGGCTTTGCCGCCCCGGGCGACCTCGAGAAGATCCATATGTCCGCCGACGGTCGCGGCGTGCCCGTCGTGCTTATGAATCCGCTGGTTGCCGAGCAGACCGAGATGCGTCGCTCGCTTCTCCCCGGTTTGCTGCAGTCCGTTGCCTACAACGAGGCCCATGGTACGGCCAACGTGCACCTGTACGAGATCGGCTCCCTTTTCCACGGTCGCGAGAACGCGAGCCTGCCGCGCGAGACGCAGTCTGTGGCAGGCGTGCTCACGGGATCCTGGAGCGATCAAACGTGGAACAGCACTGTCGATAAGCTGCGCTTCTTTGCCGGCAAGGGCATTGTCGAGGAGCTGCTTGAGCAGCTGCGCCTGCCTAAGGTGCGCTTCCGTGTGGCCGAGGGCGAGGGCTACGAGTTCCTGCAGCCGGGCCGCGCCGCCGAGGTGCTCTCCGGTGGCACCGTGCTTGGCTGGGTGGGCGAGATTCACCCCGAGGCGCGCGAAGCCATGGATATCGATCAGATCGTGGTCGCCTTCGAGCTCGACCTCGATAAGCTCATCAAGGGCGCACACAACCAGGAGAACTACCATGAGTTCTCGCCGTTCCCGGCTGTCCAGCACGACCTCGCCATCGTTGTTCCCGACGAGGTAACCTGCGAGGACCTGCTGCAGCGCATTACGAGCGCCGGCGGCAAGCTGCTTGAGAACGTGCGTCTGTTCGACGTCTACCGCGATCCCGTTCGCGTGGGCATAGGCAAGAAGTCCATGGCGTTCTCGCTGACGTATCGCTCCGACGATCACACGCTTACGAGTGACGAGGTCGAGCGTGCGCACAGCAAGATCGTCACCAAGGTGTGCAAGGCAACCGGCGGCGAGGTCCGCAGCTAGTTCGGCGCGCATCGCATTCGTTTGATTTGGAGCACCCCGAACCCGGGGTGCTCCCTTGTTTGTCCGAAGGCTCGTTGATTGAGGGGAACTCCCTTGCCAAGCTGGAACATACATATCGCCCAGGCCGAGATGCTGCTTGCACGCGACGGCGCCGTGGCCGCGTTCGTACGCGACCGCAACGCCTTTTTGTTTGGCAATGTGGTTCCCGACGTGCTCGTAGGCTATATGGTGCCGGATATTGCCGATCCCATTCCATATCGCATCACGCATTTTGCCGAGTCGGAGCCCATTCCAAAACCGCGCGCCTGGGAGTTTTGGGATGGTTATGTGACTCCGCTGCTGCATAGCGTTGGCTGCGGTACGCGTGTGGAAGCGCTTACCATCGCGCGAGAGCGCGAGCGCATAAACCGCGTGCATTACCCGCATCGCTACGAGGGCGCGCCCGATCTGCCTCCCATTCCATCCGCAGAATACTCGACGCGGACCGGCGATGTCGAGCAGTCTCTGCTCGATCTTACGCTCGGTACCTGGGCGCATTTGCTGGCAGATAACATCTGGAACACGCGTGTCAATGAGTATCTGACGGCACGGGGCGGCAAGCCCAGTGAGGAGTTTCGCATCAAGAAGCAGGGCGATTTCGACTGGTTTGGCAAGACGTTGCATGTCGAGAGCGTCGTGCGCGTCACGCCACGCCTCAAGGCCGCGGCATCGGCTTTTGCGCAATACTCCATTTCGGGCGATGAGGTTCTCAAGGCAACCGGTGTCATTCACGAGGTGGTACGCGAAAACCCCGGCCGTGCGGATCATCCGCCGTACCGGCTGCTCACCGAGGCGTTTTTTAGTGAGACACTGGTCGAGGTGTTGGATACGACAGACCGTCTTGTTTCCGAAGTTCTGGATAAAACGAACTGCTAATCGATCTTGCATGCAGGGACATGTTGTTCTGCACGCTAAAAAGGCAAAGGACCCCGTTTCCCGAACATCAAAAGAAGCGAATTGGGCGGCCCGGCCGAGTCCGTACTCGACCGGGCTGCCTCCGTCTAGGGTGTTTCTCGATGCGCGCGTTGTCGTGCCAGTCGATGCGCCTTCCAAGTCCCTCTCGGAAACGCCGGGACCGCCTCTCCTCCGAACGCGTTCCCCATTTCGAGCTCGCGTATGCGCCTCTTGGTCTCGCGCAGCCCGCGGTCCTCGGCCCTCGGGTCGGGCTCGCCTCCCAACTCGCGCCTGCGCTTGAGCACCCGGTCGTTCGCCGTCTTGGGGTTGAGCCCGAGCTCTTCGCAGACCCGGGTGATGGGGCGCCCCGTGGAGATGGCGTAGCCTGCGGTCTCCCGCCTGAACTCGTCGGTGTACTTCTTCTGATTGGCGACCATGCTGCAATCCTCTCGTTTATCGGCCTGCGTGCAGCCTAGGGCATCGCGGTCACGCGATCCCTCCAGCCTGCGTGTCCGAAATAACGATACAGGTCACGGGAGCGCGTGAGCGCCGAGCAGGAATCGCACGCGCGCGGCGAAGCGCCCGCCGGCGGAGGCGCCAGAGCGGACGCGGCCATGGAGCGAATGGCCCCCGTCGACACGAGTGCGCGACGGCTCTTGCCCACGCTGGGCGGCAGAAAGTCTTCCACGGCGCGCTCGCGGTGCCGTTTACGGGACTGCGACGGCATGGTGCGGGACAGCACGTAACGTTTATGTTCGCACCCTCTGATATAATTGTCGTCATTTGATTTAACTGGGGTTTTCCATGTAACCGGCGAGCGCGATAGGACTTTGAATGGCCACGGACTTCTGGGACGACGAGATTGAGGACATCAGCCGTGAGGCAAACGACATCTGGATGTTTGCCAATATCCTTCGCAACACGGGAACGTGCCAGGAAGACCATTACGGCGACTTCATTCTTCCGATGGTCGTGCTGCGGCGCCTTGAGTGCACGCTCGAACCCACGAAGGATAAGGTTGTCGCGGCGTTCGAGGCCGACCCCGAGCGCGCGCCCCGTGCACTTTGCAAGGATGCCGGCCTTTCGTTCTACTGCACGAGCCGCCTGAACCTGAGCGAGCTCACCAACGATTCCGACAACCTGGTAGAGAACTTCAAGTCCTACCTCGACGGTTTCTCTGAGGTCGCGCAGGACATCTTCAACGGCCTCGACCTTCGCGCCCGCATCGACGTAATGGCGGAGCAGAACTCGCTTTACACCGTGGTCGAGCACTTCGCGGAGATGGACCTCTCGCCGGAACGGTTCGACTCCAGCCGCATGGGCGGTATCTTCGAGAATCTAGTCGGGCGAGCGTACAGCAACGTGAGCAGCGGCCAGCGTTATACACCGCGCGACGTGGTGCACACCATGGTCTCACTGGCGCTTGCCGAGGGCTGCGAGGACACCTACGACGCCGGCAAGATCGTGACGCTTTACGACAGCGCCGCCGGTACGGCCGGCATGCTAACCGCGGCCGAGGCGTATATCAAGCACTACAACCCCGACGCGAAGGTCGAGTGCTACGGGCAGGAGATCGATAAGCAGACCTACGCCGTGGGCCTTGCCGAGATGCTCATCAAGGGACAGGACGCGCGCAACTACCGCAAAGCGAACACGCTCGAGACCGACTGCTGGCCGAACCGCCAGATGCGCCTCGTGCTCATGAACCCACCGTTCGGCACCGAGTGGGGCGGTGACAAGGCGCCGTCCGGGCAGGAGCAGAAGGTCATTGACGAGAGCGCGAAGCCGAACTCGCGCTGGGGCGCGGGCTTCCCGGCAAGGGAGACTCGCAGCTCCTGTTCCTGCAGGGCGCGGTCAACAAGCTGACCGAGGGAACCGAGGCGAACGGGCACCGCGACGCCGGTCGCGCCGTCATCGTCGAGAACGGCTCGCCCCTCTTCACGGGTGGCCCCGGCTCCGGTGAGTCCGAGGTGCGCCGCTGGCTCCTTGAGAACGACCTGCTTGAAGCGATCATCGCGCTACCCGCCGGGTCGTTCGTGAACACGGGTATCGGCGTGTACCTCTGGGTCATCTCTAAGCACAAGGACGAGCGCCGCCGCGGCAAGGTCGCGCTCATCGATGCCACCGAGATCTGCCGCCCGATGCGCAAGAACCAGGGCTTCAAGCGCTACCAGCTGACGCGCGAGGACCGCGAGGAGATCGTGAGACTCTACAGCTCGTTCGACCAGTCCGGCGACCCGCGCGTGAAGGTCTTCGACTACCGCGAGTTCGAGTACCGCGAGTACACCGTGATGCAGCCCATGCGCCGCAACTACGCCCTGACCGACGAGCGCATCGACACCATGCTCGCCGCCAAGACGCTCAAGAGCGTGTGGGACGAGGACGCCATCGCGACGCTCAGGCAGAAGAAGGGGCTCAAGCCGTCCGAGTCAAAGAAGCTTACGAAGCTCTCCGAGGGCAAGCCGACCTACGACGCCATCGTCAGCGCCCTGCGCGGCAACGTCTCCGATGAGGTCTGCATGGAGCCAAAGGCCTTCGAGAAGACTATCGACGCCGCGCTGGCCGACGTCGATGTGACCAAGGCCGTGAGGAACAAGATCGTAGCCGCCCTCTCCGAGCGCGACGAGTCCGCCGAGCTCCAGCGCGACCGCAAGGGCAACGCCGTCTACGACAAGGACACCAAGGACAGCGAGCGCGTGCCGCTGCTCGAGGATGTGGACGAGTACATGGAGCGTGAAGTGTACCCGTACGTCTCTGAGGCTCGCTACACATTTGACGAGGACCTGACCAAGAAGAAGCCCGTCATCAAGACCGGTGCCGAGATCCCGTTCACGCGGTACTTCTACAAGTACGAGCAGCCGGAGGACCCGGCAGCCGTGCTGGCCGAGGTGCTGGCACTCGACGAGCAGGCACGGGCCGGGCTTGCCGCGCTGAGGGCTGATGCCTAATGACGAGGTCAGACCTCTTGTGGATTGATGAGACCGCGATGCATCGCGGATGGACAATACGTCCCCTGAAGAGCCTGTTTTCCTTTTCGAAAGGCCTCAACATCACAAAAGAGGACCTTTGCGAGGAAGGGACCGCTGTAGTCAGCTATGGGCAGATTCACTCTAAGAACTACCACGGTACAGGAATTGAAGAACCCATAGTCCGCTTTGTTCCTTCGTCCAAAGCTGCAGACAACGTCCGATCTCGAGTCGAAATCGGGGGCTTCTTATTCGCTGACACTTCTGAAGACCTTGAGGGAATTGGCAACTGCGCCTACAACGACTCTGCGGATGAGCTGTATGGCGGATACCATACCATTGTCCTCAATCCAAAGCTCGGTATCCATAACAAGTACTTTGCCTATCTTTTCCAGGCCGATGCATGGCGTTCGCAGCTTCGGCGCGATCTAATCGAGGTTAAGGTCTACAGCGTTACCCAGAGCGCTCTCAAGAGGACCCATGTACCATTTCCACCGCTTGAGGAGCAACAACGGATTGCCGGGTTCCTTGATAGGCGGTGTGCTGTCATCGATGCCGAGAAGGCAGCACTGGAGGATGGGGTCGCGGCGCTGCGGCGACTAAGGACCTCGACTATTCATCATGCCGTTACTCGTGGAATAGATGCCAACGTCGCAATGAAGGAGACAGGGAGAGCGTGGCTTCCCCTCATTCCAAAGCACTGGACACTAGAAAAGTTGAGCTACTTCTCTGCTTCCTCACTTGGAAAGATGATTGACCAGAAACTCGAAACCGGCGTCAACGTCCACGAATACCTTTCGAATCGTGATGTCAATTGGTTTTCAATCAATACAGACGGCCTGGCAACGACCAGCTTCCCTCTCAACTGTGAAAGCAGATATGGGATTAGAGATGGTGACATCCTCATTTGCGAAGGAGGAGACGTAGGCCGCTGCTGCGTTTGGAGAGGGCCGTCTCCGGACTTTTACTTTCAAAAGGCGATACACCGCCTGCGAGTTAATCCTCATGTCGCCGTCCCCGAATACATTGCCTATCAGATGTTCCAGAAGGCAAAGGTGAGCGAATTCAGAGAGGTCAGAAAGGGTGAAGCAACGTTTTCCCACCTTCCGGGCGACCAACTGGATTCGCTGCGATTCGCAATGCCTCCCCTTGAGGAACAGAAGCGCATTGTTGCTTACATCGACGATCGCTGCGCCGCCATCGACTCCGTCATCGAGGCACGCACCAAGCAGATCTCCCGCCTTGAGGACTACCGCAAGGCGCTGATATTCCAGTACGTCACCGGCAAGAAGGAAGTGCCCCATGAGTAGCGGCAAGTCGAAAGGCGAGCTCGGGTTCCAGCGCCACATCATCGACCATCTCGTGGGCACCGGCGACTGGATTGAGCGCAAGGCGAGGACCGACTACAACCGCGAGCACGCCGTCGACCGCGGCATGCTCGACGCGTTCCTCGCGGACACCCAGCCCGAAACCTACGACGCGCTCAAGCGCGCCTACGGCGAGCGGGTGCTCGACGTCATCATCGGCGAGTACGAGAAGTCCGCCCGCGCCAAGGGCTCGTCGCAGATCGAGACGCTCCGCAACGGCATCGACCTGCCGGGCCAGAAGGTGACGCTGCTCTACAAGAAGCCCGCGAGCGACTACAACCCCGACCTGCTCGCCAAGTACGGGAAGAACCGCCTTTCGGTCATGGAGGAGGTCGTCATCGACGACAGCTCCCGCATCGACCTCGTTCTGTTCGTGAACGGCTTCGCCTGGGCGTGCCTCGAGCTCAAGTACACGCCCGAGGGCTCGGACTACCACGACGCCATCGGCCAGTGGATCGAGGAGCGCGACCACAAGAACCGCCTGCTGGAGTGGCAGGTGGGCTCTATCGTGGACTTTGCCATGGACGACCAGGAGTGCCACATGACGACCCGCCTCAACGGCGAGTCCACGCGGTTCATCCCGTTCAACCGCGGCCGCGGCGAGGGAATCAACCAAGGCGCCGGCAACCCCGTCGACGACGGCTCGGACGATTTCCCGACGCACTACGTGTGGGACGACGTGCTCTCCCGCGACTCCGTCATCGAGATCCTGACCAAGTTCGTGTTCGTGGAGCGCAAACGCGAGGAGGACCAGATCACCGGCAAGGTGAAGGTCAAGGAGGCAGTGGTGTTCCCGCGCTACCACCAGCGCGACGCGGTGCACAAGATGATCGCGGACATCCGCGCGAATGGGAGCGCCCACAACTACCTCATCCAGCACAGCGCCGGCTCGGGCAAGACGTTCACCATCTCGTGGATGGCGCACCGGCTCTCGTCTCTTCACGGCAAGGACGGAGAGCAGGTCTTCGACTCCGTCATCGTGGCGACCGACCGCAAGGTGGTCGACCGCCAGCTCCAGGCTGCGATCAAGGGCCTTGAGCGCACGGCCGGACTCGTGAAGGTCATGGACGACACCTGCACGAGCGCCGACCTCTCCGACGCGCTGTCGGGCAAGGCGAAGATCATCGTCACGACCATCCAGAAGTTCCTCTACGTGGACGAGCTCGCCGGCACGCTCAACGACCGGAGATTCGCCGTCATCATCGACGAGGCGCACAACTCCACGGCCGGCCGCGACATGGCCGCGATTCACGCCGCCGTGGGCGGCGAGGACACCGACGGCGACGACGCCGAGACCACCTACGCGAAGCTCGTTCGCAACCACGGCAAGCGCCCGAACATGAGCGTACTCGCCTTTACGGCAACGCCGAAGACGCGCACGCTCAAGCTCTTCGGCTCCGTCGACCCGAGGAACCCCGACCTCAACCGGGCGTTCCACTCCTACTCCATGAAGCAGGCCATCGAGGAGGGCTTCATCCTCGACGTTCTGGCCAACTACATCGAATACCGGACGTACTTCAAGGTGTGCAAGGCCGCCGAGGACGACCCGGCGGTGCCGGTCTCCTCCGCCAAGCGCGAGGTGGCGCGGGCGGCGAGCCTCGATAACACGAACATCAACCAGCGCGTGGGCATCATCGTGGAGCACTTCCGCTCCTCCGTGATGCACCTCCTGGGCGGCCGCGCCGAGGCCGTGAAATACCGCCATGCCCTCCAGGCCTACGTGGAGCGCCACGGCTACGGCGACATCCACGCGCTCGTGGCCTTCTCGGGCAAGGTCGACGTGGACGGCGTGGAGTACAGCGAGCGCGGGATGAACGGCTTCTCCGACTCGAAGACCGCCGACTACTTCGACACCGATGACTACAACGTTCTGCTCGTGGCGAACAAGTACCAGGTGGGCTTTGACCAGCCGAAGCTGTGCGCCATGTACGTGATGAGGAAGCTGCGCGACGTGGACGCGGTGCAGACCCTCTCGCGCCTGAACAGGCCGCTTCCCGGCAAGGCGACTGTGGTGCTCGACTTCGTGAACACCTGCCACGACATGGAGAAGGCGTTCTCCACCTACTACACCGGCACAGTGCTCTCCAACACGGTGACCGTCTCCCAGCTCACCGAGCAGACGATGAAGCTCGAGGGCTACAACGTCATCGACGAGGCCGACGTACAGCAGTTCGCCGAGATTGTCGCCGGGGCGAGCGTGAAGAAACTCGACGCCCGAAAGGCCGCGCGTGCCGCCGGGCTCGTGCGCCGCGCCAAGCAGCGCCTCGAGAGCATGTACCACGGCGACGAGGTGACGCAGGCAGAATTCCGCATGGCGTGCAGCGGGTTCATCCGTCTGTACGAGTTCATGTCGCTCGCCTCCTCCTTCGGCGATGCCGAGATGGAGAAACTCTACGGGTACGTTCGCGAGCTTATCGAGATCCTCGACCGCGGCTCGACGATGGGCGTCTCGATCAAGGACAAGATCAACTTCGAGAAGTTCCACCAGCAGGAGGTGGGCGACACCGGCACGAAAGGCAACCCCCACCCCTCCGACCCGATGGTGAAGCTCCCGGGCGTGGGCACAAACCTCACGCCGCAGGAGGTCGACCGGCTCTCGGTGGTGCTCGCCGAGGTGAACGCTCGAGTCGGTGGCATCCTGGACAACAACGTCGCTGCGCGGAGCGTCATGCAGGTGAAGGACCTGCTCATGAAGGACGAGGGGCTTGCCCGTGCCGCGCGGGCGAACAGCGAGCAGGACTTCGAGCTCGCGTACTTCGACCGTGCCGAGGACGCGCTCTATGATGGCCTCGCGCAGAACAAGGCGCTCTACGGGCAGCTCATGAAGGACGACGACCTCATGCGGAGGGTACTGGGCATCTTCGTGCACGAGGTGTATCGAGAGCTGCATGGTGGGGAGTAGTCGAAGTATGGGTTTCGCTGATGTCCGGTACGTGCAGGATTTGGAGGATTAGACATGCCAAAGCGCTCCCTCTCTGTGAGGAGGCTCACATTCCAGAAGAAATACGACCGCTCAGGGAGCCCTGAACAGTTCTCGCCAGCAGACCTAGACGGCAAGAACCTTCTTGACCTCTTTGATGCCTGGAGGATGGAGCCCAACGCCATACCGCTGATGGAGCCTGGATCCGATGACTGCGTGGTCGTGAAGAAGGTCTCTCGACCAGACAAATACTCGCTATTCATAGATACAAACTCCGGTAAGCGCGGAGAAGAAGGCGACCTCTATAGGCCAGATAGCTCGCGGCCAGCTCAGCACATCAACGAGGAGGACGCCGCGACGGGGCATACCCGGACCCTGCTTTACGTGCCAGAACGAGGACGAAACGCACTTCTCTTTTCCGAGCACTGCCTGCGTGGAACAGCCGGTAAAAGACTGCTTGACCTCTTTAGTCGCTGGTTCGCAAAGCAGTGCCCCTCCATCAAGCTCAAAAGTGAATATGTATGCGAGGGTCCCGAATGGCTGGAGCACATCAAAGCCGTCAAGAGCATTGAGATTCGCGCGCATCGCCTCCCGAAGAAGTCGTATGACGCCCTCGGCACGACAGCAGGTTCTTTCAATCTGGAATTCAAGCCAGATACAAGGCGCAGCTTTCCAATTCAGAAGTACCTAAAGCTTCGTGAAGCCAAAGATGAGGCCAATATCCTCGATAGCGTGTTTGGCATCCCCGAACTTGATGGCGAGGGCAAGAGCAAGCTGTTGGCCACCGTCGTTGGAAACGATGACCGAACCAAGAAGGTCGACTTCGATAAAGAGGTGCTGCCCCACTTCCTGCGCACACTCAGCGAGAACGGTGATCCAGAGATCAGCGACGATGAGTTCATACAGCGCTGCTTTGCCCACGCTGACGAGATACTCAAGCGCATCGGTGAGTAGCCCATGAATATGTTTGAGCGATATCTCGAAACGCTCTGTTACAGAAGGTCAGACAGTAAGCAACGAGTTGACTTTAGACGGGCATTCGCCCAGCTTGGCCTTCCTTTGATTGTGGCGTTTATCTTGGCCCTTATTGGTGTGGAAGTGGACGAGGGTTCCAACGCGATTTCGTTCATCTCCATTATCGCGGGCCTGATGTGCACGGTCGCCGCACTTCTGTTCGAGGCAAGAACGTCCATCATGAGGCAAGACAAGACAACCGTCGAAAATGATGAACGCTCTGCAGATGAGTTGTTCTACCTTTGCATATGGCTGATTATTGTAGGCATAGTCGGAACGATTGCGTTTCTGCTCCCAGACTTTAAATACCCGATCAGTTTTCCCTGGTGGATACATAGGGCATACAGCTTTGTATGCTTTGCCATCATCTTGCACTTCTTCATTGTCATGGTGACCTTTGCGGCAAGGTTTGTTCGCATTTACGTACGAGTCGTTGAGCACAAGGAATAACGCACTAAACCGCATATCAGCGCCGGTTTGTGACCGGCTTGGAGAATGCCTGCAACGGTAACGTTGCAGGCATTTCTCGTATCTGCCCGCCCGGGACACGGGAGGTCCGACGTGGAGGGCGAACAGGCTGGCAAGCCGCAGGAAGCCGAGG
>OGRN01002456.1_pt1 | contig 14215 bp, 15 predicted proteins | sample 1553401 | NCBI WGS metagenome assembly OGRN01 (sample SAMEA2580096, study PRJEB22360) | human gut metagenome | biome: human gut; feature: human-associated habitat; material: faeces | place: Denmark | collected 2008/2010 | reverse complement strand
AACTGAACTGTGGCTGCCGGACAGAAGCCGGTGTTCATGCCTACGCACAGGTAGCCAATTTCAAGACAGAAAGCGATATGCCCATCCAGGAGATCAAGCATTATCTGAACCGCTACCTCCCTATGGACATTGCCATCACAGACGTAGAAGAAATGCCGGAGCGTTTTCATGCGCAGTTGAACGCCACCTCCAAGACCTATATCTATCGGATGACGATCGACGATGTGCCCAGTGTCTTTGACCGGAAGTACACCTTCCACTGTTTTCAGATTCCAGATAAAAAGCTGATGCAGCAGGCGGCAGTCCTTTTGCTTGGAAAGCATGATTTCCGTAACTTCTCATCTGCCAGAAAAAGCAAAAATACAGAGCGGGAAATCTACGACATCCAGATCTACGGCGACACTGAGGAGATGCAGATTCTCATCCATGCAGATGATTTTCTGCATAATATGGCCCGCTTCATCGTCAGTATCCTTCTGGATATCGGCTTCGGTACCAGAAAAAGAGAAGATATCGAAGACATCTTCTCCGGCATCCAGTATCCCAGCGATCCTTGTGATCCCAAAGGCCTGTATCTTCAGGAGATTACTTACGGGCAGTAAACCCCGGCGCATATTTTGCCGCCACCTTTACTGCTTCGATCATACTGACCGCAGACGCTTTTCCAGTTCCTGCAATATCAAAAGCCGTGCCATGGTCTACGGAAGTCCGTAAAATCGGCATCCCGCCTGTCACGGCGATCGTCCGGTCAAAGTCCAGTGTCTTTGCAGCGATGTGTCCCTGGTCATGATACAGGGACAGGACGCTGTTGTATTTCCCACAGGCGGCCTGATGGAAAACAGAGTCCGCCCCGATGGGGCCTTCTACATCATATCCTTCTCTTTTCAATGCCTCCACAGCCGGCATAATTTCCCGGACTTCTTCCCATCCAAACAGTCCATGCTCTCCACTGTGGGGATTTAACCCCGCCACAGCCATAGTCCCTTCTTTAACGCCCAGTTTCCTGAGCATATCTGTACACCTTCTGACATAATCTATGATCCTGTCTTTTCTGATCAGATCCAGCATTTCTCTTAAAGAAACATGCCTGGTCAGGAAAAAAATCCGGAGCCCCTTTGTATCAAACATAGTCAGAGGATCTTTTGTATCTGTCAAAGCGCCAAAAATCTCTGTGTGTCCGATATAATTAATGTTTCCTGCCTTTAATGATTCCTTGTTAATGGGTGTTGTGGCCACTGCGTCCACCTTGCCGGACATGGCAAGATCCACACTGGCTTTAATATACTCATAGGCAGCCCTTCCACACTTCCCGTCCACAGTTCCTGTCTGGTAGGCTTCGGGGCTTAAGTTGGCAAGATCGATCAGGTTCAGGATCCCCGGACGGTAATCACCATCGCCCGGGTCTGTCACACAATGAATCTTAAGATTCTCAACTCCGGTGATCCTCATGGCCCGTTCCATGATTCTTTTGTCGCCCACCACAAGATACTCCGCAGTACTTGTGACTTCTTCTGAAGCTGCTGCCTTTGCCGCGATCTCCGGTCCGATCCCTGCCGGATCTCCGATGGGGACTGCGATTCTTGGTTTACTCATCCGATTTCCCTCCTTCCCTTTCCATCTTCTCCACTGCATCCTGGCAGACTCTTTCCCTCATTTTTGCCATCCACGGAATATTCTCTGTCTGTTTCTGTCCATAAGTCAGCTGCAGTTCATATTCCAGGGGAAGCCAGGTAGATATATCCGCCTCATTATGCTGGATCACCGCTTCCAGCTTATCCATGGCTTTCATAAGCTTTGCCTCTGGTGTCTTTCCTTCTGACAGCTCCTCAAAAATATCTCCAAGCCTGCTTTTCTCCGGCTCCGGAAGAAGATTCACAATCTGTCCATAAGTGTCCTCCTCCTTTTTCCGGTCCTCTTCTGTCTTTTCAAAGGCCGGGATATCACCTGTCAGCGCCTCGCCCATATCATGGAACAGAGAAAGCTCCATCACCCGGTAAGGGTCACAGTCCGGAAACTCATCTCTTACCAGCCAGGCAAAGATCATCAGCCCGAACACATGCTCCGCCACACTCTCCCTTCGTCCGCTGGATGTCCAGGAATGACGTGTCGCACATTTTAGCTTTTCAGCAAACTTCAGAAACTCAAGTGCCTTTTCCTGTGTCATTGTTTATTTCCCTTCTTATTCTTTCTCCAGATATTCCCGAAGCGCCTGATACTGCCGTTTCATCAGCCGGTATCCATGCTCATAAAAATGCATCAGAGTATCGTAGTTTTTCTCAAGCCTTGACACTGTCGGGATCAGCGGCCGCAGTACAAAGATCTTTCCTTCATCCTCCAGCTTTTCCACCAGTTCCATCTGATGATTGTAAACCATGCTCCGGCGGATCGCCGCACGCACCAGATTCGGATACTTCCGGTAAGCCCTCTTGTAAAGGCTTTTGACTCCCCTGGAAGTCGGTTTTTTCCGGTATCCCGGATTACGGGTCAGGACTACAATAATCTTATCATTTTCGTATTCCATTGCCCGCTTTACCGGTATGGAATCTGCCAGACCTCCGTCCAGATACGGCACTCCATCCACGTTGACAATCGGCGATACCAGCGGCATACTGCTGGACGCCCGGCAGATCTTCATCAGCCGTTCCTTATCGGCCCTCTCTGTCATATATTCTGCCTCTCCTGTCACACAGTTGGTCGTGACAATTTCACATTCCATCTCCGAAGAAAAATAAGTGTCATAATCAAACGGAAAAATTTCATTAGGATATTTATCAAATACCATGTCCATATCCAGGATGCTTTTTTCTTTGATAAATTTCCGGAATCCGTAATAATAATCATATTCTTTCTCTTTATGAATCATACAGTCCCTGGTCCTGCCAATCTGCTTCGACACATAGTCCACACCATTACAGGAGCCGGCAGATACGCCGATCACATGGGACGTGTAGAAATCCTGCTCCATCAGATAATCCAGAACCCCTGAGGTAAAAACTCCCCGGGTGGCTCCTCCTTCTAATACCATTGTTGCTTTGATCATAGGCGCTACCTCACTTTCTACCGGATATTATATACCGAATTTTCAGTTTGGAAAACCTTAATCTTGCCATTTCGGGATATATTTGCTAAGATAGGCAATGTATGACATTTCTATAGAATAGTATAAGGAGTTAATCTTATGATCAGTACAAGCAATGTGACGCTGCGCGTCGGCAAAAAAGCTTTATTCGAAGATGTAAATATTAAATTTACCGAGGGCAACTGCTACGGACTGATCGGTGCCAACGGTGCCGGAAAGTCTACCTTTTTAAAGATCCTGTCCGGCCAGCTGGAGCCTTCCAAGGGAGAGGTCATCATCACCCCGGGAGAGCGGCTTTCTTTCCTGCAGCAGGATCATTTTAAATACGATGAATATCCGGTGCTGGATACCGTCATCATGGGAAATGCCCGTCTCTATGAAATCATGAAGGAAAAAGAAGTCATCTACGCCAAAGAAGATTTCACCGATGAAGACGGAATCAAGGCCAGTGAACTGGAAGCAGAGTTTGCCGCCATGGACGGCTGGGAAGCAGAATCTGACGCAGCCTCCCTCTTAAACGGCCTTGGCATCGGCACGGAACTTCACTATGAGATGATGAAGAATCTGAACGGTCCTGAAAAAGTCAAAGTCCTTCTTGCTCAGGCACTTTTCGGAAACCCGGATATCCTGCTTCTCGATGAGCCTACCAACCATCTGGATCTGGACGCCATCGCCTGGCTGGAAGAATTCCTTATCAACTTCGACAACACCGTGATCGTGGTATCCCACGACCGTTATTTTCTGAATAAAGTCTGCACCCAGATTGCAGATATCGATTACGGTAAGATCAAGCTCTATGCCGGAAACTATGATTTCTGGTATGAGTCCAGCCAGCTTCTGATCCGTCAGATGAAGGAGGCCAATAAGAAAAAGGAAGAAAAGATCAAAGAACTGCAGGAATTTATCTCAAGGTTCAGCGCCAACGCTTCCAAATCCAAACAGGCGACCTCCAGAAAGAGAGCCCTGGAAAAAATCCAGCTGGACGATATCCAGCCCTCCAGCCGTAAGTACCCATATATCGACTTCCGCCCCAACCGTGAGATCGGAAATGAGGTGCTGACTGTAGACGGCCTTTCCAAAACCATCGACGGAGTCAAAGTCCTGGATAATATTTCCTTTACTTTGAACCACGATGACAAAGTCGCTTTCGTAGGAAGCAATGAGCTGGCAAAGACCACCCTCTTCCAGATCCTGATGGGCGAGATGGAACCAGACGAAGGTACCTACAAATGGGGGATCACCACCTCCCAGGCCTATTTTCCACTGGACCATGGTGCAGAATTTGACAACGACTACACCATCGTGGAATGGCTGACTCAGTATTCCGACGAGAAGGATGTCACCTATGTCCGCGGTTTCTTAGGACGGATGCTCTTCTCCGGAGATGACGGTGTAAAGAGAGTCAGTGTGCTGTCCGGAGGAGAGAAGGTACGCTGTATGCTGTCCAAGATGATGATCTCCGGAGCCAATGTGCTGATCCTGGATGAGCCTACCAACCACCTGGATATGGAGTCCATCACAGCACTCAACAACGGTATGATCAAGTTCCCGGGTGTGATCCTTTTCACCTCCCGTGACCACCAGATTGTCCAGACCACCGCTAACCGTATCATGGAGATTGTCCCCGGCGGAAAGCTGATCGACAAGATTACTACCTACGATGAATATCTGGAAAGCGACGAAATGGCGAGAAAACGCCAGACCTACTCCGTGCAGACGGAAGACGAAGATTAGAAAAAACGAGGAGCAGAAGTTCTATCACTCTGACTCCTCGTTTCTTATTATTTCAGATATGATCCGATCTGCTGCTGCGTCTCCTCCAGGATCTGATCCATATTTTTCGTTCCACCGCAGTAAGAAACGGCTTCCTCAAAGACAGCTCCCCGGATCTCCGCCTCTGTATACTCTGCCTTTACTGCCCTGCCGATCTCTTCTTCCAGTCTTTCCCACTGTTCCTGACTCAGGACTTTTCCGTACACATTGATCATCTCCGGGTCATCCCCATATCCAAAGGAACTGATGCTGTAGATTTTCTTCCCGTCTTTTAATGAAGTGTCAAGCAATGCAGTTTCCAGTGTTTTCCGGTTTGCCGCGAGCATGGTCAGGTCCTGGATCGTCTCTTCTGTCCCGTCTGACAAGACATACTTTATAAATTCCCCTGCTTCTTTTGCCTGATTTGAATGCGCCGAAACGCCAAGGATCAGTTTGTCCTTGTAGACCAGGCATCCATCCTTTTTCAGATAACCGCTGGAACTTCTTTCTTTTCAAGTAATAACAGGAAAGAGACATTTCAAAGCCAGTCTTCAAACTCCGTCAACATTTTATTTCCTGTAACGGCGACAGCACTGATAGATCACCGGCAGAAGCACTGCTGCCACAATGGTATAAAACAACAGAATGAAAGGGATCTGCCGGAATACTATACCGCCGATCTGAAAGATCTCTGTATATTTCAGTGCATTCATAATGTTCGTAAGCTGATCTGGTGTCAGGAGGAAAAAGGTATCGAAAGGCAGGGCCCGGCCGATAAATGGCGACACACAGAACAAAAGGAACGGCAGGCAGACTGCAATATTGGCCGAATGAGTCTTTGCAGCTGCCAGCATGGACACAGAGGCAGATAAAAGACTGGCGACGTATCCGCCCAGCAGCAGGATCAGGTACTCCTGCCCACAGGTAAGCTGATAAATGCTATATGGATACTCGATCTGATATGGTGTGCCAAATCCGCCGACTCCCATCACAGCAAAACAAATCAAAGAAAGCAGCGCCATTCCGGACCAGTAGATCACCGTAGCCATCAAAAGACCGGAAAGGATCTTACTTCGCAGGGCTTTTGTCCTCCCATAACGGCTGGAAAAAAACACCGCATCTGCCCGAAAGGTAAATTCATCTGCAAAGATCCCCGCCGCCAGGAAGCCAATCAGCACCACCAGGATCAGACCGTAGGTGGTGGCATAAATCAGCATATTTTTAAAGGAATCCGCTGCCTCATAATAAAATGGCGTTTTTGTCTTTTCATACTGGCTTTCCAGGAACTCCTGTTTCTCTTTTGTATCCCCATATTTCCGGATCACTTCTCCAATCTTTTCTTCCCGGACGGCATAAAGATTTTTGGCCTGTTCCGGAGAAATATTTAAAATTGCATTATCATCATATCCTCCATCGCCGCACAGGATCGAATTAATCATATACTGGATATCCTCATAGGACTGGATTTTCTGCCCATATACATCGTTTGGCACATCCATTCCATACTGGTTTACGGTTTCCTGCCAGTCACCTGTAACTTGTGCCAGTACCTCACCGGTCAGCTCTCCCTTCCACTTGTTCCTGTCTGCCGTCACCTTTCTCACCGCATCCGGCGTCTCATGCCGGACACCTGCGGAGTCCACGTACCGGGCCCCGGTCAGGGCAAACACGCTCATCACAATCGCTGCTGCAAAAGCCACCCCAAGAAGGAAACGGTTCAGCCTCTTTGCAAACACTCTCTTTATTTCATACTTCACTATCATTCCTGTCCACCTGCCTTCTCTCCGAAATAAAGTAAAAATGCATCCTCCAGCGTCGCTTCCTGAGGCACTGCCCCCTTCACAGGGGAACGGTCAGAAAGGACGCGAAGCTCCACGCCTCCGGGTACTGTTTTTACATTGGAAACCAGATATTGTCTCAGGCACCGTTCTGCTTCTTTCCTCGGAGCCACAAAACTCCACACGGTCTGATCCATGCCAGAGATGATTTCTTCTGCCGTCCCTGTAAGGAAAAACCTCCCTTCTTTCATCAGGAAGATTTCTCCGGCTATAAACTCCACATCCGACACGATATGGGTAGACAGAAGCACCAGCCTGTCCTCGGAAAGCTCGCTGATCAGATTCCGGAACCTGATCCGTTCATTGGGATCTAAGCCCGCCGTGGGCTCATCCAGAATCAGGATCTGTGGGTCGTTCAGGATTGCCTGGGCAATCCCCACCCTGCGCTGCATGCCCCCGGACAGCGACCGCATCTTCTTTTTTCTGGCCTTCCGAAGCCCTACCTGTTCCAGAAGCTGCTCCGTCCGCCGTCTCGCCTTCATTGGCCGGAGTCCCTTGATCGAAGAAATGTACATCATATAGTCCTCCACGGTCAGATCCGGGTAAAAACCATAATCCTGGGGAAGATATCCCAGAAGCTTCCGGTAGGCTCCTTCCATCTTGAAAATATCCTTTCCATCCCAGGTAATCGTACCTTCTGTCGGGGAAAGCAGGGTACACAGCATTCGCATCAGCGTCGTCTTGCCGGCGCCGTTTACCCCCAGAAGACCATAGACTCCTCGCTCCATAGTGCAGGAGACGTGGTCTACCGCCCGGAAATCCCGAAACTCCTTTGTCAGTCCTTTTATTCTTAATTCCATAATTAGTTCACCTCCCAGATTGCTTCGCAGTCTTTCTGTGCCTTTCTGACACACCAGCCCAGATAAACCAGTGAGCAGATCAACAGTCCTGCCCAGACAGGCTCTGCGATATTTTCATAAATACGGTCCTGTCCCAGGATCATCATCCACACCACCGCCCAGGATCCGCAGATAACCACGACAGCGTATTCGCTGTCTGCCATCCGGCTGCCAAGAAGCCGGAAACAGACGCAGCAGGAAACGGTGAACGGCAGGACAAAATTGATCAGAAACGTTTCCACCGTTAACTGTACCGTCCATGAGGCAGTCAGCCAGAACCCGGTAAGCATCAGAAGATCGGCCATGGCAAACAGAAGCATCCTCGCAGAATAAATCTGCCGGAGGGAATAATAAGCTGCTCCTTCAATCTCCATGGAAGCTGTCCTCCTGTTTTTCCAAAGCTCCGGCACAAGCAGAATTACAAATATCGCCGCCCCTGCTCCCATTGTCCGCTGCGCATAGATTCCGTCCGCATCCTTAAGCAGCAGCCAGAGCAGTACAAGCACCATACTCTGGTAAGCCCACCACCTCTTCCTGATAAAATGCAGCTGCTGGTATAAAAATTCTGCATAGGTAAGCAGTCCGTTTTCTGCCGATTCCAGGGCATCCTTAGATCTTTGGACAGTCATCCGGACGGCATCCTCTCTGACACATTGTTCCTTCACCAGTCTTTGATAGCGCTGTATCTTTTTCTCATATAATTCCATCAGCTCTCCTCCTTCAAATATTCTGCCAGCAGTATCTTTGCCCGGCTCACCCGGTATTTCACCAGAGATACTTTTATATTTAATACCCTGGCGATTTCTCTTTGCTTCAGTCCCTGGAAAAAGAAAAGAACTGCCGTTTCTCTCAATTCTACCGGAAGACGGGCCAGGGCATTTTCCACATCCATGCGGATCTCTTCTGTCTCCATCCCCGGGTTCTCTGAAACTCCTTCTTCTATCTCACCTATCTGGCTCTCTTTTTTCTTCTTATAGTAATCTTTACAGGTATTCGCAGCCACCGTATACAGATATGACGAGCATTTCCCCTGGTGACGGTACTTTGCAAAGGACTGGAAAAACTTCAGAAACGTTTCCTGGGTCAGATCTTCTGCATCGTTCCGGTTCCGGATATGAAGCAGACAATACTGGAAAATCTTCGGATAATACTTTCTGACGAAACGCTCCACCGCTTCCCCATCCCCATTTTTCATTTTCTGTATCAGCAGAAAATCTGAATCCATTGGTTTCTCCTTTCTTCCTCTTTCGGCATATTTTAATATCTGAAGCCAGCTTCTATTATATACAACGAATCAGACATCCCGAAAGTTAGTCCCATTAAAAAAACTCTGCATGAGAAATTGTCTTTCTCATGCAGAGTTTTTTGTCATTGAATTTCTATTCTTCTGTTTTGGCTTCGTATTTACCGCACTTTCTCCGGAAATCCTACCTTCTTCTGCACTTTTCTCAGTGTCTTATTCGCAAAATATCCGGCTTTTTCCGCATTCGCCTTAATGATACCGTCGATATAAGCCTTATCTTTCTCCAGACGGGCTACTTCTTCCTGCAGCGGCCTTAATACATCGCACACTGCTTCTCCCACAGCCACCTTAAAATCGCCGTAGCCTTTGCCGTCAAACTCTTTGACTGTCTCCTCCGGCGTTTTTCCGGTACACGCACTGTAGATATTGATCAGGTTCTTGACGCCCGGCTGCTCATCCCGGTACAGGATCTGTGCCTCAGAATCTGTCACCGCGCGCTTACATTTCCTCATAATGGTATCCGGATCGTCCATCAGATAAATGCTGGCATTAGGATTTTCATCGGATTTGGACATCTTCTTAGACGGATCCTGCAGGCTCATGATCTTTGCGCCCACCTTTCCGATATATGCCTCCGGAATCGTGAATACATCTCCGTAAATATTATTAAACCGTTCTGCAATATCCCTCGTCAGCTCCAGGTGCTGCATCTGGTCAATCCCCACAGGTACCACATCCGCCTGGTACAGAAGAATATCCGCTGCCATCAGTACTGGATAAGTAAAGAGGCCTGCATTGATATTGTCTGCGTGCTTTGCTGCCTTATCCTTGAACTGGGTCATCCGGTTCAGCTCTCCCATGTAGGTAAAACAATTCAAGATCCATGCCAGCTCTGCATGTCCTGACACATGGGACTGGTAGTAAATACAGTTCTTCTCCGGATCCAGCCCTGCGGCAATATATAAAGTCAGAAGCGCCCTTGCACGTTTCCTTAAGGTCGCCGGATCCTGCCTTACAGTAATAGAATGCATATCTACTACACTGTAGAAGCACTCATATTCATCACTTAAGGAAACCCAGTTCTTCAAAGCCCCCAGATAATTTCCAAGAGTCAGATTTCCTGTTGCCTGCATTCCGCTGAATAATACTTTCTTATCACCTATCATCTTTCTTCCTCCATCTATCTGTCTGATCCTTCGTTACTCTAAGCGTCTTCTGCCCAGGGATCCTTTACATTCTGATAATACACCACATTCTCCGAAAGGATCTTCGGCACGCCGTCCGTCACCTCCACTACTGTCACTGCACAGTTGCGGTGTACCCCTTCTCCCCAGTAACGGGATAAGGGCTCTCCTTTTATATTATTAAGAAGTCCTGCCAATGCCGCTCCATGAGTAGTGATCAGGATTGTCAGGGCCTGGTATGCCTCTTTCTGGTACAGCTCCTGCAAAAATTCTCCGGTTCTCTTCTTGACATCTGCAAAAGACTCTCCGCCATTCGGCGGCTGGTACCCTTCCGGATCATCAAAGAACCGGTGAAACTCTTCTGACAGCTCCCATCCTTCTTTAGAGCAGCACTTTCCTTCATAATCCCCAAAGGCCATTTCCATGATCCTTGGCTCATCCAGGATCAGCGCCTGTTGATTTCTCAGAATAATCCTTGCCGTCTCTTTTGCCCTGCAAAGAGGACTTGAAATACAGAGGTCAAACGAAACATCCGAAAGCCCTTCCGCCGTCTTTTTTGCCAGAAGCTTTCCCTGCTCGTTCAGAGGGATATCTACCTGTCCCTGAATCTTCTTTCTTACATTCCAGTCTGTAATTCCATGTCTAACCAAATATAACTTCATCTTCTGCCTCCTATACACACGAAGTAGTATAGCACATCTTCTGGAATTTTACATTAGTAAAATCAAAAGAAAGCTGGTATACTAGTAATAACAGATGTATAAAAAGGAGTTGTTTGATTATGGAAAAAATAAAAAGTTTTACCGTAGACCATATCCGCCTGGTTCCCGGGCTTTACGTCTCCCGTATCGATTATGTCAATGACAATCCGGTCACTACCTTCGACATCCGCATGACCAGCCCCAACGATGAACCGGTGATGAATACCGCAGAGGTACATACCATCGAGCATCTGGGCGCCACATTTCTCCGCAACCATGAGACCTGGGCGGACAAGACCATCTACTTTGGCCCCATGGGATGCCGGACCGGATTCTACCTGATCCTGGCCGGAGAATATACTTCCCGGGATATTGTGCCGCTGATGAAAGAGCTGTTCACCTTCATGGCAGATTTTGAAGGAGATGTGCCGGGCGCAGCCGCCAAAGACTGCGGAAACTATCTTGATATGAATCTTCCTATGGCAAATTATCTTGCCCGGAAATACCTGAATGAAGTTTTGACGGATATCAGGGAAGAACAACTTGTTTATCCTGCCTAATGAAGATAAGGCCGCCTCTTTGGGCGGCCTCTTTTAATCTTCAATCTTAATCTGGCAGACTTTCATAGCTTCCAATGCATTTTTATGGCTTTCCGGCGTAACTCCCGCGCAGCAGTCAGCATCCACGATTACCGGAACTTCTGGAAGATACGCCTTCAGGATCATGGCGTTGGAGATCACGCAGATATCGGTGCAAAGGCCAATCAGCGTAATGGATTCGATCCCCGGTTCTCCCTGCTTTTTCAGATCCTCGTCCTGCGCTTTCAAAAGCGTTCCAAGGGATATGCTCCCAAAGGAAGGCTTATCGATGGGTTCCTCCGTCCTGAGCTTTTCAATCTCCGGCGCCAGCTCCCATCCTTTGGTTCCCCGGATGCAGTGCTCTACCGGCAGGTTTTTCCCTTCCTGAGTACCAAGATAATCCGCTTCATGGGTATCCCTGGTAAAGAGGATCCTTCCCTCAAAGCTTTTGATCTTCTCCACCACCTTCGGCACGATTGTTACAGCCTCTCTGGTTCCCAGGGCTCCGTCGATAAAATCATTCTGCATATCCACAACCACCAATATCTTCATCCGTCATCTCTCCTTATCTCTTACTCCATATTTCCCGGAAACTTCGGAATCCCGTCAAATCCTGCCTTCAGATCCTCATCCGTCGGGATATAGTCCGTCATTTCTCCATTATGGAACTTCTCATAAGCCATCATATCGAAATATCCGGTGCCGGTCAAGCCAAAGACAATGGTTTTCTCTTCTCCGGTTTCCTTGCATTTCATCGCTTCATCCATGGCCACCTTGATAGCGTGGCTGCTTTCCGGTGCCGGCAGGATGCCTTCCACTCTTGCAAATGCTTCCGCCGCCTGAAATACTGCGGTCTGTTCCACCGAACGCGCCTCCATATATCCATCTGCATATAACTGGGACAGAATGGAACTCATACCATGATACCGAAGGCCTCCGGCGTGGTTGGGTGAAGGAATGAATCCACTTCCCAGAGTATACATCTTTGCCAGCGGGCACACCATGCCTGTATCACAGAAATCATAGGCATAGACACCTCTAGTCAGGCTCGGGCAGGAAGCCGGTTCCACAGCGATAAACTGATAATCCTTCTCTCCTCTCAGCTTTTCTCCCATAAACGGAGAAATCAGGCCACCCAAGTTCGATCCTCCTCCGGCACAGCCGATGATCATATCCGGCACGATCCCGTACTGGTCCAGCGCCGTCTTCGTTTCCATACCGATAATGGACTGATGCAGCAGCACCTGGTTCAACACACTTCCCAGCACATAACGGTATCCTTCGTTCTTCGTGGCAGTCTCTACAGCTTCCGAGATTGCACAGCCCAGGCTCCCGCTGGTGCCCGGATGCTCCGCAAGGATCTTTCTGCCGACTTCTGTCTCCATAGACGGCGATGGCGTCACACTTGCTCCATAAGTCCGCATTACCTCACGGCGGAATGGTTTCTGTTCATAGGAACATTTTACCATGTAGACCTTGCAGTCCAGCCCCAGATAAGAGCAGGCCATGGAAAGCGCTGTTCCCCACTGCCCGGCTCCCGTCTCTGTGGTGACGCCTTTAAGTCCCTGTTTCTTCGCATAGTAGGCCTGGGCGATGGCAGAATTTAATTTGTGGCTTCCGCTGGTATTATTTCCTTCAAATTTATAATAAATCTTTGCCGGTGTCTGGAGCTTCTCTTCCAGGCAGTAGGCACGCACCAGCGGAGACGGGCGGTACATCTTATAAAAGTCCTGGATCTCCTGTGGGATGTCGATATAGCGGTTATCATTATCCAGCTCCTGCTCTACCAGCTCCTCACAGAATACTGCTGACAGTTCCTCTGCGGTCATGGGCTTTAATGTCCCTGGATTTAAGAGCGGCGCCGGCTTGTTTTTCATGTCCGCACGAACATTATACCATGTCTTTGGCATCTCGCTTTCTGACAGATAAATCTTGTAGGGAATCTTCTGGTCTCTTGCGTCTTTCATAGTCTTAATCTCCTTTCATGAACTATCCGGGGCTTTCTATTGCCCTGGCCTGAAATCTTCATGGAATAAGAGCTTTCTGACAAAATAAAATGCCCTTATCCCATACAGTTACATCTGCTGGGACAAGAGCATTGATCACAACTCCTGCGGTGCCACCCGGCTTGGTGCGTTCTCCCGCACCCACTTAGCGCGTACCAACATACGCCGGTCTTGATAACGGAGAATCCTCTCCGGCTCCCTTACTTGGCTCCTGCCGTTTGGTTCGCCCTTAGAAGTCCATTCTCTGCCTTTCCTTTCTGCCGCAATCCCACCGCCTGCGACTCTCTGTGAGGGGAATCTGACAAATACTCACTCTTCTTCAACGGTTTCAAAATATTTACAGATACTTTACCACTATTATATGCTGCTGTCAAGCAAAAATTTACACAAAAAAACCGGAACACATCGTTCCGGCTTCTTTGAATCATCTTATTTTTATTAAGCAAGCTTTGCTTTTGCAGCCTCTGCCAGTGCAGTAAAGCCTTCCTTGTCATTAACAGCCATCTCAGCCAGCATCTTTCTGTTCATATCAATGTTTGCCAGCTTCAGTCCGTGCATAAATTTGCTGTAGGACAGGCCATTCATTCTTGCAGCCGCATTGATACGTGCGATCCACAGCTGACGCATCTGACGCTTGCGCTGCTTTCTTCCTGCATAAGAAGAAGCCAGAGCTCTCATGACAGACTGCTTTGCTACTCTGTACTGTTTGGAGCGTGCTCCTCTGTATCCCTTTGCCAGTTTTAAGGTTCTGTTATGTTTCTTCTTTGCGTTTAATCCGCCTTTAATTCTTGCCATCTCTTATTTTCCTCCTTCTATCCTCTCTGATATCTTACAGATACGGTAATACCTTCTTCATGTTCTTTACATTTGTTGCATCTGTAACCGTAGGTTTCCTAAGATTTCTTTTTCTCTTGGTAGATTTCTTAGTTAAGATATGGCTCTTATAAGCTTTATTTCTAACTAACTTTCCTGTACCTGTCTTTTTGAAGCGCTTT
>OGRN01002443.1_pt1 | contig 14281 bp, 12 predicted proteins | sample 1553401 | NCBI WGS metagenome assembly OGRN01 (sample SAMEA2580096, study PRJEB22360) | human gut metagenome | biome: human gut; feature: human-associated habitat; material: faeces | place: Denmark | collected 2008/2010 | reverse complement strand
ATATGAATCGGCGGTCACCAGAGCCATCTGGTTTTTGAACGCAGTGCGAACCTTACCGGAAACAACATCTGTCGATGGTTTGTAGAGCGGAGATAAGCCTGCAAATAAAAAGTCAAGTCCAAAAGCGGACTTGACAGAAGAAAAATTTGCAGGCAACAGGTAGAGAAGAATTGCGACACAAAAAGGACGCCGCAAAAGCGCCGACCTGAAAGGTCAGATAGCAGATGGTTACTCTGCGTGATGCAGACCGGTTGAATCCATGTCCACAGGCGGCAGCCCCTCAAGAGTAGAGAAATAAGCCATCACCTTGCCGTAGTAACGGCGCAGAAATTTGTTCCCCGCAGCGGTCATGTAAACATAGTACGGCTTACCCTCGGCGCACTTCTTGTCCAGGAACTGGAACACCGGCTCATCCGCTGGGGCACGTTGTAAATGTACGGTCATGATGTTGAGCAGCGTTTTGCGCAGATAGGGAGAGCCGCGTTTTGTAGTCCTGTTGCTGCGAGAGCAATAGTCGCCAGATTCGCTCGGTGCCGGGTTAATACCTACAAAGGCAACAAGCGACTGCTTCCGCTCAAAGCGGCGGACATCCCCAATCTCCGCCATGAGCTGCGGGCCGAGGGATTCCCCAACGCCGTACATTTCCATGACAACTGGGTATTCCGGGAGCTGAGAAGCCAGCTTGTTCATCTCACTGCGGTAAGTTTCTACGCTGTGGAAGATTGCTGTGAGCTGATTCGCCGCTTCCTGAACAAGCGTTTTTGTGACGGAGGTTTTCTGGGCCAGCACAACAGCAGATTTTGCCAGAGCGTACACCTCGGCGGCTTTCTCCATGCTGAATTGGTAGCGGTTTCGCTTGCACCACTTGCGGTAGCGCTCGGCAAAAGCGTTCTGACTGCCGCTGCGGACGCAATCGACGTGCCAGAAGTCATGAGCCTCTTCTGTGTGCCGTCGCTGCGCACAGGGCTGTCAAACAGCTTGCAGATGCCGGGGAAAGACTGTTCCTGAAGCGCGATAAGGTTGTTTGCGGTTGTGGTTTTCTGCTTGGAGGCCAACTGGAACTGCCGGTTCAGGGTTTTCAGTTCGTATCGAATTGTATCCACAGGAGTATAATCCCGCAATTCGGCCCAGTTGTCAAGAGCGTATTTGGCGATTTTCATCGCATCCGCCTGACCTTACGGAGAGAATTGTTACCGTATTCCTTGATGAGAAAAGGGTTTACCGCTGAAACATAAAGTCCGGCCTCATGGAGCACACCGGACGCTCTCATAGTAGCATCCGGTGTGTTCCATGACCACCCGTGTTTCACCCTCGATGGATTTGAGCTGCTCTGCCAGTGCCGCCAGATTCTCGGCACTGTGGCGCACATCGAAGGGCAGCTTCACAACCTCGCCAAAAGGCCGAGGCACGGCCACGGTGCTCTTTCTGCTGGAAACATCAATACCTGCGCGTTCATATTTGTCACTCCTGAAAAGAATTTGCAATGGACTTAAGCCATCCTTACCCATTGCCGATTCTATCTGTTTGGTGACACGAACACACAGCTCAACCTGCACAAATCGAACGCTGCGAATAGGAGGATGGCTGACTGACTTATCTACGGGCGCGAAGCCTTTGGAGGAACAGGTCAGACCATTACCTTCCTATTCTAACAGATTAGGCAACGAGACGCCTCGGCTCGTAGCTGCTGCCACTCTTCCAAGGCAAATATGATTGTAACAGGAGGACACAGACTGTGAAAATAATCAAAAATGCTATCCACTGCGATCTGTGCGGCGATGTAATCGAATCTACTGACCGACACCAGTATGTGACCTGTAGTTGCTGTGCGTGTACAGTTGACGGCGGACATGATTATCTGCGCAGGTGCTTCAAGAGTAAGGACTGTTACACGGATATCTCTATAGCCGGAAACGGTATAGAATCTGAAAACTAAATCGATGCCGGACTGACACCAAATAATGTGAGTAGTAAGGCATCTTTTGTTTATTTAGTTATCAGCGGGATGCTACAAGACTTGCTGGCGCTGAGTCCAGAAACGCAACTCACAGTAATTCAAATTATTTCTTCACGATTTTTAGAATTATATTGTTTTTAGGATAGTCGTCTGATATAATCAAAATGTACAGTATGGGACAAAAGTAAAGGCGTCAAAATGTGCATTTCTTACAAAATCAAAATTGAAAAATATCTGATTAGGGAGCTCTTGAGAAATATAATATTGAGGGGTGTTTCTGCCCTATGACACGATGGAGATGATTCCAATGGGTAGTTGAGATAGGGTCACAAGGTCAGAATAAACATAGCAATTAAATTACAAAGCTAGAGAGGAGAAAAACAATGAAATCTCATTTTTTGCGTTCCCTTGCAGTGTTTTTAACGCTTGCTATGCTAATTCAACTCCTTCCAGTGCAGGTTCTTGCCGTGGACGAAGATGAATTCACGCCAGAAGATGTTGTTTTATCAGAGGAGTCGGAGGATATCATTGCGCCTTTTGAAGAACTGGCGGCAGAAGAATCGATGCCAGCAGACATTTCCTTTGAAGTAGAGGCACTGCGCGAAGAAAACATCAAGCAATTTCGCATGAATGACGGCAGTTACATTGCAGTACAGTATGCCACTCCTGTCCATTACGAGGATGAAAACGGACAGTGGCAGGATATTGACAATACTCTTTATTTTGATAGTGTGAACACAGCCAAGGTGTATTCAGCCCGTAACGGGCAGGAGTACCTGAGCTTTGCAGCAAATCTGCAGGGTGGTGACTTGTTTTCTACCTCGTTTGGCGATTATTCTGTCCACCTGTCTTTGTTTGGCACATCCGCCGATGCTGAGGAGGACGTTACGCAAACGACTTCTCCGAAAGACAGTACCTTAAATCCAGAGACTTCTGAATCTGCTTCAGTGTCGGAAGCTACGGAACCGATGCCAAAACAGGGAGTATCCGAGATTACGACACCAACTACAACGGAGGATGCATCTTATTCCGTTACACAATCGGATGCCGTATTTGCTGAAAAAGCACTTCAGTTCCACGGAGCTGTGGAAGCACAGATTCAAGACGGCAGCGAAGCTATGTCGGTTTCCACTGAAGCGGAAACCTCATTCCTCCCAGATACGCTTTCGTCATCTTTATTATACGAGAATGTCTATGATAGCGTTGATCTCAAATATGAGGTTTTTGGCTACAACATCAAAGAGAGCATCATTGTCAACCAACCACGGGATTGCTATGAGTTTTCCTTCGTCATGCAACTTGACGGTTTGATGCCGATCATGCAGGAGGACGGTTCCATTCTTTTGGTGGATGATGAGCAAACACCCATTTATATCATTCCTGCGCCCTACATGATAGATTCGTCAAATACGTATTCCGACGCAGCAGCATATACGCTTGACAATCTTGCAGATGGGAAATATCTCCTCTGCGTAGAGGCTGATGCGGAATGGATGAACACCGCACAGTTCCCGGTTGCTATTGACCCAACGATTTTTAAGCTGCAAAGCTCGAATCCTCTATCATGGAGTTATATTTTTTCCGGTAATCCAGCTACTACCTATTCCGGCACTTCTCACTATATCGGCTATACCGCGCTAAATAACGGAGGCGAGTATCAGATCATCACGCACATCAACACACTTCCGTCGCTGCCTGCCGGAAGCGTTGTGACCAATGCAGCGATCAACGTTCGCCACAGCACATTCAGCAACGATTCCTCGGCAAATTATATGATGATGGAAGCGCATCGTCTGACCATAGATAAGAGTTCTGGCCAAACTTACGATAACTGGCTGAAAAACATGACATGGAATAATGTACATCCAGGCGGCGCAACAAATTACAACAGCAGGATCGAGGATTTTACTAAACTGACATCCTCAACAACGGGAACTTACATTGCTCTCGACCTTACCAGAGCAGTAAGAGACTGGTATCAAAACGGCACGCAGAATCGTACATTGCTCCTAAAATCTGACTGCTCATCCACCAAGCGGATTGCTTCAACCCTTTACACTTCTGCAAGCAACACCTATTTTGCAGTGACTTATCGGAATGACTTCGGCCTGGAGGATTACTATACCTACCAGACACAAAGCGCCGGCCGTGCAGGTACAGGTTATGTTTCCGACCATATGCAGCGTCTGACGATAGAGAATCCTATCATCACTTCGGACAGCAATGTTATGCCGTTCAGCCTGTCTTTGGTGTATAACTCTGCACTGAACAACAGCTACTTCGGATCTTCTTCAGATAGATATACACGAGATTTCCAAAATATGATCCTTGGCGGCGGCTGGAAGCTCTCTGCCCAGCAGTGCATTCAATCTGTGCGGATTGCAGAAGATGACACCAATACGCTTTACTGGGTCTACACGGACGGCGATGGAACGCAACATTATTTTTATGAAACCTCCAGCGGTGTCTACGAAGACGAAGATGGCCTTGGCCTGAAAATCACGCTTGTTTCCGAAACCGGTCATACCAATTTCAAAATGACCGACGATTACGGGAACGAAACCTTCTTCCGCGACGGCATCCTCACCTACACAAAAGACGCCTACGGCAACGGCATCTACTATTGCTATAACTATAGCACCTTTAACGGAGCAGCCTCTACCACATGGCGTCCAACAAACGCGGTTCATAATCAGCTTACCTCGATTTGGCGGCTGAACAACGGCGGCAGTTCGGAACAGTTGGCGCGCTTCGTTTATGATTCCAACAACAACATTACCGGTGTCTACGATGAAGCCGGACGGGAAACTCTCTTCTATTACAATACCTCCGGAGGTATTCGCTATCTGGACTATGTCGTTTATCCAGATGGTGCGAAAGCGGATTACACCTATAACACCTACGGGATGACCTGCGCTTATGACCAGGAAGCGAATTATGGAATCTGCTACACCTATGATTCTGACGGCACCGTTAATCAGTTTTACGAATACTATCTGAGCGGCACAACCCATGTGATTGGTAACATCGTAAGCTGCTGGAATGGTCTGAACCGCTCTAGCTACCGTGATTGGGGCGCAGACCATAAAAAAGAAACAAGCGACGATTTGCGGCAGGAAGTGATCTTCGACAACTGGGGCCGTACAGTCTGCACCTACACGACCAATACGGACAGCACCGAGGTCCTTGGCAGCTCGGCGGCTTCCTATGTGCAGAACAGTGGAACAAGTCGCAAGAATAATCGCACGCTCGACATAGGTTCATCCGGTATGACAGCAGTCAATCTGCTCATAGACGGCGGTATTGAAAAGAGCACAGATAGCTGGACTTCCTCTTGCAGCGCAAACGCCAGTGCCGCTGCAAGAACTACTATCACAAACGATGAGAACCGCCGTCATGGTACAGGTGGACTAAATCTCTACCTTTCTTCCAGTGCGACAAGCAGCAACTACGCCGGAATTTACCGCAGCGCATCGCTGACCGGTGGGAAGCCCTACACGCTGTCGGCCTATTTTTCCGCCAGTTCCTATATGAACTGGAACAGCGGTGCGAAATTGGAGCTGCTTGTGCAGAACAGCAGCGGCACGACGCTGGAAACGCATTTGCTCACGGACGCCAAGCCAAACGCCGCTATGGAGGACGGCTGGCAGCGCGTCAGCGCAACCTACACACCGGCAAAGAGCGGCACCTACCGTTTCCTGTTCAAGCTCAGTGGATGCAACGGCACGGCCTATCTGGACGACTTGCAATTAGAGCAGGCGGAAGCCGCCTCGACCTATAATCTGCTGCAAAACGGAAGCTTTGAGAACACGCTGTCCGGCAACTGGTCAATCAACGGCATGAGCAAGTCGTCTCTCACTACCACATTAAAGCCCTTTGGTGCATCCGGCATGAAAGTGACTGGAAGTCAGAATGCCATCCGGCGTGCAAGTCAGACTATTACATTGAATTGTTCTTCCGACACGACCTTCCTGCTCTCCGGCTGGGCATTGGCAGAGTATGCCGCGCCGAACTCCGCGCGGGAATACGCATGGGGGCAGCGCTATTTCGGTCTGATTGCAGAAATTTTCTATACAGATACCAGCACCGCCGAAACACAAAGCGTTCCCTTTGAATGGTCGGGGCAGGATTGGCAATGCGCAGTCGGAACCATCGTACCCAAGCGCAGCGGCAAAACGGTAAGAAAAATCATCATCTATTGCGCCTATGACTACAACTCCGGCACGGCATGGTTTGACAACATCTCTCTGCGGCAGGAGCCGGTGCAGACATATACCTACAACGAAAAGGGCAACCTTTCCGCAGCGACACAGACGGACACCAGAACGGAAAGCTACGGCTATAATACCTCAGGCGTAGATCTCACCTCTTATACGGCGATGAGCGGTATAAAGTACACTTACACCTATAACAGCCAGCACGATGTGAAAACAGAGTCCGGCGGTGGGCTTACCAACGAGTATACCTATGATTCCTCCGGCAATATTACGCAAAGCCATCTGAGCGCGTCTAACACGAAAGCCCTTATAAGCAAAGGAACGCTGACTGCCGACCGCAATCATACCGCTTCTACCACGGATGTCAACGGGACGATGACTTCCTACACATACAATACAACGAAGGAGCTGCTGGCGAGCGTTTCCTCTCCGGACCCGTCGCAAGCCGGCGGCTCGGTTGTGACAAATCACACATATGTTGCCGCGAATGATCGCCCGAACCAGACCTACATCAACGGCGTCGTGGCGGTAGCTTACGGTTACCAGAAAGGCGCGCTTTCGAGCTTGTCCCGCAAGACCTTCCGCAATGGCGTTGCCAAATGGCAGCAATACGGCTTCTCACAGGATAATTGGGGCAATATGACAGGCGTTGCGGTTTCTGCCTCAACCGACGGTACAAGCTACAGCGGCACGCGGACACTTGCCACCTATGCTTATGCGAACAACAATGGCAACCTGACCAAAATGACCTACGGAAACGGGCATTCTGTCAGCTATACCTATGATATATTTGACAGAGTAACCAGCATGCAGTATAATGATACTGGGATTGAGGTTCTCTACACCTATAACGCAGAGGGAAGTCTGGCAACGGAGAGCCTGCGCAAGAAAGGCACGGTCACTTCTGTCTACAGCTACGAGTACGACAGTCTCGGGCGGCTGATCCGCAGCCGCGAGATGAACGGGTCAACCACGGCTCAGCGCACGGAGCTCCTCTATGACACAGCGAACCGTCTGGTTGCGCAGAACTACAATGTAGGCAGCACAGACTATACGACCTCCTACACCTACAGCAGCACGGACGGCACGCTGAGCAGCATGAAGACGGCGGCAGGCGCAACGATCAATTACACCTACGATGGCTTGAAGCGCCTGCAAATGGCAGCTGCCACCTCCGGCTCGGCAACCGTCCTGACAACGAAATATGCCTACCGTGACATCAACGGGACACAGACAACGGCGCAGCCGCAGTACTACAAGGTGATCCAGGGAAACGGCGACGGCTTGTCGAGCGCAACGATCCTCGAGGGCGCAAAGTACACCTACGACGCGGCGGGCAATATTACGAAGATTCAGGAAAGCATCAGCCCGTTCCGCACGCTGGCGGTATATGCGTATGATAAGCAAAGCCAACTGACCGGCGCAACCTATTACACATATTCCGGCAGCTCCACGACGCCTACGACGACAACGGCTTACGCCTACACCTATGACGGTGCGGGCAATATCCTGACGGAAAAGAAGAACGGCGCAACGGTCAGAACCTACACCTACGGCGACAGCGGCTGGAACGACCTGCTGACGAAGGTCAACGGTACGACCATCGGCTACGACGCCATTGGCAATCCGACGAACTACTACAACGGCGTAAAAACCATGACCAATCTGACCTGGGTGCAGGGACGGCAGTTGAAGCAGCTGACGGTAGGCGGCGCAGCGGTCAGCTATACCTACGACGCCAACGGCATCCGCACCGAGAAATCAGCGGGCGGTGTGACCTATGAGTATATCACGCAGAGCGGAAAGCTGGTGCGGGAGAAAGCCACGAAGGGCAGCAAGGTCTATGTCATGGACTTTTTCTATGACAACAACGGTCTGCCTTTCGCTGTCAATTTCTCCAGCGACGGCGGCGCGAGTTTCAAGACCTATTACTATGTCCTGAACCTGCAAGGTGATGTGGTGAAGCTGGTCAATTCCAGCGGGACGACGGCGGCGCAGTACACCTATGACGCGTGGGGCACGGTCACGAGCATCCTCAATGCCAATGGCAACGAGATCGTCAACAACACCAGCGGCAGCGCCATCGCCTTCTGGAACCCCCTGACCTACCGCGGCTACATTCGCGACATAGAAACCGGCTTCTATTATCTCCAAAGCCGCTACTACGACCCAGTGCTGCATCGGTTTATCAATGCAGACCTCCCTGAGTACACGACGCTTTCCTCTGTATCAACGGCATCTGCAAATCTTTTCGCATATTGCGTAAACAATCCAGTTAATTTGCATGATGAAAATGGCGAATGGCCTTCATGGGCAAAGAAACTTGTTGCAGTTGTTGCTGTCGCGGCAGCAGTTGTAACTGCAACAGTAGTAACCGTTGCAACTTTTGGTGCAGGTTCGGTTGCAGGCGTGGCTATGATATCAGCGACCGCGACATTAGCAGCAAGGACAACGGAGGTGGTTGCTCTGCAAGTAAAGAAGGGTAAACAGGAGGGCAAAAGCACCAGCCAAATTGTGAAGGATTCTTTTGAATCGGTTTATGATAATGGAAAGAGAATTGTCGGGTTCACGCCTGCTACGAAGGGAGCAAGTATTACCTTTAATCATCTGCTGAGCAAATCTGTTTCCAAGATATTTGATGAGACTGTAACCATTCGTCAAACATTGAAATCTACTGGAGGCAAAGTGATTCCTTATGCGTTTGCCGCACTAGCTTGGGTTAGAACAGGGGGTTCTATTTTTAGCGACGATCCAGTGAAAAGAGCATCGCAAAGGGGGTATACTTTGAAATGAGGGATTTTCTAAAGACAGCTTTGCTCGTGACAAATATCATATCAGGTGTTTTTACATTTCTTTTTGGTGGCCTCGGAGTTTTAGCTGAAATACTGAATCCGCCAACATTTGAGAAGTTGCTTTCAAAGCTAAATATTCCAATAACATATGATCGCCTTCTTTTAGCAGCCTATATTAACTTGGCAGTTTTAATCATCACATATTTGCTTCGCAGGAAGTTCTTTGCGGCATGATCTTTGTGCCCCCGGAGTAGTCGTGCGATGACTCTGGGGGCGCAGCTTTTCAATATGCTGCCGGAGAAGGATAATCCTGCCCGCACAATGGGTTTCAGGAATTAATATAAGATCGACGACCTTTTCCAGTGGCACAGGCAATTCACCCTCTGAGAGCTTTTGCTTTGTTGCGGGGACGGCGGTTCTCACGCAGAGCGGCTATGTTGCAATCGAGGAAATCCGCAGCCTACGTCTACAACGCTGATGGCATCCGGGAAACCAAGCAGGTCACAGTAGGCGGCAGCACCACGACCCATACCTATGTCACGCAGAACGGCAAGGTCGTGCGAGAAACGATTGGCAGCGGCAGCACGGCGAAGGTCTTGGATTTCATTTACGACGAATCCGGCAGACCCTTTGCGCTGATTTACAAAAACGGCACCGCTACCGCTCAGACTTACTGCTATGTGCTGAATCTGCAAGGCGATGTGGTGAAGCTGATTTGGTACATCCCCGGCTTTGAGTATCAAGAAATGGCCGCCTACATCTACGACGCATGGGGCAACATCCTCACCGCCACAGGCACAATGGCGCAAATCAACCCTCTGCGCTACAGAGGCTACTACTACGACACCGAGACAGGACTATATTATGTATCCAGCCGTTATTACGATCCTGAGGTTGGTCGGTACTTAAATGCAGACGGATATGTTTCAACAGGACAGGGCATACTTGGAAACAATATGTTTGCCTATTGCGGGAATAACCCGGTAAATAACTGTGACCCATCGGGACAATTCTTTATTTCCGCTTTACTCGTTGGTGGACTTGTTTTGGGCAGCGCATTGCTTTTAAGCGGCTGTTCTGCTAAACCTGAGCCAAAGCCTGAACCGTACAAATCGGCTGACGATGCAGCGAGAGCTTTTTCGGAGCAGGTATATAGTTCAAGCGCGTATATACGCCATGAATATTCAACAGAAATATATTCTCGCACAGTTAAAGGAGAAACCACATATAACTACAATCCGCCACGAGCAGGTAAGCCCCATTCGTCATCTGTTGGTAATTCAACACCAAAAGGAACTAAAGCTGTTGCATATGCTCATACTCATCCAAACTCAAATGTTTTTTCAGGAGCAGATATACGAGCTGCTGAAAATTTGAAAATAGATGCATATGTGGTGGGGCCAAACCTCGAATTGCAACGGTATAGTTTATCTTCTGCATCAACAACTAACATTGGCGGCATATCACCGATTGCTTTAACGGATGCGCAGCGTTCTTCTCTTGTAACGGAATTTCAAGTGTCATGGGATGCTCATATTGCTGCTGGATGTGATTTCGATTGTGGTAGTATGACATGGCCTACGCCATAGAAAGTGAGTACAACATGAAAAGAACACTTGTATTGTTTACAATTATCCTAAGCATGGTATTCTGCTCAGCTTGTGGAAATAGCAAAAAGGAGAATGATATGGTTAAATATGAATCGGGAAATTATCATGACAAAAATTGGAGCGAAACTATTGGAACTTATGGAGGAATGGTAATACCTGATGAAGAGACCGCACTCAAAATAGCAAAAGCTATTTTTGATGGAATGGAAAAAAGCAAAGATGCAAAGGAATATGTGCCACAATCCGTCTTTTACGATAACCAAGATGAAATATGGATAGTATCTTTTGGGAAGAATTCTAATCATATTATGCTTGGAGGAGATTGCAACATAGCAATGCAAAAGAAAGACGGAAAAGTATTGCGGATATGGTTTGGAGAATAATTATCTTTTCCAGAGTTGCATATAAACCACCCCAGCAAACACTACTCTATAATACAAGGAGGGCAAATGCTATGACCGCAATAGAGAAAATGCTCACCGGCAAAATGGATATGTGTGCATTCATGGATCTTTTCAAATCAGATCAAAATGTTCAGGAGACAATTCGAAATCTTGTTCCACAGAGTGCAATAGCAAATAAAGAACATCCGTTTTGGAAAAATGTCTCTTACGATGTTCTGCAAAAATATGACTTTGATTATTTAAGATTTATCCTCACGCTGTGCCATTTGGATGGAACGCTAGGAGAGAGTCTGAATATCTTTAGCATGATTAAAAGCGCATATTGTTTTTATTCACCGAGCTTAAACTGTACGACATATTATAATGACGCATATAATACGTATCTTGAAGCTGTTGGAGAGTATTACGAAGGTCCCGAAGTTGCATCGCTCCTTGAACAAATTGTCCGTGAGGCACTTTCGCTGTCCCCCAAAAGTAAACGTATCAAGGAAATACGGGAAAATCTTAAAAAGGCATTTCACATCGAGCATTCGAAACGTCCCTACTGGATTCAAGGAGGCGAATGGCCCATGGGAAAGAACTCACCAATGCAGTACATCAGCAGATCGAAAATTCCGGACGGCGTTAAGTATATTTTTCAGGATGTTGACACTGGCGAAATCCGCGAAATCGAGCAATTCTATTGACCTTGTGCGTTCCGTTCCGAAGATGTACCATATTCCCAGAGGGTGCTTATTGCGCCCTTTGGGAGGCATATCCTTCCTTACTGTGTTGTAGGGTATGAGATGAGAAGACTGAAATAGGTTGTTGATACCCCTTTCAAAAACACGACCAAGTTGACGCACATTTTCGTGGGCAGCGAGGAAATTGTCTATAGTTTGGTATTCAAACTTTTTAATTCCCCAGCCCTTGGGCTTCGCACAATTAGAGTGTCCACTTTATGGGGTACATTTTAGCGAAAAAGGCAATGATTTAACGAATACCCTAAAATTCAACGAATACCCATAAATTTAACGCTTACTTTGGCCAAAGTCACCACAAAAACCGTAAAACGCACAAAACCCCGCCGCAGAATTGCCTGCAGCGGGGTTCACTTATGCGCTGAAACAGCCGAAAAGCCTGATTCCAAGCGGTTTTCGGGCATAGAAAAAGTCCACCGTAATTCTATCAAAATTACGGTGGACTTATGGCAAAGAACCGTAATTTTGATAGAAGATGCACCCCCTCAAAGGAAACTGCACCCCCTACGGTTTATTTGCACCCCCTAAAATACTCAGCGTGCTGCCAATATCCGCATTGATGCAAATTGACTGCCGCTCAATCTCCTGCGGACAGACTGCCTGCCCCTGATTGATACAGGCGTATGTGGCATTCGGGTTCTTCGCGGTCATTTGCCAGAAGGGGTACTTGATGATAACGGGGGTGTTGTAGCCCACGCCAAGTTCCAGAAAGAGAACCTTCTGCCCGTCACGAGTGCGGAGGAAATTCTCATACCGTTCTGCTGCCCTGTGCCAACCTTCGTCTTCCACAAAGGTATCATCGCAGCGGAGGTTCATGGTCAAAGGCTTGCCACAGTGGGGGCAGACAGGGAGCAGCTCTGTCGGGACTTTCATATCCTCCTGCCGCCTGACCATTTCACGAATCGCGGCTTCGTTATCAAAGGGTCTCCTGACAGCATGGCTCACTGCACTGGAACAGGCCGTAATCACCCTGCGTGTAGAACAGCCGCTTTTTGTCAAAACCCGCCTTCTGAAAGCAGTGGTCAACATTGGTTGTGATGACAAAATAGTCCTTATCAGCCACCAACTTCAAAAGCGTTTCATAGACCGGCTTGGGCGCATCCTGATAGCGGTTGATAAAAATATACCGGCTCCAATACGCCCAGAACTCTTCCTGCGTGGGGAACGGATAGAAGCCGCCGCTGTACATATCCTGAATGCCGTACTTCTGGGCAAAGTCGGAAAAGTATTTTTCAAACCGCTCGCCGGTGTAGGTGAAACCCGCCGCCGCAGACAGACCGGAACCTGCGCCAATCACTATGGCATCACAGCCCTGTAATGCTGCTTTCAGCCGTTCCATCGGCTCAGAGCAGTTTTTCGTAGATGGCTTTGTCCAAATCTTTGAAAACATTGAAAATCACCTTCTTTACACTGGTTTGCTTTTTGAGAAATTCTTTGACGGTCTGCACTGCGGCGGCACCGGCATTGCCCGGTTCTTCCCCGGCATACCCCAGGCCCTGAGCGACCTGCAGAACGGCACACTGGCCAATCCGCTGGACGTACACCCCCGTACCAGCCTGGAGGACCCCAACGCACAGCCCGCCGAGGGCGAGACCCCCGACGGAGAGACACCTACACAGGAGGGATGATCTATGGCATTCATCGAGATCGGTTTTAACGCAAAGCGACCGCTGGTCCTGGGCCGCGGCGGCTTTGGCACCCAGCTGAACGACTGGCTGATGGACGAAGGCTGGGGCAGCGCGGACTTTCTGGACGACAACGCCCCCGACGCCGTGGGCGGCCTGCGGGATTACGTTGACCCCGCGATTTTGAAGCGCGGACGCCCCGCCTTTGTGGCGCTGGGCGACAACAAGCTGCGCGTCGAGCTGCTGCAAAAGCTGGCAGCAGCGGGCTACAGCACGCCGGTTTTTATCAGTGACGCCGCGTCTGTCAGCCCCAGCGCCGTGCTGGAGCCGGGCTGCATCATCTTGCCGCAGGCGTATGTCGGTGCGGACGCCCATCTGGGCGTGGGCTGCATCGTCAACGCGGGAGCCATCGTGGACCACAACGCTCATCTGGGCCGCGGCGTGCATGTGGCTCCGGGCGGCATCGTCAAGGCCAGCGCAGAGGTCGCCGAGTTCAGCAAGGTCGATTCCGGCGAGATCGTGCGCTCCCCGTGGGAGAATCAATAATGCCCCAGCGCCGCGATTATATTGACGAGCTGAAGGGCCTTGGCATCCTGCTGGTTGTGCTCGGCCATTTTATCGAGCAGTACCGCATGGGGTATTCCTTCGTCAGTGCGTCGTTTTTCTGCATCTATGCGTTCCACATGGCGCTGTTCTGCATCTGCAGCGGGCTGGTGGCGCGGTTCAACCCGCGCAAGCTGGTCACACAGCAGCTGTGGCTGTACCTTGTGGGGCAGACGCTGATGCTGGCGTTCCGTGCCGCCGTTCTGCGGGAAAATTTTGCCGAGACCGGCGGCCTGCTGGCCGCGTGGCTGCTGCCGTGGCGGCATCTATGGTATCTGTACGCGCTGATCTTCTGGCATCTGACACTGCCGGTTCTGTGCCGGCTGCGGGACA
>OGRN01002441.1_pt1 | contig 14287 bp, 12 predicted proteins | sample 1553401 | NCBI WGS metagenome assembly OGRN01 (sample SAMEA2580096, study PRJEB22360) | human gut metagenome | biome: human gut; feature: human-associated habitat; material: faeces | place: Denmark | collected 2008/2010 | reverse complement strand
CGTAACCGTTATATGGGCTATCTGATCAGTCTCGGCATCTATTCTTTCAAGGGTGTCAAGGTCGGCCTAGACTGCGCCAACGGCAGTTCTTGGAACATCGCTAAAAGCGTTTTCGATGCGCTGGGAGCAGACACCTATGTCATAAACAACAAGCCAAATGGTCTGAACATCAACAATAATGCCGGCTCTACGCATATTGAGGGCCTGCAGAAGTTTGTTGTGGAGAAGGGTTTGGATGTTGGTTTTGCCTTCGATGGTGACGCCGACCGCTGCCTGTGCGTGGACGAGAAGGGGAATGTCATCACTGGCGACCATATCCTGTATATCTATGGCTGCTATATGAAAGAGCGTGGCAAGCTGCTGACCAATACTGTGGTTACGACTGTCATGTCCAACTTTGGTCTGTACAAAGCGTTTGATGAGCAAGGTATCGGTTACGCCAAGACTGCTGTGGGCGACAAGTACGTATACGAGTACATGGCGAAGAACGGCTGTCGTATCGGTGGTGAGCAGAGTGGTCATATCATCTTCTCCAAATATGCCAGCACCGGCGATGGTATCTTAACCAGTTTGAAGATGATGGAAGTCATGCTGGCTAAGAAGAAGCCGATGAGCGAGTTGGCGGCACCGCTGAAGATCTATCCGCAGGTGTTGGAGAATGTTCGTGTGACCGATAAGAAGGCTGCACAGAATGATCCTGCTGTGCAGGAAGCCGTGTCTAAAGTTGCTGAGGCACTGGGCGATACTGGCCGTATTCTGGTTCGTGAGTCCGGCACTGAGCCGGTTGTTCGTGTGATGGTGGAAGCACCTGACCATGATACCTGCCAGAAGTATGTTGATGAAGTGGTCAATGTGATCTGCGAAAAGGGATATAAGGTATAAAGTCAATGACGACTCTGGCAGTGTCCGGAGTCGTTTTGTGTAAGTGGAAAAGTATCATAGAAAAATGAATAATAGGAGGGGCAAAACCTATGTGTGGAATCGTTGGATTTACAGGAAATCGACAGGCGGCACCGATCCTGCTGGATGGCCTGTCTAAACTGGAGTATAGAGGATATGACTCGGCTGGATTGGCTGTCCGGGATGGAGAAGCACTGGCACAGGTCGTGAAAGCAAAAGGCCGTCTGTCCAATCTGATTGAGAAAACCGATAACGGTAATGCACTGAAAGGAACTTGTGGTATTGGCCATACCCGTTGGGCAACCCACGGTGAGCCGAGCCAGACGAATGCACATCCGCATGTTTCCGGTAACTGTAGCCGTTCCGGTTCCGGCACAGTGGAGTCTGAGGTCGTTGGCGTACATAACGGCATCATCGAGAACTATACTGAACTGAAAGAAAAACTGTTGAAGCATGGCTATACGTTCTACAGCCAGACGGATACCGAAGTGGTCATCAAGTTGGTGGACTACTATTATAAGAAGTACAACCTCGGCCCTATCGATGCCATTGCCAAGACGATGGTTCGTGTGCGCGGTTCCTATGCGCTTGAGCTGATGTTCCGTGATTATCCGGGCGAGATTTGGGTGGCGCGTAAGGATAGCCCGATGATTATCGGTATTGCGGATGGTGAAACTTATGTGGCTTCGGATGTCCCGGCAATTCTGAAATACACGCGCAATGTATATTACATCGGCAACCTTGAGTTTGCAAAGTTGACGCCGGGTGAGGCGCATTTCTATGACCTGAACGGCGATGAAATCGAAAAGCAGACCACCGAGATCAAATGGGATGCAGAAGCAGCCGAAAAGGGCGGCTTTGAGCATTTCATGATGAAAGAGATCCATGAGCAGCCGAAAGCTGTCCAAGATACCCTGAATTCTGTAATCAAAGATGGAGCTATCGATCTGTCCGGTGTGGAAATCACCGAAGAGGAGATTAAGAACTTTGAGCAGATTTATATTGTTGCCTGCGGTTCTGCATGGCATGTTGGTATGGCTGCTCAGTATGTGCTGGAAGATATGGCGGATGTTCCGGTGCGTGTGGAACTTGCATCGGAGTTCCGCTATCGTAAGATGCCGCTCAATCAGAAGGCACTTGTGATCGTTGTCAGCCAGTCTGGTGAGACAGCAGATACACTGGCAGCGCTGCGTATGGCAAAAGAAAAGGGCATTACCACAATGGCAATCGTCAATGTAGTGGGTAGTAGTATTGCCCGTGAAGCAGACAAGGTGTTTTACACACTTGCTGGCCCTGAAATTTCTGTTGCTACAACCAAGGCATACAGCGCACAGCTTGCGGCCATGTACTGCTTGGCGGTTCAGTTCGCAAAGGTGAGAGGAAAAATCACGGAGGAGCAGTACAGCTACTATATTTCTGAACTTCTGACTCTCCCGGAAAAGATGCAGAAAGCTCTGGAAGATAAGGAACGCATCCAGTGGTTTGCTGCGAAGTATGCCAATGCACATGATGTGTTCTTCGTTGGCCGTGGCATTGATTATGCAGTCTGCTTGGAAGGCAGTTTGAAACTGAAAGAAATCAGCTACATCCATTCCGAAGCATACGCTGCGGGCGAATTGAAGCACGGAACCATCAGTCTAATCGAGCAGGGAACACTGGTCATCGGTGTGCTTACCCAGAGCGAACTCTACGAAAAGACTATCAGCAATATGTTGGAGTGCAAGAGCCGTGGCGCTTATCTGATGGGGCTCACTACTTATGGCAAGTATGAAATCGAAGATCAGGTAAACTTCACGGTATATGTGCCGAAAGTAGACGAGCACTTTGTTGGTAGTTTGGCAGTGATTCCGCTGCAGCTACTGGGTTACTATGTGTCTGTAGCCAAGGGTCTGGATGTGGATAAGCCGAGAAACCTCGCAAAGAGTGTGACAGTGGAATAAGATGCAAGACCCAATAAAAGTATTAGCCAAAATCCTCACAAACATCCTGACTGCTCTCTATGAGCCATTTGGATTTTCACTCCTGCTTTCCTTCCTCGCCATGTTTTTCTATCTTTATGCTTATGAGCCAATACATGCAGGCAAAGGCTGGAAGAATGCCATAGTGACTTGGTATCAGAAGTTCAAGGAGAGCGTGTTCTTTCGGAAACTGTTTTTCCTGGCCTTTGTGACATCGATGATTCTGTTTAGAACACTGCTAAACCGGAACTTGTGGATGAATCCATTGTCCGATGTTATGGGTGGCTGGGGCATCTGGGAGACAGTGAATGGCGAACAAAAGTTGACAACCGAGTGCATCGAGAACGTAATCATGATGGTACCGTTTTCAGCAGTAGTGATGTGGACATTTCAGGAGAAAGTGGGTAGAAGCTGGAAGAGGATACTGTGGTATAGCGGAAAGATAGCATTCGTTTTTTCGATAAGCATAGAGATGCTACAATTATTGCTTAGCAAACTAGCCATAGGGATACCCTCCACCAATCAACAAATACACACAGACAGGCCGCCGCTAAATTGTAGGGATTTGCTTCAAAAAACCGCATAAATCCGCCGTTTTCGGATGGTGGATGTTTCAAAAGGTGTTGCTTTCGGGCAGCGCCTTTTGTTTTGCCGGTCTGAAAGAAAAGGGGGTGAAAACATGGCCGAGCCGGGTGCATTGGATTACTTTTACGGAACCGAGGCAGAGCAATATACCTTTTACCGGATTCCGAAGGTGTTGTTTACCGACCCCGGCTTCCGGCGCATAACAGCAGACGCGAAAATCCTGTATGGCCTGATGTTGGATCGCATGGGGCTGTCCATACGCAATAACTGGCTGGACGAACAGGAGCGCGTGTTTATCTACTTCACGTTGGAAGAAGCAATGGACGCGATGTGCTGCGGCCACAACAAGGCGGTGTCCCTGTTCACCGAGTTGGACAAGGTAGGCCTAATCGAGCGTAAGAAGCAGGGCCAGGGCCGCCCCACAAAAATCTACGTCAAGAACTTCATCCGGAAAGAGGAAGTCAAGACTTCCGAAAATCGGAAGTCTGCACTTCCCGAAAGCGGAACTCTTGACTTCCGAAAATCGGACACAATCAATACTAATAAGAATAAGACTGATCTGAGTGATACTGATCCATCTATCTATCCGGCGGTACGACCTCCGGAAGATAGACCGCCTACGGCGGCTGATGCGATGGATACGATACGGGCCTATCGGGAGATTTTGAAGGAGAATATTGAGTATGACATTCTCCGGAAAAACCTGGGCTATGACTGCGACCTGCTGGATGAAATTTTGGAAATCCTGGTGGACACGGTATGCAGCACCCGAAAAATGATCCGCATTGGAGGCGAGGACTACCCAAAGGAGGTTGTGAAAAGCAGGCTGCTGAAGCTGGACTCCAGCCACATCGAGTATGTGATCAGCAGCCTGCATGAGAATACGACGAAGGTGCGGAACATCCGTGCCTACCTTCTGACCTCCCTCTACAATGCGCCTACCACCATCAACAGTTACTACACCGCACTTGTCAATCACGATATGTACGGCAGCGGGTAACTGTTTTTTCATACTCAAATGAGGGCGGCAATCCGGTCTTATCCGGCCCGCCCTTGGTTACCAATCTGCAAATGAACGGCACTGTGTCAAGAACGCGCACGGTGCGCGTTCATTTCATTCTTGACGCGGGGCCGTTTGTTTGCCACCCGGCACGAAGCCGGAGAAAGGAGCGACCCCGTGAAGAAACCATTTGCTTATATTTCTGCCGCCTGGAGCGGTCAGGAATTTACCGATACCGACCAGGCTGCGGTCTACTGCCGCAAGGTCTATCTGGCCGGTTTTACCCCGATCTGTCCCATCCTCTATCTACCGCACTTTCTCAATGATACCATTCCCGCCGAACATAAGGACGGGATTGATATGGCGCGGGAACTTTTGCGGCGTAGCCATGTACTGATTGTCTGCGGCGACGAGGTGGACGAAGCCGTGAAGAACGACATTGCCGTGGCGCAGCGGCTTGGCATTACAGCCACCACACTGGACGGTATTTTGAAAATCCGGAGCCAGGGCCATGAGGAAGCCCGCTGATACTCTCCACCGGCTGCTGCGTTCCCTGCTGCACCGGCTGGTGGTGCCGCCTTAGTATCCTCTTATCCATTTCCACCCTGCCGGAAAGGAGGATAGCCCATGCAGGAAGAACTGGAACAAAAATCTGTAGCGATCAGCATTAAGGCGGGAAAGCTGACCGCAAATCTCTTGAAGAAAGCCGTGGAAAAGGCCCTGGCGGAAATGGAGAAAAGCCAGAAAAACCCGAAAATCTATAAAGGCAAGCAGAGTGTAAAACACCTTGTCCGGCAGGGCGCAGGCGTTTCCAATATTGAGATTACAGATGGAAATATCAAATCCTTTGAGCGCGTTGCCCGCAAGTATGGCGTTGATTTCGCGCTGAAAAAGGACACCACAAGCCATCCACCCCGCTATCTGGTATTTTTCAAGTCGCGGGACGCGGATGCGCTGACCGCAGCCTTTGCGGAATATTCCGGCAAAGTGGTAAAGCGCCAGTCCCAGGAAAAGCCTTCGGTTCGCCGCCAGCTTACACAGCTTCAGGAGGTTGTCCGGAAAATGGCCCAATCCCTCTCCCGCAATAAACAGCAGGAGGTGGCGCGATGAAGAACCTGCCAAAGACTAACCCGGCGAAAGCAGTCAAGGCCAGTCTACCCTATGTGCTTGCCGGTCTGCTCTGCACAAAGCTGGGGGAAGCCTACCGGTTGACCACCGGCGGCGATGTACTGGATAAGCTGCTGGCAGCCTTTACAAAGCTGGGGCTTGTATTTCAAAATCCGCTTCCCAGCTTCCACCCCTTTGATTTACTGGTGGGCGCGGTAGCGGCTGTGCTGCTGCGTCTGGTGGTCTGGTCAAAAATCAAAAACGCGAAAAAGTATCGGCACGGAGAAGAATACGGCACGGCCCGGTGGGGCAACGAAAAGGATATAGCGCCGTTCATCAACTCCGATTTCTCCCAAAATATTCTGTTGACCGATACGGAGCGGTTGACCCTTGGGAAAATTGCCGATCCGGAAAAGCGGAATGTCAATCTCAACGTCCTGGTCATCGGGGGCAGCGGCAGCGGAAAAACCCGATACCACATCAAGCCCAACTTACTCCAAATGAATGCCTCCTATGTCTGCTCTGATCCAAAAGGAACCGTCGTGGAGGAAGTAGGCCGTGCGTTGGTGCAGCAAGGTCATTATAAGCTGAAAATCCTGAATACTATCGACTTTAGCTGTTCGATGCACTATAATCCCTTCCACTATCTCCACAGTGAAACCGACATCCTCTCATTGGTGACGGTTATCATGGAGAACACACAGAGTAAGGAAAGTAAGGGCGGGGACGATTTCTGGAGCAAGGCCGAGGCCCTGTTGTATCAGGCGCTAATCGCCTACATCTACTATGAAGCGCCGGAAGAAGAAAAGAACATGACCACCCTGCTGGATATGCTCAATGCCTGCGAATGCCGGGAGGATGATGAGAACTTTAAGTCTGCGGTGGATCTACTGTTTGAACAGTTGGAGCAGCGCGACGCAAATCATTTCGCAGTGCGCCAATATAAGAAATTTAAGATGGCTGCGGGCAAAACTCTAAAATCGATCTTAATTTCCTGCGGCGCAAGGCTGGCTCCATTTGACATTCAGGCAGTGCGGGAAATGATGGAGTACGATGAATTGGAACTGGAAAAGCTGGGGGAGGAAAAAATCGCCCTGTTTGCGGTGGTGTCCGACAGCGACCCCACGTTCAATTTCATCTCAGCGATGATGTACTCTCAGATGTTCAATGTCCTGTGCAACCGTGCGCTGACCGTCTATCACGGGCGGCTGCCGGTTCATGTGACCTGCCTGTTTGACGAGTTTGCCAACCAGAAGATCCCGAATTGGGAGCATTTGGTCAGCGTTATCCGCTCCCGGAACATCTCGGCACATATCGTCCTCCAGACATACAGCCAGCTTAAAGGGATGTACCGGGACAACGCGGAAACCATTGCGGGCTGCTGCTCGTCGCTGCTGTTTCTTGGCGGTAAAGAGGAAAGCAGTCTAAAGATGGTGGCCACTATGCTTGGAAAAGAAACCATCGACACCTATAACACCAGCGACACGCGGGGCACTTCCCGCAGTTATGGCCTGAACTATCAAAAATTGGGAAAGGAATTAAAAAGCGTGGATGAACTGGCAGTTATGCCCTCCAGCCGCTGCATTTTGCAGGTGCAGGGCGTCCGGCCATTCTATTCCCGCAAGTATGACCTGACCCGTCACCCGATGTATCGGTACACCGCTGATGCCAACCCGAAGTACACCCTGGATGTGAAGGGGTACTTAGCCCACCGGCTGAAGGTAAAGCCGGAAGATGAATTTGAGGTCTATGACCTGGGAGAAGCCGACTCGATTTCTGCGGCTTAACCGCCCACACCGTTTGCAGCGAACTCTTTCAAACGGTGTGGGCCTTTTTTGTTTCTACCAATCTATTTTTTTACATTACAAGGAGGTTCCTATGGAATTCTTTACTACTGCTGTTTCTTCTCTGTCTACTGTCGTGACTGCCATCGGTGCCGGTGTCGGTGTGTGGGGCGTTATCAACCTCATGGAAGGATATGGGGGAGATAATCCAGCCTCCAAAAGCCAGGGAGTCAAGCAACTTATGGCCGGAGGTGGTGTCATTCTGCTGGGCCTGAAGGTGGTTCCCCTGCTGTCTGGTCTGCTCGGTTAATGTATGGGTAACGGCCTATGGATTTTATCATCGACGCAATAACAGAATGGATTAAGGATTTCCTGATTGAAGCCATCACGGGAAACCTGTCGAATATGTTTGGTGATGTAAATACAAAGGTCGCTACTATCGCAGGGGAAGTTGGAAAGACGCCGGAGCAATGGAACTCCGGCGTCTTCTCTATGATTCACAGCCTGTCCGAGTCTGTAATCGTCCCCATCGCGGGCCTTGTGATTGCCGCAGTCCTGTCTTATGAACTGATCCGCATGGTCATAGATCGGAACAATATGCACGATTTTGATACCTTCATCTTCTTTAAGTGGATTATCAAAGCCGGGATTGCGGCCTACGTCGTCAGCCATACATTCGACTTTATCATCGCCATCTTCGAGGTGGCACAGACAATGGTGCAGCAAAGTGCCGGGGTAATTGACGCAAACGCCAGCATTGATATTTCGTCGGCACTGGCTTCCATTACCACTGAACTGGAAGCAAAGGGGCTTGGCGAACTCTTTGCCCTGATGTTGGAAACCTGGGTGGTCAGCTTCGCCATGACGGTGATGGGCGCACTCATCACGATCATCCTCTACGGCAGAATGATTGAAATATACATCTATGCAAGCGTGGGGCCGCTGCCCTTTGCCACCCTTGCCAACCATGAGTGGGGAAATATCGGCACCAACTACATCCGGGGCCTGGTTGCCCTGGGGCTGCAAGGCTTCTTAATCATGGTCATTACCGGAATATATGCGATTTTGGTCAAAAGCCTGTCCATATCCGGCGGCGACCTTCACGGAGCCATCTGGACTTGTGTTGCCTACACCGTCCTGCTTTGTTTCAGCCTGTTTAAGTCAGGCAGCGTAGCAAAAAGTATTCTAAACGCCCATTAAAGGAGGTGGACGAGTGAGTGAACCTGGAAAATATTCTGTAATCTATGCCGATCCACCCTGGCATTATCGGGTGTGGAGCAAAAGGGGCACGGGCCGCTCTGCGGAAAGCCATTATTCCACTATGTCACTGGAAGATATAAAGGCGCTGCCGGTTCATCTGCTGGCAGCAAAGGATTGCACCCTGTTTCTTTGGGTGACGTTCCCGCTGTTAAAAGAAGCGTGGCCGGTATTGGATGCCTGGGGATTTACCTATAAATCCGTCGCCTTTGTTTGGGTGAAGCTAAACCGGAAAGCGTCCACCCTGTTTACGGGCATGGGCTACTGGACACGGGCCAATGCGGAAATCTGCCTGCTGGCTACCAGAGGGCACCCAAAGCGTGCTAATGCCGGGGTACATCAGGTGATTTTGTCCCATATCGAGGAACACAGCAAGAAACCGGAGGAAGCCCGCTGCCGCATTGTCCGGCTGATGGGTGATGTGCCCCGGATTGAGCTTTTTGCCCGCAGCCGTGCGCCGGGATGGGATGTGTGGGGCAACGAAGCGGCTGCCTCCATTCAGGGGTGGCCGCCACGAGAGAACTTACGGGAGGTGAGTTGATTGGCCCATGTGAACATCACAAAGGACTTGACCGAGGTCAAAAGCAAGGTCGTGTTTGGCCTGACCCAGCGACAGCTTATCTTTTTTGCACTGGCTGCGCTGGTGGCTGTTCCTACTTACTTTCTGACCCGGAAAAGCCTGGGCAACGATATTGCCTTGATTCTTCTGATTGTTACGGCTCTGCCCTTTTTCTTCTTCGCCCTTTATGAAAAGAACGGGCAGACACCGGAAAAGATGCTTAGAAATTATTTTCGTGTCCGGTTCCTGACGCAGCAAGCGCGTCCCTACCGGACAGAGAACCGATTTGCCGTTTTGGAGCGGCAAGCCTATTTTGACGAGGAGGTGAAACAGCTTGTTTCCAATACTGAAAAGACGGGAGCCGAAACGGGCCGTGGGCTGGGGCGACGAGTTGATCATCCGGCCGGACACACCGCTGAATGCCGCGCAGAAAAAGCAACTGGCAAAGGCCATCAAGCGGGCAAAACGCGACGGTAAGATTGCCGCCACCGCCCAACAGACCATTCCCTATGAGGAAATGTATGAGAATGGGGTGTGCCGCCTGGGGAACCGCCTTTACAGCAAAAGCATTGCGTTTGAGGATCGCAGCTATGCGGAAGCGTCCGACGATGATAAGGCGGTTATTTTTGAATTGTACTGCCGCCTGGTCAACTACTTCGGCCCCACAGTGGGCTTTCAGCTATCGGTGGTCTGCTATTATCCTGATATGGTGGAATACCGGAAAATCCTGCGGATTCCGCCCACCGGCGACAGCTTTGACCCCATCCGCAAGGAGTTTTCCGATATGCTGCTCTCCAAAGCCAGCCTGTGCAAGACGGAACGCAGCCTTTGTCTGACCTTCACGGTGGAGGCCGAGGATGTGAAGCAGGCCACTTCCCGCTTAGAGCAGATCGAAGCCGATGTGCTGGAGAGGTTCAAAGGCATTGGCACCCAGGCACACGGGATGGACGGCTATGAACGGCTCTTGTTGCTGCATCACTGCCTACACCTAGATGAACCGCAAAAATTCAAATTCAACTGGGATTCGCTGGTGGGAACCGGCCTTTCCAGTAAGGACTACATTGCTCCCAGCTCCTTCTTATTTAAGGAGGGCCGGTACTTCCGCGTTGGCCCGTCGGTCGGCGCGGTTTCCTTTTTGCAGCTCCAGGCCACCAAACTGTATGACACGCTGCTGAACGCACTTCTTAATATAGAGAGCAGCCAGATCGTCAGTATCCACGCAAAGGCGCTCGATCAGGGGGCCGCGCTCAAGACCGTCAAACGGAAGTTGAGTGACTTGGATAAGGCCAAAATCGACGAGCAGAAACGGGCAGTGCGCTCCGGCTTTGACATGGACATTCTTCCCCCTGACCTTGTAACCTTCGGGAAGGAAGCGGAAAAGCTATTGGAGGATTTGCAGAACCATGATGAAAAGATGTTCATGGTCACCATCCTTCTGGTGCATACCGCGCCCACCAAACAGAAGCTGGAAAATATCATCTATTCGGTGAACGGCATTGCCAACGCCAACAACTGCAACCTGATCCGGCTGGACTATCAGCAGGAACAGGGCTTTGTGTCGGCCCTGCCCCTGGGCGTGAACCAGGTGGAAGTCCAACGCGGCCTTACCACCAGCGGAACGGCAATCTTTCTGCCGTTCCGTTCCTGTGAGGTGTTCCAGCCGGGTGGCCTATATTATGGCGTAAATGCACAGACCAAACACATCATCCTGGCAGACCGAAAAACCCTCAAATGCCCCAACGGGATCGTGCTGGGCACACCGGGCAGCGGCAAGTCCTTTTTTGCGAAACGCGAGATGGCCAATGCCTTTTTTGCCACACCCGACCACATCCTGATATTAGATCCGGAAAATGAATATACCGCCTTGACGGAGCAGCTTCACGGTCAAACCATTTACCTGGCTCCGGATAGCCACAGCTATTTGAATCCCATGGATCTGGACTTGTCCACTGATGTGGGCGAATCCCCCATGCTCATGCAGGCGGATTTCCTGCTTTCACAGTGCGAACTGATGATGGCTTCCTATGGCAATCCGCTCATGCCCATTGAAAAGTCCCTGATTGACCGCTGTATCAGCCTGGTCTACCGGGATTACCTGAAGAACCCCAGACCGGAGAATATGCCAATCCTGGGAGATTTATACCAATGCCTGCGGGAGCAGCATAATTCGCGGGCGGATGATCTGGCAACAGCAATGGAGATTTACGTCACCGGCAGCCTATCCTATCTGAACCACAGGACGAACGTGGATTTGAATAACCGCATGGTCTGCTACAACATCAGCAAGTTGGGCCAGGGCTTAAAAAAGCTGGTCATGTCCAACGTGCAGAAACATATCTGGCAGCGCACAGCGGTCAACCGCTACGCCGGTATCACCACCCGGATTTTCCTGGATGAATTTCATCTGCTCTTAAAGGAGCCGCAGACAGCAGCCTACACCGCCGAGATTTATAAGCGGTTCCGCAAGTGGAATGGCATCCCCACATCCCTAACACAGAATGTCAAAGACCTTTTGGACAGTTCCGAGATCGAAAACATCCTGGAAAACAGCGATTTTGTGCTAATGCTGAACCAGGGTGCCAGCGACCGGAATATCCTGGCTCAGCGGCTTGGCATTTCCCCCCAGGAGCTAAACCATGTGACCAACAGCGGCGAGGGCGAAGGGCTTCTATTCTTTGGGGATAAGATTATTCCCTTTGAGGACAAATTCCCGCGCAATACGCAGCTTTACCGGGTAATGACCACGAAACCCTCCGACCTGGCGGCATAAGGGGGTGGCCTATGAAGCGAAAGCGCAATATCTATGACGCGGATGATGCAGCCAAAAGTAAGCGGCTGCATTTTTCGCCGGAGGAACGGGCTGCCCATGCAGAGAAAAAGGCGGAAATCCTGGGCGAAAAGCTGGAAAAGGCCAAAGCAGACCTGCCAAAGAAGCGCCGTCCCAGGATGAACCGAGAATTTGACGCCATGACCGGCAAGGTACGGCATTCGCTGAGTTTTGAGGACGAGGTAAAACCGCGCAGCCGGAAAAACCCGGTGACGCAGGCAGGGCTGAAGGCTGGACGGTCGGTGGATTTGGCGGCCCACAGTAAAATCCGGCAGGTGGAAAAGGAAAATGTGGGCACCGAAGCGGCCCACAAAACCGAGTTTACAGCAGAAAATCTAGCGACGAACGCGATACGGAAGGGCTACCACTCGATAAAGGACGCGCCCTATCGCAAGGTGGAACGCCTGGAAGTCAAAAGCGCCCGCGCCACAGTCAATGCTAACTATCGTGCCGCCATCCGGGACAATCCGGAACTGCAAAAGCATTCGCTGTCAGCCATGTTTCAAAAGCGAAAGCTAAAGCGCGAGTACGCCAAAGCCTATCGGGACGCACAGAAAACGGGGAGCCGTGGAGCTGCGGTCGCCAAAAAAGCAAAGGAAGCAATCAGCAATGCAGGACAGGCCGCTGTTGCCCTGGTCAAAAACAATAAGGGGATTTTGGTGATTGTCGGCGGCGTGGCCCTGTTATTTATCCTGGTGTTTTCCTCCCTGTCCTCCTGTTCCGTGACGATGGAAGGGGCGATGGGGGCTGTGCTTGGCACCTCCTATACTTCCGAAGATCCGGACATTTTACAGGTGGAGGACGATTACATCGCGCTGGAGCAGCAGTTGGAACGCCGGATGGCCAATATCGAAAGCGAATTTCCAGGCTATGACGAGTACCGGTACGATGTGGACACCATCGGCCATGACCCCAACGAACTGATTTCCTACCTGACCGCAAAATTCAATGCCTTTACCCCGGCCCAGGTACAAGCAGAATTGCAAACCCTGTTCGACCAGCAATACACCCTTACCACCCGTGAGGAAGTGCAGATCCGCTACCGGACTGTGACCTGGACGGATGAGGAAGGCAACGAACATGAAAGCGAGGAAGCGTATGAGTATTACATTCTCCATGTAACCCTGCGGAACCATTCCCTGGGAACGGTGGCGGTGGAAAACCTGACCGAAGATGAAAAGGGCCGGTATGCCGCCATCCTGGAACTGAAGGGCAACAAGCCCTATCTGTTCGGGGACAACATCTATGCGAACCCCTCTGAAGGGGAGCATTACGAAATCCCCGGCGAAGCCCTGTCCGACCCGTCTTTTGCCGCACTGATTACCGAAGCGGAAAAATACTTAGGCTACCCCTACGTCTGGGGCGGTTCAAATCCGTCCACCAGCTTTGATTGCAGCGGATTTGTCTGCTGGGTCTTTACTAACAGCGGCGTTCACAACCTGCCCCGTACCACGGCGCAGGGCATTTACAATCAATGCGCGATTATCCCGTCCTCCGAAGCCAAACCGGGGGACATTATCTTTTTCACGGGAACCTATGACAGCGCAGGGCCAGTGTCCCATGTGGGGATTTATGTGGGTGACGGGATGATGATCCACTGTGGCTCACCCATCCAGTACGCCAATATCAACACGTCCTATTGGCAACAGCACTTTTACGCATTTGGGCGGCTCTGACCGCCCGGAAAGGAGTTTTGATGAACCAGAAAATTCAGAAAATCGTGACCGAGATTGAGAAGGTCAAGAGCAAGATTGCAACCCAGCAGGCAAGGCTTAGGGAACTGGAGCAGCAGAAAACCGAACTGGAGAATACCGAGATCGTTGGCATGGTGCGCGGCCTGGAGGTCACGCCGGAGGAACTGGCCACCATCATTCAGGCTATTCGCAGCGGCAATACCGGCGGCCTGTCTGTGGCCGCACAAAATCCGGAGGAACAGGAGGAAATGGATGATGAAGAATAAGCTGCGCTATTTCATGGTGCTGACTGCACTTGCGATGTGCTTTGGTACTTTTTCTGTTACCGCCTATGCACAGAGTAATGAACCGCAGGAGGAAACCGCGCCGGTGGAAGAAACCACAGAGCCGGAAGAAACTGCTACCCCGAACCCCTTCACGCCAAACGGAACCGGAACTGTCCTGGACAACGCCACCAGTGAGGACGAAAAGGAGTTTTATACCATCGTCACCGAAAATGAAAACGTCTTTTATCTGGTCATTGACAAGCAGCGCGATACGGAAAATGTCTACTTCCTCAATGCGGTCACGGAGTCCGATCTGATGGCCCTTGCCGAGCCGGACGCAGAGGAAACCG
>OGRN01002438.1_pt1 | contig 14294 bp, 8 predicted proteins | sample 1553401 | NCBI WGS metagenome assembly OGRN01 (sample SAMEA2580096, study PRJEB22360) | human gut metagenome | biome: human gut; feature: human-associated habitat; material: faeces | place: Denmark | collected 2008/2010 | reverse complement strand
GGCCGCCGAAACGGCTGCGGCAGCTCAGAAAGCCGTCGCCGATGCCAAGACGGAAGCCATCCGGGAGGCTATTTCTCAATGCCAGTCTCTGATTTCGGACAAGGCCGACCAAAGCGCGCTCGACGAGCTGGCCAGCCAGATCGAAGGTATCGAGAAAAACCTGTCGCAAATGCTGAAGGATTATGTCACGATCGACGACATGCAGAAATTCGAGAAAGCGCTGGAAGTACAGCAGAAAGCGCTGGAGAAGTACGCCGACGAGCTCGGTGACAAGGCCTCCTCGGCCGATCTGACGGCGCTCGATCAGAAACTGTCGGGACTGATCGAAAACATCCGCAAGAGTGCGATCGACCAGGCAACCCTCGAAAAGGCCGTGAAGGACCTGAACGCCGAGATCATGGAAAAAGTGGGAGAACAGCTTTCCTCGCTCAGCGGCGTACTCTCATCCCGGCTGACGAGCGTGACGCTGGTTCCCGGCCTCTATGTCGACGGAATCCCCACGATCGAGTTCCTGTCCGTATCGTACAATGCCCTGACGATCAATCCGGACGGTAGCACGAAGAAAGCCGCGAAAGCCACGATCGTCTCCGACGAGTCGACAACGGCCGATTATCGCCTGAATCCTACCGGAGTACAGAAGGAGGATATCGGAACGCCCTCGTTCGTTTCGACGACGGCCGAGCCGCCGAAACGGGAGAAAATACGCCTGTGAAAGTCGTCGGCCACGACATCGAAAACGGCATCCTGACCGTCAATGCGGCCAAGACCTCGACCGAGTCGCTGAAGCTCGACGGCAACAAGATCTATACCGTCGCGCTGAAAGTGCCCGTAGCGGACGACTGTCTGTTCGAGAACGAGACCGAGGCTTATGTCTACTCCGAATACGTCCGGCTCGCTGAGTCGACCGTAACGCCCGTTATCGCCGCGCAGTTCGATAATTCGCAGCAGATTACCGATTTCGATTGCGCTCACGGCGCGCATCATCATTTTTCGGACTACGCTACGATCTACGGTGCGGAACAGGCCGAAAAAATCTCCAAGAGCATCAAGTACAACGAGCCGTTCGACCTGGCCGGCATGGTGACGGGTTGCTACGACGACGGGGCGAACGCCAATGAAATGACCGCAGACAAGCTCGAAGGCTACGGCCTGAAGTTCCGTTTCGAACTGGCGCCCGATGCTTACAAGCTGGGACCCAACCAGACCGATCAGCAGCAATTCGCCCGCATCGACGGAACGACGATCACATCGCAGGTTCCGGGCGGCGAGGTCAACAACCGCGCGGCTATCGACAAGGAGCCCATCGTGCGGGTAACGCTGATCGACACGACGAACGAAAACCAGATAGTCGACGTGGCCTACTTCAAAATCAAGTGGGTAGAAAATTCCGTCAGCCCCGACCCGATCGAACTGGGCGAGATCAAGACTTATGTCCAGAATCTGAGCTGCTCCGCCATCGAAAACGACTTCCTCTGGAAAGACATGACGCAGTACGTCTATGCTAAGGTGAAGGAAGGCGGCATGTCGAAAGACGAATTCGAAGCTATCTACGAACTGAAAGTCAACGGCGAGGGTACCTTCGGCGAAGGCGACGGCGTAATTACCGAGCAGACTTCGGACGTATCCGAGGACGCCGTAGCCCTGAAATGGACGCTCGACGCCGAGGCGATCGGCAAGATCGTACCGGCCACGTCGAAAGAGTACAGCATCCTGATCACCTATACCGATCCGAAAGGCGTTGCGGGCGATGTGACCTTCTCGCTGAAGTGCACCGTCAACGTCACTCTGCCGTCGATCAGCGGCTACTACGACCATTACTGGCTCACTCCGGGCAAGCTGGTCAACATCTATCCGGTTCAGTACAACCCGGATACGAACGTGATGCCGGCAGGAACGACCTGCGTCTACAACTACGACCTGATGCAGCTCTTTACGCCGGGCGCGGATATCGTGAAAGGCGTGCTTACGCCGTGCGGGAAATGGGATTTGCAGTTCGCCCTGACTCAACCCGTAACGGGATACGCTCCGAACCTCTCCGTCGAACCGGCCGGAGCGGCCGATGACGCGGGCTACTCGCTGCTCAAAGGCGGGGAAACGGCCGCTGAGCTGACCTTCGCCGACGGAGTCGACAACTGGTATGCGCCGAGACATCCGGACGCGAACGCCGTCAGCTTCTCGATCGAGAAAAACGACGCGGGCAAGAACCTGATCGACAGCGATACGCCCAAGCAGATTACGTTGAAAGTATGGGCCGACCTGAACGGATACAACAAGATGCAGGTGGCCGAATTCAACGCGAACATCATCGCCCCGCTGACGATCAACGCCGAACTGGAAAACGCTTCGTTCCGGGATCATGTGATCGGAGGCTCGGAGATCGACTGCTCGAACGCTTTCACGATGACCGACTTTAACGGCTATATCGTAGCCGAAAGCGACATCGTCGACGCGGAGGAGAAAGAGAAGTACGCCGCTGCGCTCTGGAAATACTATGAAGTCGAAAGCGTGGTATGGGACACCGACAACGCCAAGATCGGCATGAAACGGGAGGGAGGCAGCATCAAGCCCGACGACGAGCTGACAGCCGAGCAAAGCATGCCGCTTGCCGATGTCTATGCCGGAGCCTCGATCACGGCCAAAGACTCCAAGCTCGTATTCACGAACAACAGCGCGGGAGCCGGCGTCGAAGAAGCCTGCAACGTCTTCATCCCCGCTACGGTGAAATACGGCTACGGCGAAACGACCAAGTGGGTCAAAGTACGTCTGGAACCGGGCAAGTAATCGTCGCCTGACGCACTCTGTTTACGAAAGAGCGCCTCGAATCTTCGAGGCGCTCTTTTTCTATTCCGACGACAAACGGCGTTTTCCCGCGCCTCACGGAACCGACCGGCTCCGTCGGACGATTCGTCTCGCCCGAATACAGCGGTATGTCCGACGGGCGCACTCGTTCCGATCTCCTCCATCAAAGCACGGCCCAGGTAGGAAAGAACTGTCGCCCCGCCTAAAAAACCCGTTCCACTCCGCAACCGGCCCGAGACGGGCATTGCGATAAAGCCAGAAGGACACCCGAGAACGCCTCCGCAAGCGAAAAAGCATCCGGGTTCCCTCCCTCTTGTCCGATTCCGCGAACCGACCCGCCGAGAATCATCCCGGCGAGGCAGACCAGAAACGGCTCTATCCGTGACCGGAAAAGCGAGAACCGAGTTCTTGCCGTCCCGCCGAAGCATAAAAACACTTGACGGAGCGATGCGACCAGCTTATGATCGCATCCGGAATCCATGTAACCGGTCCCGGCAAACTACTTTTTCTCCGGAACCCAGCAGTTCAAATGATTGCCGGGCGTCACGACGACGAACTTGTAGAAACCGTTCGGATCGTCGCCCGTATCGAACACGAAGCGCCGCTCTCCCGCTTTCACGCGGCCGGCTCTCGTCCACTGGTCGCACTGTCCGTTCTTGAAGTCGTTGGTCCTCGAAACGTAAACGGTAGCCGGCGCCCGGTCGTCGAGACTTTCCCACGTCAGCTCGATCGTCCGGTTGCCGCGCACGGCCTCGAGAGCGCAGATATCGGCTTCCCCGATGAAAGGCGCTCCGTCCTGTTCCCACAACACCTCCTGAGGCACGTCGAAATCCAAAAAGCGAGCGAGCGACGGAGCGATGTCGACGATCGACAGCCATGGTTCGGCGAAGCGGGCATTTCCCCGAACGTTCGTCGCGATCCACGAGGTCCGCTCGCGCGCGGACTGTCCGCCGTGATGATGACCGTCGTCGCCCCGGCCGTGGTCGGTCGTCACGACGACCATCCACTCCTCGTCGAAATATTTCTCGCGGTATTCGACCGCTTCCCAAATGCGTTCGATCTGACGGTCGGCCTTCATCACGTACTCGTCGAAATAATCGCCGTTGCCGTAGATATGCCCGGCATCGTCGGTATACCACAGATAGACCCAGCTCAGGTCCGGCGCCTGCTCGCGGATACCGGCCGCCGCAGCCCTCGACACCGTATCGTCAATGCGATAGACTTGCAGATCGTCCTTCTCCTTGGGATAGTTCTTCTGGTCGAGATCGAAACCGTCGACGACATAGTCGATCCTCAGGTCTCCCGTCTCGGGCAACCCTTCGCCGAGCAACACGGTGCGGTTGTCGGTCCAGCTCGAATAGAGAGCCGTCGTCACGTCCCGCTTCTGCTCCTTGGCGATCCGGAAAATCGACCAGTAGCTGTAATCGGGCTTCGGAGAATTGTCCCATACGTTGTGCTTGTTGGCCCATGCGGAGGTCAGGATGCAGTTGTACCCGACAGCCGAAATGGTCGGCGTCTCGCAGTACGTACCGGCGATCCCGCCGCAGTAGGCCCTCGAATAGCCGCCCTCGGCCGCGATCCGGCCGATTGCAGGCGGTTTCAGCCGCTCAATCATATCGGCCGGAACACCGTCCACGATGATAAATACCGCCTTTTTCGCCTTCGCCCCGTATCCGCCCCAAGGGAGCAGCAGCAGGATCGACAGAATGATCAGGATGTGTTTGCGATTCATGCTTTCCTCGTTTAAATCGTTCAATGGAAGCCCAAATTAACGATTTTTTTCGGATTCAACCTCTGCTTTGCAGGAAAAACTGAGCATGCGCCGGTCTTTTCCCTCTTAACATTCTTTTTACGTGAAGCCCGGTTCGTAACTTAAACTTCACGGTTTGGTCTCGGTACGTTAACCAGCCGTACCGCAGGGACCGGTAACTTTGCGGCATCGAAAACCAATACGCCTCTATCAACTCATGACCCGACTGACATCGTTCTTTTTCATGCTGAGCATGCTTTCCTTCCCGGCACGGGCCGACGCCCAAGCCGCTTCGGCCGTCGTGCGCGGCACCGTTGTCGATGTATCGAGCGCCCCGATCGTCGGAGCGACGGTCGCCATCGAAGGAACGACGCTCGGAGCGATCACCGACTCCGAAGGCAAATTTCTGATTCTCGGCGCCGAACCCGGAACGGCCGTTGTCACGGTGTCGTTCATCGGCTACAAACGATTCCGCAGCGAACCGCTCGAGCTGCGCAGGGACGAATCTTGCGAGTTGAGCGTAACGCTCGAGCCCGAATCGTCGCAGCTCGACGGAGCCGTGGTCGTCGCGACGCGCAAGGTCGACAGCGACGCGGGACTGATCGCGCAGATGCGATCGGCCCGTTACGTCGCCAGCGGCATATCGGCCCAGACGATCGCCCGCACTCAGGACAAGGACGCTTCGGAAGTAATCCGCCGCGTCCCGGGCATTTCGGTCATCGACGACAAGTTCGTCATCGTCCGCGGACTGGCCCAACGCTACAACAACGTATGGATCAACGGGGCGGCCGTGCCGAGCTCCGAAGCCGACACGCGCGCGTTCTCGTTCGACGTCCTGCCCAGTTCGCAGATCGACAACCTGCTAATCGTCAAGTCGCCCGCACCGGAACTGCCGGCCGACTTCTCGGGCGGTTTCATCCGAATCCGCACGAAAGTCGTACCCGAGGAAAACTCGCTGACGATCAGCTACGGCACAGGATTCAACAGCGTCACGCACTCGAACGATTTCCGCTATGCCCCGGGCAGCGCAACCGACTGGCTCGGCTTCGACAACGGCATGCGCTCGCTGAAAAACGTTCCGCATCGCGTGGACAACGACGACGTCACGACGGTCGACCGCGTGACCCGCACCGGCTTCAACAACGACTGGAGAGTGCTGAGCCGCCGCCCGACAATCGACCAGAAACTGAACATAGCGCTGAACCGTCGCTTCGTGACCGCCCGCCGCGACGCGGTCGGGCTGGTCGCGGCATTGAACTACTCGAACACGAACAAAAGCCTGCTGCGCATGGAAAACTCGCAGTTCGGCATCTACAACTACACCGAAGACGAACCTCTGTACAACTTCAAATACACCGACAACCAATACACGAACGACGTGAAGCTCGGCGCTATGCTGAATCTCTCTTACGTTCCGGCAGCCGACAAGCGCTCGTGCGTAAGCCGTTACGAATTCCGCAACATATTCAACCAATTGGGACGCAACCGTTTCACCGACCGCGAAGGATGGCGCAACGTCAGCGGATATTACGAGCAGCAGCAGGACGAATACTTGTACGTGAGCCGTAGCGCCTACACGGGCCAGTTCGCAGGCAGTCACGACTGGATCCGCAGCGGCGCGAAGTTCGACTGGAACGCAGCCTACTCCTACTCGAACCGCCGCCAGCCCGACCGCCGGATCGTCGAGCGCGAGAAAAATCCCGAAAACGGCATTTACGAATACTCGATCGATCAGGGCAGCGTATCGCGCTACTTTACCTCGCTCGACGAGCACGTCGCTTCGGCCGGAGCGAACCTGAGCCTGCCGCTCTTTCCCGACGGGACGCTCCGCCCCGAGTTACGCACCGGACTATACGGCGAATACAAAACGCGCCGCTACGCTACCCGCAACTTCCTCTACAAGTGGAATGCCTACCACAACAAGCTGCCCGCCGGTTTCGGCTCGCTGCCCGCCGAGCAGATCTTCGCACCGGAAAATCTGGGCGCACCCGACAAGCTGCACGTTCAGGACGAAACGCACAACACGGACGACTACTCGGCCCACAGCGACGTGCTGGCCGCCTACGCGGCGCTGAACATGTCGCTCGGGCGCTTCAACGTCTACGCCGGCGTCCGTTTCGAAAGCTACCGCTCTTCGCTCGAAAGCTATCCGTCGGAAACCAATTTCCGGACCCGGACGAACACCTACCGATACAACAACGCGCTGCCGTCGCTCAACGCCACGTATAACCTGACGCCCCGGATGCTCGTCCGGCTGGCATACGGCATGAGCGTCAACCGGCAGGAGTTCCGCGAGCTGTCGCCGTCGACTTACTACGATTTCGACATGTTCAGCACGATTACCGGCAATCCGGACCTCCGGCAGGCCGTCGTGCAGAACGTCGACCTGCGCTACGAACTCTATCCGGCCGCCGGCGAAACGATTTCGGTCGCCGTCTTCTACAAGCATTTCAAGAATCCGATCGAATGGAACTATGTCGATGCCGGCGGCTCCTACCAGTTTTCGTTCGAGAACGCCCGCTCGGCCCGCAACTACGGCGTCGAGATCGATCTCAGGAAAAGCCTTGCGTTCATCGGCATGAACAATTTCATGCTGACGTTGAACGCCGCTTGGATCGAAAGCAAGGTTCTGTTCGGCGAGCAAAGCCGCGAACACGACCGGCCGATGCAGGGACAGTCGCCCTATCTGGTCAACGCCGGACTGTTTTACCAGAACGGCCGGATCGGCTTCGCGGCCGGCATTCTCTACAACCGCATCGGCAAACGAATCGTCGGCATCGGCCGGGTCAGCACGAGCGGAGGCGACACGTTCAACAGCAATATCCCGGACATGTACGAGATGCCGCGCAACTCGCTCGATCTGACGGTCGGCCAACGCCTCTGCAAATGGCTCGAGGCGAAGGCCGCCGCGCGCGACCTGCTCGGCGACGCGGTCCGCTTCATGCAGTTTCCGCGCTTCAGGGACTCGGAGGGCGTCGTGCACGAACGCTCCCAAACAACCAAGCGCTATTATCCTGGCCGCAGCTTCTCGCTGTCGCTGACGGCCACGTTCTGACCCTCGCGGCATACGAAAAACGAGTAAATCTCACGACTTCGGAAACACCATTCATTCCTTAACTATCTACACGATGAAAAAACAGATGATTCTGGCCATGATGGCCTCGGTCGCCATACTGGCGGCCTGTTCGGACGATGACAACGGCAGCGGAAATCCCGGTCCCGGTCCGGCCCCCTCGGGCGTCTACGAAACGGGGCTCGTATTCGGCGAAAAGGAAGGATCGGACTCGGTTTACTACATAGGCAACGGCGACAAGCACTTTCCCGCACCGAAAGGCGACTACGTGCTGAACGCCTCGCGCAAGTACAAACTGCGCGGCTGGGTTTACATCGAGGACGGATCGACGATCACGATTCCGGCCGGTACCGTCATCCGGGGCGACAAGCAGACTCAGGCAGCGCTGATTATCGAGCGGGGCGGCCAGATCTTCGCCCGGGGGACCGGTTCCAAGCCGATCGTCTTCACGTCGGAAGAGGCTCCCGGCAACCGTCGGCCGGGCGACTGGGGCGGACTGATCCTCTGCGGCCGCGCCAGCAACAATAAGGGCGAGCAGCAGATCGAAGGCGGTCCCCGCTCGTATCACGGCGGAGGCAGCAACCCGGTCGACACCGACAACTCGGGCGTGCTGAGCTACGTGCGCGTCGAGTTCGCCGGCTTCCCGTTCCAAACCGACAAGGAGATCAACGGCATCACGTTCGGCTCGGTCGGCAGCGGAACGACGGTCGACCACCTGCAAGTATCCTACTCGAACGACGACTCGTTCGAATGGTTCGGCGGCTCGGTCGGTTGCAAATACCTGGTAGCTTATCACGGTTGGGACGACGATTTCGACACCGACAACGGCTTCTCGGGCAACTTGCAGTTTTTGCTCGGCGTGCGCGATCCGCGCATCGCGGATAAATCGCTGTCGAACGGCTTCGAGTCGGACAACAACTCCGACGGTTCGGACGAGGAGCCTTACACGACGGCCCGTTTCTGCAACGTGACGCTGATCGGCCCGATGGGTCAGGACGCCGCATTCTATAACCAGTCGGCTTCGACCGAAAATCCCGGAGCCTACATCAACGCGGGCGAAATGTTCCCGAACAACGGCTCGGGCCTCGGCCAGTTTCAGGCAGGCGTGCAAATCCGGCGCAACTCGCGCATCAGTCTATACAATTCGATCGTAACGGGATGGCCCGTCGCGCTGATGATCGAAAAGGACAAGGGCGATTCGCCCGCGGCGGCCACAGCAGGCCTGTTCGAAATCAGTAACGTCCACTTCTCGGGGTACGACAAAGCACTCGAATCGTTCGACAACACGGCAATCGATCCGGTCGTCGGGATTCTTTCGTCCGACCAAAACAAGACATGGCTCAAGGGGAACGGCTTCACGGACGGCATCTTGCTCCGGGAAAGCTATGCCAACAAGTTCTACGACGCGATCGACGGCGTGGGACTGGCGCAACCCGTCAGCACGCGCTCGGGCTTCGATCCCCGGCCAGACGCCGGCAGCGCTGCCGTGAACGCTTTGTACACGGTTCCTTCAGGCTTCGACGCCTCGGGCAACGGTTTCGCCGGCGCCTTCGGAACCGGAGAGAACTGGATGGACGGATGGACCAACTTCGATCCGCAGAACACGGTATACTGATCGCACCGTCGGCCGCTCGAAGGCCGCTCATAGGTAAACCGCATAGCGGCCGATGGCCGTTATGCGGTTTACCGTTCCGGAAAGAATCGGGAAAGCGGCCGAACATCTCTATTCCCGATACGGAAGTACGATCCGATTCGCAGGATATCAACTCGGAGAGCCTTTGCCCGGTTACGACGGCAACGTCTCGTCCGGACACACGAAGCCCCGTGCCGCTCGAGGTTCCAGAGCTCGGATGAGAGAAGTCCGGACCCTCGGTGAATGTGTGCGCACGGGGCTCGTATGGCCAAATTCCGCAGACGAACGCGCCGCCATCGGGAATCCCTACGGAACAGTCTATTCAATAATCGAGCCTTTCTGCTCTCGGCATTCCGATTTTTTATCGCGCGGGCAGACGAGGCCCTATCACCCGCCTCCAGCCGCGCCTTTGGGACGCAAACTCTCGTCTCGGAAATTGCCGAACAATCGGGTCGCCGGCCGGGCGCTCCCTTCCCCGCACTACATCGCCAAAGCCGTCCGGTACGCCGTGCCATCGACAGGATAGCCCCGATTCCGTCATCCGCGACCGCGCCTTCGCAGACCGGCTTCGGATCGAGCCGGCACAGTAAACCTCTCGGGTTCCTGCCGCATCTGTCCGCGCGGCAGAAAACCGAATCCGGGACATCGGGCCGGCCGGAGGGCGAAACCGGCCCGGCAAAACGCCTATTTTCCTCGACAGCCCGAACTACCCCGCTCCGACGCGTAACCTCTCCCCCGAGACTTTTCCTCCCATGCGTCCCGCGTCCTCGAATACGCGTCGACAGCCGATGCGGCAGACCGTTGACGCCGGACAATAAATGACCCGGACTTGCCTTGCCCGTTCCCAAGATCGTCAACAAATCGATCGCTCAACCTGTCATAAATCTTAAGAACGAACGAGGCAAGCCCGGGTCATTCTGCATGACAACATACCCGGCGGCAGTCCGCCCGAATTATCCGAGATAGGACTTGAGTAGCTTGCTCCGCGTACTGTGACGCAGCCGGCGGATCGCCTTTTCCTTGATCTGGCGTACCCGCTCGCGGGTAAGGCCGAACTTCTCGCCGATCTCCTCGAGCGTCATTTCGGAACATCCGATTCCGAAAAAGTATTTGATGATATCCCGCTCGCGGTCGGTCAGCGTCGACAGGGCGCGCTCGACTTCCGTGCCGAGCGACTCGTTGATCAGTCCTCGGTCGGCGATCGGCGAATCGCTGTTGACCAGCACGTCGAGCAGACTGTTGTCCTCCCCGTCCGAGAAAGGCGCGTCGACCGAGACGTGACGGCCCGATACGCGCAGCGTGTCGGTCACTTTCTCCTTCGGCAGATCGAGCTCGTCGGCCAGTTCCTCGGGCGAGGGCGTGCGTTCGTGCTCCTGCTCGAAACGGGCGAAGGCCTTGTTGATTTTGTTCAGCGACCCCACCTGGTTCAGCGGCAACCGCACGATCCGGCTCTGTTCGGCCAGCGCCTGAAGGATCGACTGGCGTATCCACCATACGGCGTACGAAATGAACTTGAATCCCCTCGTCTCGTCGAACTTCTCGGCGGCCTTGATCAGCCCGAGATTTCCCTCGTTGATCAGATCGGGCAACGACAAGCCTTGGTTCTGATACTGTTTCGCAACAGAAACGACGAACCGCAGGTTGGCGCGTGTCAGTTTTTCGAGCGCTTCCTTGTCGCCCTTCTTGATCCGCTGCGCCAGATCGACCTCTTCCTCCACGGTGATCAAATCCTCCTTACCGATCTCCTGCAGATACTTGTCCAGCGACGCGCTCTCGCGATTGGTAATGGATTTGGTGATTTTTAATTGTCTCATGTTATCCCTTTCGTTGTTACGTGTCTTCCGCCTTCGAGAGGAAAGATTGTCCGGCCTCCTTATTTCGGAGGCCGGACAACCCCTCGCAGGGCAATCACCGGGGATGACTTCGGCCGCTTACTTGACGGTAGGCGAGTAGGCCACCACACGACCGTCGGGATATACGCCCTCGATATATTCGATCTTCGACGTGATCCGGTTCAGATCGCCGATCGAGCGAACGGGACGATCGTTGATGTTCGTGATGATATAGCCTTTGCGAATCCGCGCGCTTTCGAGTATGCCGCCCGGCTCGATACCTACCACTTGCACGCCTCCGCCGATCTTCAGCGCCTTCTTGGTCCGCTCGGACACCTCAGCGAACTGACCTCCCAGCGCGTCGTATGCCGAAACGATATCCTTGGTGATTACCTCGGTGTTGCCTGCCTTATTACGCAGGACGACCTCGATTTGTTTCACGTCCGAGCCTTTTTTTACTCCGACCGTCACCTTATCGTTAGGCCGATGCTTGGCGATCTCCTCGGAAAGCTGGGCCGAACCGTCTATCTTGATGCCGTTGATCTCGACGATCACGTCGCCCGAGCGAATGCCGGCCGCATGGGCCGCCCCTTCCGGATCGACTTCGGCGACATAGATTCCGCCCGGCTCCTGAATGCCGGTTTTCTTACCCTCCTCCGTCTCGAGGAACTCTTCGGTCAGCGGAATATACTGAATGCCGAGCATCGCGCGCTGCACGACTCCGTGCTCCTTCAGGTCGACGACCACTTTCTTGACGATCGACGTCGGAACGGCGAACGCATAGCCGATGTAAGTGCCGCTGCGCGACTGGATCAGCGTATTGATGCCGACCAGCTCGCCCTTCGTGTTGACCAGCGCGCCGCCGCTGTTGCCCGGATTGACCGCTGCGTCGGTTTGGATGAACGACTCGAGGCTGAACTGGCTCGGCAGCGCCTTCAGGCTACGGCCTTTGGCGCTCACGATGCCGGCCGTAATCGTGCTGCGCAGGTCGAACGGGCTGCCGATGGCGAGCACCCACTCGCCCAGACGCAGGTCGTCCGAATTGCCCATCGGGATCGTAGGCAGGTCCGTCGCGTCGATCTTAATGAGCGCCACGTCGGTCGTCGGGTCGGTCCCGATCACCTTCGCGTCGAACGAACGGTTGTCGTTCAGCGTTACGCGCAGTTTCGTGGCGTTTTCCACGACATGGTTATTCGTGACGATATACCCGTCGGGGCTGATGATCACGCCCGACCCGCCGCTCTTGCGCTCGCGCGGCTGCTGGGGCTGCTGCTGATACCCTCGGGGCATGCCGAAGAATTCGAAGAATTGCTCGAATCCGCCTCCCCCGCTGTAATAGTCGTTCTCGACCTCCTGCGTATTGACGATATTGACGACGCCTTTCACCGCATTCTCGGCGGCATACGTCAGATCGGGATAGCTCCCCGGCTCGTAAGAAGTGAAATGCGTACCCACGTTCGAAGCGAACTCGGTCGAAGGAGCGGCATAGGCCTCGCCCTTCTCGGTCGCCCGGGCCACGCTGTAGGCAGTCGCTGCGCCGGCGGCCATCGAGGCGGCCAGCATGCCTGCAAATAACAGAACCTTTCTCATAGAAATAAGTGTTAAAATTATTAAAATAAAAAAGGTAAAATCAATTCATTTCGGTTCGAATTTTCGTTTTCCGGCAGGCGGCTTTCCCGTTTCGACATACGTTCGGGCCAGCCGCCCCCGTCTTTTTTCCGGCCCGCAGAATCCATACCAGACTCGGCAAGGAAAATTTCCGGGACACAATACAAACTCCGAAAGAGCCGCCCGTATTGTGTATCATCTCGTTTTTTTACCGTTTTCAGCCCCCGCCCTCCGTGACAGAAAACTGCTTCCGGTCTTGTGAGGCAATACCGAGCCGCCCAAGGAAATGTCCGGATTCCTCCCGCCACGATACCGGCAGCGACGGTCCTAACCTAATAAATTATAAAGAGCGGCCTCCCGGAAAGAGCGCGGCGCCCGCATCGGGCCGTCTGAACCGATCCGGCCGAACGGGCGACGACAAGAGCCGCCCCTGCTCGGGAACGGCTCCTGATCATGCGTTTCTATGGCCGTAGGCTATTTCAGCCCGAACTCCTTGCGGATCGCGTCGACGGCGTCGAGCTTCTCCCAGCCGAAGAACTCGATCTCCTTCTGCACCGGCTTGCCGCCCTCGTAAACGGTCTCCACCTTTTTATAAGGACGGTTGCCGAAATGGCCGTACGAGGCCGTAGCCTCGAAAATCGGATTACGCAGACCGAACCGCTCGACGATCTTGGCCGGGCGCAGGTCGAACAGCTTCGCTACGCGGCTCGCGATCTCGCCGTCGGAGAGCCCCAGCTTGCCCGTACCGCGCGTTTCGACGTACACGCTCAGCGGCTCGGCGATCCCGATCGCATAGGCCAGCTGAACGAGCACCTCGTCGGCGACGCCGGCAGCGACCATGTTCTTGGCGATATGCCGCGCCGCATAGGCCGCGCTGCGATCGACCTTCGAACTGTCCTTGCCCGAGAAGGCCCCGCCGCCGTGCGCGCCCCGGCCGCCGTAGCTGTCGACGATGATCTTGCGGCCCGTCACGCCCGTATCGCCGTGAGGCCCCCCAATCACGAACTTGCCGGTCGGGTTCACGTGCAGGATGTAGTCGTCGCCTATCAGCTCGCTCAGGCGGTCGCCGGCGCGCTCCAGCCGCGCCTTGGTTCGCGGAATCAGGATGGTTCGCACGTCCTCGCGGATCTTGTCGCACATGGCCTTCTCCGCCGCCTTCTCGCCTCCGGCCTGCTCCGGCGTGACGAACTCGTCGTGTTGCGTCGAAACGACGATCGTATGCACGCGCTTCGGACGATTGTCATCGCCGTACTCGATCGTCACCTGGCTTTTCGAGTCAGGCCGCAGATAGGTCATCACTCGGCCCTCGCGCCGAATGGCGGCCAGTTCTTTCATCAGCACATGCGAGAGAATCAGCGAAGCCGGCATCAGCTCACGGGTCTCGGAGCAGGCGTACCCGAACATGATGCCCTGATCGCCGGCTCCCTGCAGCTCCTCGCTCTCTCGCACGACGCCCTGATTGATGTCGGGCGACTGCTCGTGAATGGCCGACAGCACGCCGCACGAGCTGCCGTCGAACTTGTAGTCGCTTTTCGTGTAGCCGATCCGATTGATCACGCGCCGGGCCACCTCCTGTACGTCGACATAGGCCTCCGAGCG
>OGRN01002426.1_pt1 | contig 14367 bp, 13 predicted proteins | sample 1553401 | NCBI WGS metagenome assembly OGRN01 (sample SAMEA2580096, study PRJEB22360) | human gut metagenome | biome: human gut; feature: human-associated habitat; material: faeces | place: Denmark | collected 2008/2010 | reverse complement strand
TTTTAGCCATAAAACCGTGCCACTTCCTCCGCCAGATCGGAATAATGCTCCACGTCTCCACGCCAAGACGGAACGGTGATGGTCTCTCCCTCCGCGCCAAAGCCCAAGGCAGTGAGAATCCGAATCATTTCCGGCGTGTCGATCTCTGTCCCCAGCAGAGCATTGATTTTTTCTGGACGAAGAAGCAGCTGCTTAGGCTGGGGAACATAGTTGAGAAGATCAATGACCCCGTCCAAAACCTCGCCTGCGCCCAGACGTTCCACAAGCTCACAGGCCCGGTTGACTGCGGGAAGGGTATTGAGGATATCCAATCCCTTCTCAAATTTTGCCGAGGCCTCCGTCCGCATGCCCAGGGCCAGCGCGGTCCGGCGGATGGAGGTTCCATTGAAATTGGCAGATTCAAAGACCACGTCTACCGTGTCCTCTACAATTTCACTGTTCTCACCACCCATGATCCCGGCCAGTCCCACCGCCCGGTGTTCGTCGGCGATGACCAACATAGAGGAATTTAGGTTGCGTACATTGCCATCCAGGGTGGTGAGGGTCTCGCCCTCTTCCGCCCGTCGGACAATGATTTTTCCTCCTTTGACATAACGATAGTCAAAGGCATGCATGGGCTGGCCATACTCCAGCATGACGTAGTTGGTGATGTCTACAATGTTGTTGATGGGCCGCACTCCGGAGGCCCGGAGGCGATCCCGCATCCACTTAGGGGAAGGCCCAATCTTAACATTGCGGACCATTCGTGCGGTATACCGGGGACAGAGATCTGTGGCAGGAATTTCCACATCCAACAGATCAGAAAGATTGCCCGGTCCGCCGCCGTTCACCACAGGGTCGTGCAGGGTCAGCGCCTTGCCATAGGTCACCGCGGCCTCCCTGGCAAGCCCAATCACGGACAGACAATCCGGCCGGTTGGGAGTGATTTCAAACTCCACCACGTGGTCGTCCAGCCCAATGGCAGTGCGGATATCATCGCCTGGCTTCAATCCCTTGGCCTTTAGGTCGGGGTCCGATTCCAATAGAAAAATCCCGTCTACCACACTGTACGGCCAGTCGTTGTCCGTCATGCCCAGTTCCTTATAGGAGCAGAGCATGCCATTGGACTCCACTCCCCGGAGTGTTCCCTTTTTTATATGGATTCCCCCGGGCAGGGTGCTGTTATCTTTGGCCACCGGGACCAAGTCCCCCTGGGAAACGTTCTGTGCCCCTGTGACAATTTGAAGGGGAGTGCCTTCTCCCACATCCACCTGACAAATCCACATGTGATCGGAGTTTTCATGGCGCTTGATCTCCACCACGCGGCCAACCACCACGTTGGAAATTTCTTCCCCTTCTACCTCTGTAACCTCCACCTTGGAGCCGGAGAGGGTCATATCCTCGGCAAAAGCCCGGTCTTTGGCCTCCACGGGGACAAACTCATTCAGCCATTTTCTTGACAGTAACATCGTAGCACTCTCCTTTCTTAAAACTGCTCCAGGAAGCGGACGTCGTTTTCAAAAATCAAGCGCAGGTCAGCAATCTTAAACCGGCGCATTGCCATGCGCTCCAGCCCCATGCCGAATGCCCAGCCTGAATAGACTTCGGGATCAATGCCGGACATCTCCAAGACCTTGGGGTGGATCATCCCGGCACCCAGTACCTCAATCCAGCCCTCTCCCTTGCAGGTGGGACAGCCTACACCGCCGCATTTATGGCACTGGACATCCATCTCACAGGAAGGCTCTGTAAAGGGGAAGTGGTGGGGACGGAACCGGGTTTTGGTGCCTGCTCCATAGAGCTGCTCCATCACAGCGTTCAAGGTTCCCTTCAGGTCCGCCATGGTAATGTTCTTATCAATCACCATGCCCTCCACCTGGTGGAACATAGGGGAATGGGTGGCATCTACCTCATCCTTCCGGTATACCCGGCCAGGGGCCAAGATGCGGATGGGGAGAGGCTTGGTCTCCATGGCATGGACCTGCATGGGAGAGGTCTGGCTGCGGAGCATCACCCGACTGTCCTGATCGAAATAGAAGGTATCCGACCAGTCTCGGGAAGGATGGCCCTCCTCTGCGTTCAGACGGTCAAAATTGTAGTATGCCAATTCCACTTCCGGGCCATCCAGAATGGTAAAGCCCATCCCTACAAAAATGTCCTTGATTTCGTCCAGGGCAATATACATGGGGTGCTGATGTCCCAGCTTGGTCCGTTGACCAGGGATGGTTACATCCACCGCCTCTGCTTCCAGGCGGGCCTCCAGCTTAATTTCCTCAATCTTTTTTTTCTGGGCGTCAATCTCCGCGGTCAGTCTTTCCCGCACTTCATTGGCCAGCTGACCAATGACAGGGCGCTCTTCCGCGCTGAGCTTTCCCATCTGCTTGAGCACAGCGGTGAGTTCTCCCTTTTTGCCCAGGTATTTGACCCGAAGTGCCTCCAAATCCACCGATTCCTTGGTGACGGCCAAGGCGGCCAAAGCCTCTTGTTTGATCTTTTCCAGTTGTTCCTTCATTCTGCTTCCTCCCAAATAAAAAAGCCCTTCCTCCCGTAAAAACGGGACGAAAGGCAACATTCTTCCGCGGTACCACCCGAACATTCGTACAGAAACCCATACGCACTTCATTGTCTGATAACGGTGGACCAACCGCCGGCGTATTTCCCCGCCGAAACTCCAGGGCGAACCAAGCAGCCGTTTCCCGGAACGGCTTTCAGCCGATGACCGTTCCTCTCTGATGGCAGTGGGTCTGCTATTTTCCCCTTCCTTGTCTTTCACAGTGACGCAAGTTTACCATAAAAAAGGTTGAAATGCAAGGAGGAAAATCCTATAATAGGGGGCAGAATTGCATAAAAAATGATTTTTGGTCGGGGAGGGCACCGCCATGGTCCAGGTAACACGAGAATTTGTCCATCACTGCCTGCCCGTGCGGAAACGGGACGGACACAAGGGAACCTTTGGAAAGGTGCATATTTTGGCAGGCAGCGTGGGGCTGACCGGCGCGGCTGCGCTCACCGCCGCCGCCGCAGTTCGCACAGGCTCTGGTCTGGTATCTCTGTCGGTTCCTCCAGAGATCTGGCCCGTGTTGGCAGTGAAATGCCAGGAGGCTATGCCGGCTCCTGTGGCGCGATTTGAGATTCTTCTGGAAAATATGAACCAATGCAACGGGGTTCTCATTGGACCGGGCTTGGGCAGAAGCCGAAAGACGGATGTGCGCACCTGTCATTTGGTGGAGCGGCTTCAGACCCCGCTGGTTTTGGATGCCGATGGTATAAACGCGGTGGCAGAACATATAGATGTTCTGGACACCAGGCGTGGCCGTCTGACGGTCCTGACCCCTCACGATGGGGAATTTCTCCGGCTGAGGCAGGGGAAGGCCATTGGCCCTGATCGTGAGGCCGCTGCTTTGGCGTTTGCCCGTCAGCACGGCTGCGTGTTGGTGCTGAAGGGGCACCGAACCATCACCGCCTTTCCCGATGGGGAGACCTTTGAAAATACCACAGGAAACCCCGGTATGGCCAAAGGCGGCAGCGGAGATGTGTTGGCGGGAATGATTCTCTCCCTGCTGGGTCAGGGAATCCCGCCCAAAAAGGCAGTCCCGTCAGCGGTTTGGCTCCATGGCGCGGCAGGGGATCTGGCAGCAGCCTCCTTTGGAGAGTATGGAATGACCCCAAGTGACCTTCTCCAGAACATCCCGGCCGCTATCCAGGGGGCCATGTCGTTCCCGGTGGACTAAAACCACAAGGAGGAACTTCCTTTGCGCATGAAATTGTTTTGCGCACCCATTGTTTGTCTGCTTTTGGCCGCACTCTTGGGAGGATGCAGCAAAACTGAGTCAGAAAATGATCTGGCCCTTCAGCTGCGGTCCGATTTCTTGGCGATGGACGGCTGTTCCGGTACCATGGATGTGACGGCGGACTATGGCCAGCGAGTATATGAATATACCGTCTCGTTTTCCAGCACCCAGAAAGACGGCATGACCTTGGTCATCACCGCACCGGAGGAGGTTGCCGGCATCACAGCAACGGTGGAAAATGGCCAGACCTTCCTGAAGTTTGACGGCGTGCAGCTGGAAACCGGTCCCCTCAACGCAGATGGACTATCTCCCTTGGACGCTTTGCCAGCGTTCATCGCCGCCATGCAATCTGGTTATATCGCGGAGACAGGAAGCGAGATGTTGGGAGAGACCGAGACCCTCCGCCTCTGCTGCCGAGAGCCAGAAAAGCCCGCAGGAGAGGGGCTGGAGACCGTGTTATGGTTTGATAAAGCACAGAAAACCCTTCTACGGGGAGAACTCCGCAGCGATGGAACCACAGTGGTTCGATGTGAGTTTTCTGCCTTTATAGTAACAAAATCCACAACAGAGAAAGGATAGTGTGGTACAATGGAATCACAAAAGAAACGGACTTGGGCTGAGGTATCCATGGAAAAATTGGCCCACAACTACCACGCGCTGCGTCAGTTGACTCCTTATGGAACCAAGTTTATGGGGCTGGTTAAGGCAGATGCCTATGGCCATGGCGCTGTCCCTGTGGCAAAGAAGCTGGAAGAGTTGGGGGCGGACTATTTGGGGGTCGCCTGCTTGGACGAGGCGATTGAACTTCGGGAGGCGGGAATCCAAGCGCCGATCCTGATCCTGGGATGTACCCCTTCCTTCTATGGGAAAGAACTCATGCAGTATAACATCACCCAGGCCTGCTACGACCTGTCCTATGCCAAAGCCCTTTCTGCCGAAGCCCAGAGCGCGGGAGGAACCATTACAGTCCATATCCAATGTGACACCGGCATGACCCGGTTGGGCTTTTTGTGTGACGAGGCCCACATGACACAGTCTGCCCAGGAGATTACGGAAGCGGTCAGACTTCCTGGTCTTCATGCCGAGGGAATCTTTACCCATTTCTCCGATTCCGACGGCAGTGAGGAATACACCATGATGCAGTTTAACCGGTTCCTGGATATCATACAAAAGGTGAAGGAACTGGGCTATGAATTTGCCATCCGTCACTGTGCCAACAGCGCGGCTACGCTCCTGTATCCGGCCACATATCTGGATATGGTCCGCCCGGGCATTGTCCTCTATGGCCATTTTCCAGACCGTACAATGGACCCCGGTCTTTGCGACCTGGTCCCCGTACTGGAACTGAAAAGCCGTGTCGCCACCGTTCGGACAGTCCCTGCCGGAACCCCGGTGAGCTATGGGCGCACCCACACACTCCAGCGGGACTCCCGCTTGGCAGTGATTCCCATCGGCTATGGGGATGGATATTGCCGGGGCTTTTCCAACCGGATTACTGTACTTCTCCATGGAAAAAACGTCCCTGTGACGGGCAGAATCTGCATGGATATGTGTATGGTGGATGTTACGGACCTGCCCGATGTCAAAGAAGGAGACGTGGCCATCCTCTACGGCAGTGATCAGACAGGAAGCCAACCTGTGGAGGCCGGCGCCGAAATCATGAACACCATTTCTTATGAGCTGCTTTGCGTTCTTACCAAACGAATTCCCCGCATCTATCTGTAACCGACACGGTTCCCGAAAAAGAACCGTCTGCATAGGATAGAGCAAGGGAAGGAGACGGAGCATGGATCTACTCCGTTCTGGCCAGAGGCGGTGACTTTTTTCCCCCTTGGGGTATAAAGGCCGCCTGTCCGTGGGAGAATCATAGTAACCGCGTTACATAGGATAAGATATCCATGTAACGCAGGATTCTACTTCCGGCGGAGTGTGAGCTTTTGTGGATAATAGCGTAAAGCGTGGAGATATCTTTTATGCTGACCTGAGCCCAGTGGTGGGCAGTGAACAAGGGGGCGTTCGTCCGGTGCTCATCGTGCAGAATGACACCGGCAACCGCCACAGCCCGACTGTCATCGCGGCAGCCATCACCTCCCAAACCGGGAAGGCAAAGCTGCCCACGCACATTGAATTGGCGGCCCGGCAGTTCGGTTTGCCGAAGGACTCCGTGATCCTGTTGGAACAGATTCGGACCCTGGACAAAAAACGCCTGCGGGAACACATGGGCCGGGTAGACGGCCCCATGATGCACCGGGTAGACGCTGCCATCGCTGTGAGCTTTGGACTGCATCCAGATACTCTCGTCTAAACAAGTGGTTACGGGCATCCCGGCACAATGTTTGCCGGGAACGCCCGTCACGCAAGACCGTTTGTACAAAAAACTTGTACTTACTGTATCATCCCTTGAATGTCTTCGTGTCAGGATATTTAGGGGATGATAGGAAAGGGCCCTTGGGAGTCTTCCCAAGGGCCCTTTCAACTTATTAGTTAATATAATATGTCGCATATTAAAACCTCTTTTTGTTTTTATATTTATCTTTCGACAAATATATGCTAACATAACTAAAAAGGAGGTGATTCTATGCGTATTGTCTCAATCTTTCTCGCCACTCTTGTTCTGATCTTCAGCCTGTCCGCCTGCCAAATTGTAAACGAAGAGGAACTGGCGACCATTCGGGAGGAAGGGTACCAGCAGGGGAAAGAAAGCGCGGAAAGGGATTCTGCCTCGGCACTTTCCGCACAATATGACGCTGGGCACGAAGAAGGCTACCAAGCAGGCTATCAAAAAGGTCGGGAGGACGGGCTAAAGGAGGCCGCACAAAAAGCCAAAGCGGACAAAGCAAAGGAGGAAAGCAAGCCCCAATCCAAAACCAGCACAGCAGCATCTTCCAGCGGGAACAGCACAACCACCAGTCAGGGGACGCAGACCGCCACAGTATATGTGACAGATACTGGGTCCAAATACCATCGATATGGCTGCCGGTATCTCCGGGAGAGCTGCCACGCGCGGACGCTTTCGCAGGCCAAGGGGCAAGGCTATACGGCTTGTTCCGTTTGCAACCCACCGGCATAAAGTGCTTCCTGTTTTTCGCATAAAAATAAGGCATGCCAATAGGCCATGCCTTATTTTTATGCATTACAGTACTGGCAGCAAGCTGTCATGGTTTGTTTCATAGCAAAAGGTCGTCGCCCTCTTATAAGGTAAAGTCCTTCCCATCCAGATGGCAAAAATCCGGTGTGACCGGCCGGGGCGGCACCCGTTTCAGCGGGTCATATCGAAACGCAGAACAGGCTCCTGCCAGAGGGATCACGCCCTTTTTCTTGCAGAGGACGGTATCAGGTGTAACGGCTTTTCCCCGTTGGCAGTAGGAACAACTGGGCTCGATTTTTTTTACAAACAACATCGGGGATTTCCCTCCCTGTTTTTTACGGTATGCGTTTATTATAGCGGGTGCTTTTTGACTTTTCCACTCTTTTCTGGTCGAAGAAGAAAAAATAGATACCAGCCATTCCCCAAAGGGCCAGAACTTCCTGTCCAAGCAGGCTGGGGGCCGCCAAAGGCGTGACGGGGGCCATGGCAGGCAGCGAGAGGGGAAAAAGCAGCGTCGCCAGAGCCGTTATACCAGCGGAAAGGAGGCCATGCAGAAATTTAGCGCGGAGATAGGGCCCGGATGGTACCCCGGCCTCCCGCCAAAAGGGCAGAGACTGGCAGTGTACTGACAGACCACCCCATCCCAAGATAAACGCCGCCAGAGGCAGCGACAAAGGGGAAGATACCCCATCCCTTATGGCCGCGGTACCTGTGGAAAGCTCCATAAGGCCAACACAAAAACTCCGGCACAAAACAGGGGCGTTTTCTCCAGGAAGCAAACTGGAAAGTACGTTGACCAGAAAGGGCAACAGGCCGGAACAATCTGCCAATCTGGTCAGAACCGAAAAGAGAATCACATAGGCACAGACCCCCAGGGTAGAGGAAAAAGCATTGCGGACACACTGGGGAAATTCTGTTGTCAGAGGAGAGTGGGCGGGCCGCTCCCTTTTCCTCGTTTCCTCTTGGGCAGTCTCCTTGCCGAAAACATGGAACAGGATACCCAGCAATACGGCCGCTGTCAAATTTGCGCCCAACAGGAGAAATCCCGCCTCCTTCGCCCCAAAAACGCCCACTCCAGCGGCACCAATAAAAAAAGCAGGGCCGCAGTTATTGCAAAAAAGGGAGAGCCGCCGGGCCTCCGTCTGGGAACACTCCCGCCGCTGTACCAGCTGTGCAACGGTTCTGGCTCCCACGGGATAGCCACCAATCAAGCCAAGGCTGAGTGCGGCTGCACCGGCACCCCCGACACCAAACAAAGGCCGCATGAAGGATTCCAGCGGACGAGCACAGAGCCCAGCCAGGCCGGTGGAGATCAAAAGAGAGGAGAGCACAAAAAAAGGAAACAGAGACGGGATCAGCACATCCACACAGAGGGAAATCCCCTCCCGCGCCGCTGCGACGCTCTCCTCTGGAAAGAGAAAGAGGAGCAGGCCCACAAGGAGCAGGCCCGCGCCTTCTATCATTGCTCGTCCATGCTTTCTCATAGGACACCTCCTGCGCGTGGTTCTAAAGGGTATGCATTTGGACGCCAATTCTTGCCTGTCCCCCCCCTTGCGTCATGGAACAAGATCCGCTATAATAGACCCAATAAACTGGAAATGGAGATTCCCAATGAAGAAAAAGCTTTCTTTTTTCTTGGCTTTTTTGATGATTTTGTCCATGGCAGGTTGTACAGCAGGCCAGCCGGAGGAACCCCCGCATGTGTCAAAAAGCAATTTTATGCTGGATACCTACATTGAGATCACACTCTATGACTGGACCGATGCCAGCACCATTGATTTGGCTTTTGATGAAATTCGCCGCCTGGAGTCTCTGCTCAGTGTGGAACAGACCGGCAGTGATCTGGACCGCCTGGCCAAGGCAGCTGGGGAAGAATGGGTGGAGATTTCCCCCGAAACAGAAGAGGTCCTCCGCCTGTCAAAAGAATACGCAGCCCTTTCAGAGGGATACTTTGATGTGACCACAGGGCCACTGGTTTCCCTTTGGAACATTCACAACGAACAGGGGCACTATCCCTCCCAGGCGGAGTTGGAACAGGTCCTGCCGCTGATTGACAGCGATGATCTGCTGGTGAAGGAGGGACATGCCTTTTTGGCCCGGAAGGGGATGGTGGCCAACTTAGGGGCCATCGCCAAGGGTTATATTGCAGACCAAGTGAAGGAGCTCTTGGTTGCACAGGGGGTAGAACATGCGGTTTTGAACTTGGGACGAAACATTCTGCTCATTGGAGACAAGCAGGAAGGGACAGCATTCACAATAGGAATTCAGGACCCCAATGAGGAGGAAGGTGTTTTGGCGGATGTGGTGTCTGCGACAGGAAAGAGCATCGTTACCTCAGGGATCGATGAACGATATTTCACCTACCAAGGGAAAAAATATCACCATATCTTGGACCCTTACACCGGATTCCCGGCAGATACCGGCCTGGCCTCTGTCACCATTCTGTCAGATACCTCAGCCCAGGGCGATGCTTTGTCCACAACGTGCTTCCTATTGGGCATAGAGAAAGGAATGGCGTTGGTAGAGCAGTTGGACGATGTGGAAGCACTTTTCATTACGACGGAAGGAGAACTCATTCCGTCTTCCGGCTATTCAAATTATCAGGTACAGCAATAAAAGACTTGAAAAGGACCACGGAAGAAAAAGTTCTTCCGTGGTCCTTTTCCTCCCTTGCCTCATTCTTATGAAAAAATATTCTTTCTGAACAAAAAATAAAAAGATAATTAAGGTTTCTATAAATCAATTGACAAGGAAAAAAGACTTATTTATTATGGCGATGCCGAGTTTTTCCCTTCCCAACAGAATGCGGCGTGTACCTTTCAAAATTGTAAGGTTTCAGCCTAAAATGTAAGGAGAAACTATGGCTGTCTCATTGTATTAAGGGTATAATATAGGCGAATTGATATAAATCCGGAGGGATCGCAATGACACTACTTGAAGTAAAAGCATTGAAAAAAACCTATACTACCCGACTGGGCGGCCATCTGGTCCCCGCCCTGACCAATGTGACCTTTTCTGTGGAGAAGGGGGAATACTTAGCCATCATGGGAGAATCGGGCTCTGGAAAGACCACACTGCTGCGCTTGATTACAGGGGTATACCAGCCAAATGCAGGGACAATCAACATTGCAGGGAAATATGCAATGCAGCTTGAAAATGACTATCTGTATGACGAAAAGACTGGTCTTGAAAATTTGAAAATTTTTGGAAAATACTTTGGATTTGAAATAAATGATCGTTCAGACGGCTATTGTACGCAATTAGGATTGACCGAGCATTTAGGAAAGCGTGTTAGCACTTATTCTAAAGGAATGAAAAGAAAACTGTCCCTTTTGATTGTGATTATGATGGGACGGGATATTCTGCTCATGGATGAACCAACATCGGGTGTAGACCCCATATCCAGAGTAGAAATCCGTAGTTTGATAGAGGCTCTAAAAGCTGACGGAAAAACGGTTATTATCACTTCACATGACCTTAGCGAGATTGAAAAGTGCGCTGATGATGTATCTATGATTAAAAATGGCAGATTGCTGTTTGATAAGGGTATTCAAGAAATGCAAGGACAATCATTGGAAGAAATCTTTATTAAGGAGGGCAATCGGCATGAGTAACATGGGAAAAGGCGCAGGCTACTATCTTACCAGAAGTAAAAGCCTCCTAATTGATACTGCGATTGTTGCCATTCTGGCGATTTTTATGAGCTTTGCAATGCAGATGGACGCCTTGCAGTCTAAGGGAGAAGATTATTTAGTCCTAATGCTCTATGCGGTTATTTTTGGTCTTACCTCCCTGCAATCCGGTGCTATGATTGTAGATTTGACAGCAAAGGATAAGGTAAGCCGGAGAATTGAATTTTTTGCAGCTTCTGGAATTGCGGTAAAAGAGATTATAAAACAGTATTCGATACAGATTTTCCGCTTTTCTGGTATTATCCCGTTCTTTGTTTTTATGAGTTGCTATTACTTTACCGACTGGACAATGAGCTTTGGGCGGATCGTATGCGTTTATCTTAGTATTCTTGTACTTAGTTTTTGTGAGATTGTCGCTTTGAATATCATTGTACTGGATGTGAAACGAGTAAAACTGTTCAAAAATGTTCTATTCTTTGGTAATTTTGCACTGGTTTATTTGATTGCGATGTCGGCAGAACGAATTACAGAGTTTGTGAATCAACATCATATAGGAATTGACTATTTGATTATTGTGGTTGATGTTGCACTTTGCATGATGTTTGCACTATTAAGTTTCTTTAAGGCTCGGCACATGAGCAACGAAGCAGTTATCAGGAGGGATGGCGAATGGGTTTGATAACCTTAAACCTTAAAAGGGTATTGAACTGGAATTTTATATTTATGAGTGCGGTAGCAGCTATCTTCGGCATGATCTCTCTGATGAACTTTGGGGATATTTCAGAGAACATTGTATTTGGCGTTGATATAAAGTATTTTATGCTTGATGGATACCTGTGCTTATTTATCTTTTTTGCCGGAGAAATAAGCAAGGATATGTTGCAGCAAGAAAAAATCACAAAGAGAATAGAATGGAAACTTGCTAATGGTATTAAAATCTCAAGTATTGTTAAAGAGAATCTGCTATCACTATGGATTGGAACGCTGATCCTTTTGTTTCCTCTACTTTTGATGATTTCCATTCGTCTGCCAAACCTTATCTTGTTATTAGGCACCTATTTTCTAATCCTTAGCGTATTGTATTCGGCATTTATAAATGTTTTGATTCTCTGGATTAGAAATATGAACTGGTTTAAGAGTATTCCTATCTTTGCAACACTGCTTCATATTTTGCTGGTTGTCTTAAAATGTGGGATATTTATGAAAACGAATAATGTGTGGGTGTTGCTACTATTTTCTCCAGTGAGTATAATAGTTTTGACTGCGTGTGGTTTATGTCTGATGACCAAAGAACGGATCGTATCATCATATTACTAACATAATGAATTTTAGCTGAAAGGAGGGGTGTCCTATGCAGGATAAACGCTTCTATCCGTATCTGCTTCTTCATGCGGGTATTGTGATTTTATGGGTTATATTGGATAGAACACATAAAGGAATTGCGAATGACGGAGCCATCAACTTATTGTCGATTGCCGTCTTGCTTTGTTATTTCAATCTGCTCTATCTTCATGTAATGACATCACGGCGAAAGGCAACAATATCTGAATGTGGCTGGAACCTGCTTTCTGTTTCCTTTATTGCGGCGCTGATGTATGATGGATTTTCTACCTTATACACGGGTGCATTTCTGGCTTTTGCATTGATTATCGGAATAATGCTGGTAAGAACTGACGCAAGCCGGGGGAAAATGGTTCGCTTGCTGTTTGGAATTGCGGCTATCATACTGTCGTTTTTCAATTTCCAAATTCTCCCTGCCATAACTATGTTAGTTGGAATGTTCATGGGAATTTTCCTTGATTATAGATATATAAATTTGAAACAGGTTAATATTCTTCCGATTGCCCAGAGGAAAGCAAGATATGTCCTCGCTTTTATGATTCCCTTGTTTACAGTCGTACTTTATTGCTTTGATTTGTCCACCCTACAAGTCAATGTATTTTTTCAGCTTATAATGCTTTTATTTGAGGCCTTTGCTGTCATTCATCTTGGCGACATGGAGGCCCGTTACAAGGAGTTGACAAAGTATTATGAATTAACGAACTATATTGCAAATGAGAGGGAAGATTTCTCAAGACTGCTTCATAACGATGTGCTTCAAGACATTGGAGGTGCCAAAAATCTCCTGTCGCTTCGCTCACCAGATGTTGATGAAACAAAAAGGATATTGTCTGATTTGGAATTGCGGGTAAGAAATATGATGAATTTCTATTCCTCTAATATCTTTTCGGGGTATGCTTCATGGGAACATATCGGATATATGCTTGACGCGATTAAGAAGCTGTACCCAAAGAAGAATATACTTGTAGATTTCACGATTGCCAGCGAAGCAAGGATTGCTTTGAAAAAAGATAACAGTTTGGAACAGACCATGCAGATAATCAAAGAACTTGTCAACAATGTTTATAAACACGCTGCCGCTACTTTTATCCATTTGGAAATCGCGCTAAATGAAGAAAGTAAACTCGTAATTACCTGTCAAAATGATGGAGCGAAACCAAATGACATTGAAAATATTCTTTCTTCCAAAGGTGGTATGCTGTTCTTGACGGTGTTGATAAATGGGAATGGTGGTAACATTCAGTATTTAGAGAAAGATGGTATTTTAACTGCAACGGCAGTTTTGGGGAGAAAAAATGAAGATATTACTATTTGATGATCACAGGATATTTGGAGAGAGTTTAAGCAAACTTCTGGAAGATTGGGACGAAATCTCTATCTGTCGCTATGTAAGTAATGAAACAGAGTTTTGGAATATTCTTTCCGTAGACGAATGGGACATTGTATTACTTGATGTCAACCTAAGAGAGCAGTCAAAAAGTTCTGGCATTGATCTGATAGAAACGATATATAGTAAAAAGCCAAAAATAAAGGTGGTTATGCTATCCTCTTATGATATGCCGGTTTATAGACAGGAGGCACTTAAAAGAGGCGCCGTAAGTTATATTGATAAGTCTGCTTCTGCTGACGAGTTGGTAAAAAAACTCACAGCTATTAGTAAAGGTCACAAATCCACTACGCCCCCTTTATTAGATCCCCTGACAGATCGTGAAGCGGAAATTATTAAGGCGATTGGAACAGGGAAAACAAAGCATGAAATAGCGCAAGAACTGTATATCAGTGAACGGACACTTTACAACCATATCCAAAGCATCTATGATAAGCTGGGGGCTAAAAATGCTATCGAAGCCTATAACAAGGCTATTGCACTTGGATATATCACACCCTTAATATGAGTTTAGGCAATAAGAGGGACAGATATATTAGAACACAAGTGACAAGTATGCACATTATGTAAGCAGATAGCAAAAACAAGTATCATTGAACGACTTCATCAAAACAATAAAGAAAAGCTGGGAGCAAAATTAAGTCTGCTTCCAGCTTTTTTGTATTTGCTATTGTATGTGGTTGACTAAGGAATATTGTTTAAGCGTGAGTTTGTGATATTGGGTGTGGTATCTTTAACTATGGGAAACTCCGGGCGCATACTTGCTCATGACGGTCTGCCGGGTGGCCTCCAACACCAGATTCATCTGCTCCACCCGCATATTGGCGATTTGGTCGATGCAGATTTCCATATCTATCATCAGCCGCCGGAAATTCGGGTGGGTAGCCAGTTCGCAGAGAAGCCGGTTGTTGATTTTGCCGCTGCTCAAAAGTTCCACCATATCATCACTCAGATGCAGAGATTGAAGTTCTGTGTTTGGGTGATTTTTATTTTCCGTCAGCCCCATCAGATAGTCGGTGGACACGCCGTAAAAGTCCGCCAGCGTTGCAATCGCAAACGGGCTGATGTCCTTGTAGTCATCGGTTTCGTATTTTCCCAGCGCAGATTTAGACAGGCCGGTCTGCTCCGCCAGTTGTTCCAGCGTCAGGT
>OGRN01002422.1_pt1 | contig 14375 bp, 13 predicted proteins | sample 1553401 | NCBI WGS metagenome assembly OGRN01 (sample SAMEA2580096, study PRJEB22360) | human gut metagenome | biome: human gut; feature: human-associated habitat; material: faeces | place: Denmark | collected 2008/2010 | reverse complement strand
TTTCGAACTTCTTTTTTGGGCAGGGGTCGTGGACACCCTGGCAGATGTACGCGTGGGGTCTCGTCGGATACCTCGGCGGCATCCTTTCCGACCGCGGCGCGTTCGAGCGCGCGTGGGCGCTGTACGCCTGGGGCTTCGTGAGCGCGCTCATGTACGGAGCAATCCTCAACGGGTACTACGTGCTCGGCTTCGTGAGGCCGCTCACCTGGCCTGTCGTGGCCGCCGCCTACGCCGCGGGCGCCCCGCTCGACATCGTCCACGGCATCGCGACGGCCGGGTTTCTTGCCGTCATCTGGCTGCCGTGGGGCCGCTCCATCCGCCGCGTGGTCCGCAAGTACGACCTCTGAACCCAAATCGGATTCCGATTTGGGTTCAGAGGGGTAGCCGCCGGCGAGGTGTGTCTCGACAAATTCTCAGCTCGTGAAAGGGCGATGGCCGCAGAGACCGCGAGGGCGGCCGCAGCCCGAACCCAAATCGTCTAGCTGCGGGCCTGTTCACCGTCGCCGGCGCGCGTTTTGGGTTCGCTCTCCTGGGCCAGGAAGTCTGCCGAGGAGAGCCTCACGCCGCGACGGCGCAGCTCGCGGCGCTCCTCGTGGAAGCGCTCGGCCACCTCGTGGGCGTGCTCCTGGTGCTCGTGGATGATGCGGCGCAGCTCCTCCGGACGCTCGGCCACCTCGCGCGCGGCCTCCACCGGGTGAGCCGCAATGGCCACGCGGAAGAAGGACGTGATGACGGGGATGGCCAGCACCGAGAGCGCGCCCGAGGTCACGAGGACGCTCGCCATCTGCTCGTCCATGGCGCCCGCGCGGGTAGCCGCTTCGGTGAGCGCCACGATGAGGGGCAGTGCCATGGTGCAGTAGAGCGAGGCCGAGATCTTCTCGCCGAGCGGCATGTCGCGGGTCTCGGGGAAGGCGGAGAGAGAAAGGCCCAGCGGGATGGCGCGCACCGCAAGCAGCAGCGCCATGAACGTCAGCAGCAGACCGGGGTCGGCGCCCACGGCCGCAAAGTCTATGCCCAGGCCCGAGTACACAAAGAACGCCGGCACGAAGAGGCCGTTGCCCACGACCTCTACCTTCTGCATGACGCAGTGGCCGCCGTCCCTGCCCACCACGTGGCGCAGGATGAAGCCGGCGGCAAACGCCGCCAGCACGGCGTCCAGGTCAAGCATCTCGGCCAGGGCCAGAAGCGCCACCAGCAAGAGGACCGCCGCGCGCAGCGTCGGCTGGGAGCCCGCGTTCTCGGCGTTCTGGTGCAGGAAGTCGGAGAGCCTGCTTCCAACGTCCCGAGCGCGCTCGGCGCGGACGGCCACCACCAGGCATAGCACGAAGAAGCCTACCAGCACGGCCAGGTTCATGGACGTCGAGCGGTGGGGAGAGAGCAAAAGCGACATCGCCAGCACGGGCAGGATCTCTCCCATGGCGCCGTAGGCCACAACGACCCGGCCCACCCGCGTGCCGCCCAGGCCGCGGTCGCGCATGATGGGCACGAGGGTTCCGTAGGCCGTGGTGGTGAGCGCGATGGCAAAGGCGGCCGTGCCGGTGGGGGAGAGGCCCAGCCCCAGCCGCGGCGTGACCAGGAAGGCCAGCGCGGCTGAGACGGCCCAGCACACGGCCGCGTGCCTGCCCATCCTTCCGGCAAGCTCGCGAGGGTCGAGCTCGTAGCCCGCCATGAGGAAGAGAAGCCCCATGCCCAGGCGGCTTATGAGCGCAAGGCCGTCCAGTGGTTGGACCAGCCCCAGGCAGTTGGGCCCCACGATGGCGCCCGCAAAGACGAGGAACACCACCTCGGGCACGGGCCGCCCGGGAATGAGGCTCGCCAGAAACGAGCACCCAAGGACGAGGGCCATGATGACCGCGAGCATGCAGAGGTTCTCAACCAAGGTATCTCCAAGCCTGACGGGACGAGCGGGGCGGGAAGGCGGCCCCCTTTGCCCACTCTAGCGCGTGCGGCGAGAAGCCCTTCTCGCCGTGGCTTGATTTGTTGCTAATGTGAGGGGCTTGCATCCGGGGTCTTTACAGGGTAGGGGCCTTTTGATTAGCATGAATGAGTTTGTTTTCTGAGTTAGTTCAGTGCCCCGTCGGCATGGGCGTAAAGGCGCCCGCCAAGAGGCAGCGAGAAGGAGATGTGCATGTCCGGACACTCTAAGTGGGCAACCACCAAGCACAAGAAGGCCGCTATCGACGCCAAGCGCTCCGCGCTGTTCTCCAAGCTCTCCCGCAACATCACCGTTGCGGCCAAGCTCGGCGGCGACCCCAACCCCGACAACAACGCCTCCCTGGCTGCCGCCGTGGCCCGTGCCCGTATGGTCTCCATGCCCAACGCCAAGATCAAGGCTGCCATCGACAAGGCCTTTGGCGCCGGTGCCGACGCCGCCGTCTACACCGAGATCACCTACGAGGGCTACGGCCCCGCGGGCGTCGCGGTCTACGTCGACTGCCTGACCGACAACAAGAACCGCACCGCCGCTGACGTGCGCTCTGCCTTCACCCACGCGGGCGGCTCCCTCGGCACCGCCGGCTCCGTTGCCTTCCAGTTCGAGCGCAAGGGCTCCATCGCCGTCGACAAGATCATCAAGTCCGACGAGAAGAAGGTCGCCGACCGCGAGAACGCCGTGGACGAGGACGAGTTCATGATGGCCGTGGCCGAGGCTGGCGGCGAGGACTACGAGGACGCCGGCGAGCAGTGGATCGTCTGGACCGCCTACGACAAGATGCAGGACGTCCAGAAGGGCCTTGAGGCCCAGGGCATCGAGGTCAAGGGCTCCGAGCTCACCATGGTCCCCACCACCCCGACCGACGTCTCCGTTGTGGACGCCAAGAAGGTCCAGCGCCTTGTCGACCGTCTCGACGAGCTTGAGGACGTCCAGAACGTCTACCACACCATGAACGTCACCGACGAGATTGCCGCCGCCCTGGAGGAGGACGAGTAGTCCTCGCTCAACGGCGCAAGCTCATGACGGGAGGGCGGCATCCGATGGGTGCCGCCCTCCTTTTTTGTCTGCTGGCCTTCTCGCCGCTGTCGGATGTCCTTCTCGACCCCCTACTCCACCGTGCCGTAGACGCCGCCCCAGCCGTGGCCGGAGAGGATGGAGTTCATCTGGTCGCACAGCTGCGTGCGCGTGAAGGTGGAGGAGGGCAGCAGGTCTATCACCTCTGCGAGGTCCGCGCAGAGGTCGAAGGCCTCGGCGCGCATGAGCACGTCCAGCTTGGTGACGGTGGCGTAGCGCGAGACGCCGGGAGCAAACAGGGCGTCAACCAGGTGCTGGAGCTCGCCATAGTCCTCAGAGCGAAAGTCAAACGAGATGCCCATGGTCTCTCCTGCCTGTAATCTGCCTGTTAGCAATTGTTGTCGGGACGTCTCATGGTAGCAGCTCCCACGCGGCTCCGGCCTTATACTCGCACTCAGCCACCGACCTAGGAGGAACCATGCCCAACGCATACGAGGCAATGAACGACGCAGAGCTCAAGGCCGCCATCGCGGACCTCGAGAAGCAGGCGGACGACCTTAGGGCCCTCGACCTCAAGCTCGACATGGCCCGAGGCAAGCCCAGCCCCCAGCAGACGGCGCTCTCCCGCCCCATGCTGGACCTGCTGACGTCCGAGTCCGACCTCTCCGACGAGGGCGTGGCCGCCGACAACTACGGCTGCCCCGAGGGCCTTCCCTCCGCACGCCGCCTCGCAGCAGAGCTGCTTGGCGTCGACGAGAAGAACGTCATCGTCAACGGCTCCTCCAGCCTCAACCTCATGCACGACGTGGTCTGCAACGCCTACACCCACGGCATCGGCGGCAACAAGCCCTGGAGCCAGCAGGGCAAGGTCAAGTTCCTGTGCCCCGCTCCGGGCTATGACCGCCACTTCACCGTGACCGCCCGCTACGGCATCGAGAACGTCCCCGTTCCCATGACGGCCGAGGGTCCCGACATGGACGTCGTCCGCCGCTACGTGGAGGAGGCCCCCTCCGTCAAGGGCATCTGGTGCGTCCCCATGTACGCCAACCCCACCGGCATCACCTACTCCGACGAGGTCGTGCGCGCCTTCGCCCACCTGAAGCCCGCCGCCCCCGACTTCCGCATCTTCTGGGACAACGCCTACTGCGTCCACACCTTCAAGGGCGAGGGCGACCACCTGCTCAACATCTTCGATGCCCTGGAGGAGGCCGGCGCCGCCGACCTCGTCTACGAGTTCGGCTCCACCGCCAAGGTGACCTTCCCCAGCTCCGGCATGGCCTACATGACGGCCAGTCCCGCCGACATGGCCGAGGTCCGCGCCGCCTTCGCGAGCATGCGCGTCTCTCCCGAGAAGATCTCGCAGCTTGCCCACGAGCGCTTCCTCAAGGACGCCGCCGGCGTGCGCGCCCACATGGAGAAGCACGCGGCCATCGTCGCACCGCGTTTCGCCCTTGTGGAGGAGAAGCTCACCGCGGGCCTGGCCGACCTGGGCGTGGCAACCTGGACGCACCCCTGCGGCGGCTACTTCGTCTCCTTCGACGGTCCCGAGGGCTCTGCCAAGGCCATCGTGAGCCTCGCCGCAGAGCTGGGCGTCAAGCTCACCCCGGCCGGCGCCACCTGGCCCTACGGCAAGGACCCCAAGGACACCAACATCCGCATCGCGCCGACCTTCCCCACCCTCGAGGAGCTGGGCCAGGCGCTCGACGTCTTCGTCGTGGCGGTCAAGCTCGTCTCCGCACGCCTGGCTGCCGAGGCCAGGTAGCCTCCGGGGGCCTTCGGGTTTCTCGCCCGAAGGCCCCTTTTCTGTGTTTGTTGCCGCCGACCGGGCAAGACTGGCACGCTCGGGGCAAAGTGACGTACTCTAGATAGTTACGGGTGCCGCCATAAGGCGGCAAAAGCAACGAAAGGCACGTCTTACATGTCCAAGAAGACCAACAAGAAGCAGGTCAGCGCCAAGGCAAAGCGGGCCAAGGGCACCGCTGAGGCGCAGGCCAAGTCGGCCAAGCCCAAGGACGGCATGCCCCTTGGTGCCAAGGTCGCGCTCACGGTCTTCGCCGTTCTCATGGCCCTCTCCATGATGCTGCCCTCCATCGCCGCCATCGTCGGCACGTCGAGCTCGCAGGACTCCTCCTCGCAGAGCCAGTCGGCAGACTCCAGCTCAAGCGCGGACTCCTCCGACTCCGGCAGCTCCTCTGACTCCTCCGACGGCACCACCGACGCCGTCGCTCAGGCAGACGAGAAGTACCAGCCCCTGGTGGAAGCGCTGGAGGCCAAGCTCTCCTCGGACCCCCAGAACCTCGCCACCCTGCTCAACCTGGGCAAGGACTACATGGCCTGGGGCGTGACCGTGCGCTACTCCGGCTCCACCGACGCCTCCACCTCCCACGCCAACGAGCTTCTGGAGAAGGCCATCTCGTACTACGACCAGTACCTGGCGCTCAAGGACTCCGGCGCCGTCCGCGTGGACCGCGCCCTCTGCCAGTACTACGAGGAGGAGACCTCCGAGGCCACGGCGGCCCTGGAGCAGCTCACCCAGGACATGCCCGACTACGGTCCCGCCTGGGCAAACCTCGGCATGCTCTACGAGTCCGTGGGCAACTCCGATCAGGCCCGCGAGGCCTACCAGAAGGCGCAGGAGGCGGACGCCGACGACGAGTACGGCGCCAAGACCTACGCCACCCAGCGCATCTCCGCGATGGACTCGGCCGCGTCGAGCAGTGCCGGCACCACCGACTCCACCAGCGCCACCACGTCCGGCAGCTCCACCGCCGGCTCCACCGGCGTGAAGGGCCTCTCGGACACCCTGTCCAACCTTTCCGGCACCAGCCTCTAGCGTCACAAGGAGGAACACCATGGCACTCAACATCGCAGTTTCCCAGGAAGCAGACGCCGTTCTCGTCAAGGTGGCGGGGGAGGTGGACGTCTCCAACGCCTCCGAGCTGAGGGACGCCATCGACGCCAAGCTGCCCGAGACCACCGGCGAGCTCGTCGTTGACCTGGTGGACGTCCCCTACATTGACTCCACGGGCATCGGCGTCCTGGTGGGCGCCGCCCACCGCGCGCAGGAGCGGGGCGCCACGCTGGTGGTGGCCCGTCCGCAGAGAAACGTCGCCCGCGTCCTCGGCATGCTCGGCGTGGAGAAGGACCTCAACATCCGCGAGGCGTAAGGCCTCGTCTGGGCGCATCGGCCCAAAGCAAGGGCCCCTCGGGGCCAAAGCCGTACGTTAGACGGAGGATTCACCAGTGTTTGGAATCGGAGAGACAGAGCTTGCGCTCATCCTGATCTTCGCGTTCATGATCTTCGGCCCCGACAAGCTTCCGGGAATGGGCAAGACCCTCGGCCGCGCCCTGCGCCAGTTCAGGAACGCCCAGGAGGGCTTCACCCAGGTCGTCCAGACCGAGATCGTCGACCCGGCCGCAGAGGCCATGGGCGACAAGAAGCCCAACCGCAAGCGCTCTGAGGAGTTCGAGGAGGACGCCGACATCGAGGGCGGCGAGGGCAAGCCCGCCGCCAAGCGCTCCGAGACCTTTGCCGAGCGCAAGGCCCGCCTCGAGGCCGAGCGCCGCGCCGCCGAGGAGGCCAAGGCCGCCGAGGTCGCCGCAGCCGCCAGCGAGACCGATGCCGCGGCCGATGACGTCAGCGCCGATGCCGACGCCCCCGCCGCCGAGGCGCCCGTTGCCCCTGCCCCCGCTGAGCCTGTTGCGGAGCCCGAGGAGAGCAAGCCCCTCACCGCCGCAGACCTGTACGCCGTGAAGCGCCCCGCCAAGACCGAGGCCCCCGCTGACGACCAGAACCAGAAGGAGGCCTAGAAGCCATGCCGATCGGACCCGCACGCATGCCGCTCTTCGACCACATCGGAGAGCTCCGCCGCCGCCTCACCATCATCGTGGTGTCGCTTCTCGTCTGCGCCATCGTGGTGTACTTTGCCACCCCAGCCCTCATCGAGCTCATGATGGACCAGATCCGCGAGGCCATGCGCGGAGGCGACCTCTACGTCTTCACCGCGCTGGGCGGCTTCACCATCCGCTTCCAGGTGGCCCTGTTCTTCTCGGTCATCATCTGCGCCCCCATCATCATCTGGGAGATCATGGGCTTCTTCCTGCCGGCGCTCAAGCCCAGCGAGCGCAAGTGGGTCGTGCCCACCGTGGCGGCCATGGTCGTCCTGTTCTTCCTGGGCATGATCTTCTGCTACTTTGTCATCCAGTCCGCCGCCTTCGGCTGGCTGCTCGACCAGAGCTTCGAGTTTGCCCAGAACCTGGCCAACGCCGAGGACTACCTGAACATCTACATGATGCTGGAGATTGGCTTTGGCATTGCCTTCCAGCTGCCGCTGGTCATCTTCTACCTCTCCATCCTGCACGTCGTGCCGTACAAGACCTTCCGTTCCCAGTGGCGCTACGTCTACGTTGCCCTCATGATCCTCTCCGCCGTCGTCACCCCGGACGCCTCCCCGATCACCATGCTGCTGATGTTTGCCGCGCTCATCGCCCTCTACGAGGTCGCCCTGGCCGTGGCCCGCTACATCATCGTGGCCCGCGACGGCAAGGCCGCCCTCAAGTGGTCCCGCGAGGACTACGAGCAGCACGCCCTGGACAACGACTAAGACCCACGTAAGGACCACCCTTGAAGCTCATCGTCACCGAGAAGAACGACGCTGCCGGCCAGATCGCACGCCTGCTTTCCGACTCCGGCAAGCCCAAGGCCGACAAGGTCTACGACACCCCCGTCTACCGCTTCCGCAGGGGCGGGGAGGACTGCGTGACCATCGGCCTGCGCGGCCACATCCTGCAGCCCGACTTCCCGCCCGAGCTCAAGTTCAACGACGAGGAGGGCTGGTTTGGCGTGACGGCCGAGGGCGAGGTCCTTCCTGCTGACGTCCCCGACGGCCTCGCCCGCCCGCCCTACGACACCAAGCGCAAGCCCTACCTAAAGGACGGCATCGACATCAAGGGCTGGAAGATCGCCAGCCTCCCGTACCTGGTCTGGGCCCCCATCGAGAAGACCCCGGCCGAGAAGGGCATCATCCGCTCGCTCAAGAACCTCGCCAAGAAGGCCGACTCCGTCGTCATCGGCACGGACTTCGACCGCGAGGGAGAGCTCATCGGCTCTGACGCCCTGCGCCAGATTCGCGAGGTGGCCCCCGACGTGCCCGTCTCCCGCGCGCGCTACTCCGCCTTCACCAAGGCGGAGATCGACCACGCCTTCAACAACCTGGTTGAGCTTGACCAGGACCTGGCCGACGCCGGCGAGAGCCGTCAGTACATCGACCTCATCTGGGGCGCCGTCCTCACGCGCTACCTCACCACGGCCCGCTTCTCGGGATTTGGCAACACCCGCTCCGCCGGCCGCGTGCAGACGCCGACGCTCGCCCTCGTGGTGGAGCGCGAGCGCGAGCGCATGGCCTTCAAGCCTGAGGACTACTGGGTGATTTCCGGCGAGGCTAGCCATGGCGAGGAGGAGCCCTTCAAGGTCAGCCACACCACGGCCCGCTTCTGGGACAAGGACGCCGCCGACGCCGCGTACGCCAACGTGGCGGGCGCCAAGGAGGCGTGCGTGACCGCCGTGGAGCGCAAGAGCCGCACCCAGCGCCCGCCCGCGCCCTTCAACACCACGAGCCTCCAGGCCGCCGCGGCCGCGGAGGGCATCTCGCCAGCCCGCACCATGCGCCTGGCCGAGAGCCTCTACATGGACGGCCTCATCTCCTACCCGCGCGTGGACAACACCGTCTACCCCAGCTCGCTTGACCTCAAGGACTGCGTGCGCACCATCTCCAAGGTCCCGCAGTACGCGCCCACCTGCAAGGCGCTTCTCGCCCAGCCCAAGCTCACCGCGACGCGCGGCAAGCAGGAGACCACCGACCACCCGCCCATCTACCCCACGGGCGCGGCCGACCCCGAGAAGCTCCAGCCTGCGGCGTGGAAGCTCTACAACCTCATCGCCCGGCGCTTCCTGGCCACGCTCATGGGGCCTGCCACCATCGAGGGCACCAAGGTGACCTTCGACGTCAACGGCGAGCCCTTCCAGGCCTCCGGCAACGTGCTTGCCAACCCGGGCTTCCGCTCCATCTACCCCTATGGCCTCAAGAAGGACGACCAGCTGCCCGAGCTCCACGAGGGCGACGTCTGCGACGTGCGGAAGATGGACCTTCTGGCCAAGCAGACCGAGCCGCCCGCGCGCTACAGCCAGGGCAAGCTCATCCAGGAGATGGAGAAGCGCGGCCTGGGCACCAAGTCCACGCGTGCGAGCATCATCGACACGCTCTACCAGCGCAAGTACCTCAAGAACGACCCGTGCGAGCCCAGCCAGCTGGGCATGGCCATCATCGACGCTCTGAACACCTACGCGCCGCGCATCACCACGCCCGAGATGACCAGCGAGCTCGAGGACGACATGACCAAGGTCGCCGAGGGCACCGACACCCAGACCCAGGTGGTCACCCACTCGCGCGCGCTTCTCGCCGGAATGATGGACGGGCTGATCGAGCACACCGAGGACCTCTCCGAGGCCATCGCGGACGCCGTCACGGCTGACGCCAAGATTGGCGTGTGCCCCAAGTGCGGGCGCGACCTCGTGGTCAAGACCAGCGCAAAGACGCGCGGCAGCTTTGCCGGCTGCATGGGCTGGCCCGACTGCGACGTCACTTACCCGCTGCCGCAGGGCCGCATCGAGGCCCTGGAGGGCGAGGCGGCCGTCTGCCCGGAGTGCGGCGCCCCGCGCATCAAGGTCCAGCCCTTCCGCCAGAAGGCGTACGAGACCTGCATCAACCCCGCCTGCCCCACCAACCGCGAGCCCGACGTGGAGGTCGGCGTCTGCCACGCCTGCGCCGAGGTCGGCCGCGTGGGCAAGCTCATCGCCCACAAGTCCGAGCGCACGGGCAAGCGCTTCATCCGCTGCACCAACTACGACGACTGCGGCACCAGCTACCCGCTGCCCCAGCGCGGCAAGCTCGAGGCCACGGGCGAGGAGTGCCCGGACTGCGGCGCCCCCATGGTCATCGTGACCACGGCGCGCGGCCCGTGGAAGCTCTGTCCCAACATGGACTGCCCGGGCAGGGAGAAGAAGGCCGCCAGCGGCCGCGGGCGCGGTCGCGGGACCGGCACCAAGGCGGCCTCGGCCAAGAAGCCCGCCGCCAAGAAGACTGCGACCAAGAAGCCTGCTGCCAAGAAGACCACGGCCAAGAAGAAGGCCTAGCAAGCGAGAAGACCATCACCTCGGGGCCGGCCACGTGCCGGCCCTTTTTGTGGAATCTGCTAGACTATCACCACGGTGATAGTGACGGGAGGACCTCATGGAGCTCTGGCATGGCTCGACGATGATCGTCAGGCATCCCGACCTCTCGTTCTGTCGCGAGAACAACGACTACGGCCGTGCGTTCTACATGACCGAGCACCTTGAGCTCGCAAGGGAATGGGCGTGTCGCTGCGAGGAGATCGACGGCGTGGCCAACCGGTACGAGCTTGACCTGGAGGGCCTTGCGGTCTTGGACCTTGACGCCGGCGCTCGGTCGGTTCTTGAGTGGCTGAGCGTCCTTCTGACTCACAGGGTCGTCAACCTGGGCTCTCCCGTGGCGCTCGAGGCGGCGGAGTGGATCAGGGAGAACTATCCGGTTGACCTGTCCGGATATGACGTCATTTGCGGATATCGCGCTGATGACTCGTACTTCTCGTTTGTGAGGCAGTTCGTCTCAAACTCGCTGAGCGTGGAGCAGCTGAGCTGGGCGATAAGGCTTGGAGGCCTGGGCCGCCAGGTCGCCTTGCGGACGCCGCGGGCGCTTGAGAGCTTGGAATACATCGACTTCGAGCCCGCACCCGCGCGCTGCTTCTACCCTCGGCGCAAACGCAGGGACCTTGAGGCCAGAAAGGCGTTCTCGGAGGGCCCCGGCTTTGACCCGGAGGGCATATACGTGCTGGATCTGATCTCGGGGAGGGTGGGCAAAGACGATGAGCGCCTACGATGAGCTCTACCTTGCGGACGCCATGACGGAGCTCGCCTGTTTCTTCGACTTTGCGGTCAACGACTACGGCGCCGAGGGCAGCGAGGTTGCGGAGCTCTTTGCCATGAGCGCCGTCGGGCGGGAGTTCGGGCGCGGCAACCCGCGCGTCCTGGGAGGCCTCTCTGGCGTGGAGCTCTTCTGGGAGCTCTCGCACGAGCTCGGCTACGGAGACGCCAGGGGGACGGAGCCGCGCTTCCGCTTTGAGAAGACGCCCGACTACTGGGCGGGCTGGGTCGTCGCGCGCGCCCAGTGGGAGCTCGGCGTCACGTTTGGCGAGCTCTTCTCGGCGGCGCCCTATGACACAGTGGTGCGCATGTACCACCCCTACCACGAGGCCGATGAGTCAAGGTTCGTGCGTCTGGCTGCGCGGCGCGTGGAGAAAGAGCGGCTGTCCGGCCCCACGCGGCTGGCGGCGCTTCGCAGGGAGGCCGGCCTCTCCCAGCAGGAGCTGGCCTTTCGCGCCAAGGTCTCCCTGCGCTCCATCCAGATGTACGAGCAGCGCAAGAAGGACGTCAACCATGCCCAGGCCGCCACGGTCGCAAGCCTTGCCGCCGTCCTGGGCTGCCGGATGGAGGACCTGCTTGAGGTGCGGATCGATCCTGCGCTTTTGGCGCAGATCGCGTAAGGCGTATATCCTATATGGGTTAGGCAATCGGAAGGCGGAGGCGCTATGCGGGGCACGTTCATCACGCTCGAGGGGGCGGACGGCTGTGGCAAGTCCACGCAGGTCGCCCTGCTGGCCGACGCCATCCAGGCGGCCGGCCGCGAGGTCGTGCGCCTGCGCGAGCCCGGCGGCACATCCATAAGCGAGAAGATCCGCGCGCTCGTGCTTGACCCGGACAACGCCGAGATGGCCCCCGAGTGCGAGCTCCTTCTCTTTGAGGCGTCCCGCGCCCAGCTGGTCCGTCAGGTCATCGAGCCCGCGCTCGCCCGCGGCGCCGTGGTGCTGTGCGACCGATTCTATGACTCCACCTACGCCTACCAGGCCGCGGGTCGCGCCCTGGACGCCCGGGTCATCAGCCAGGCAAACGCTCTGGGCAGCTGCGGCGTCACGCCCGACCTCACGCTGGTGCTGGACATGGACACCAAAGACGCCCTTGCCCGCGCCACCAGGGGCGGGGCGGACCGCCTTGAGGCCGAGGGCGTGGCCTTCCAGGAGCGCGTGCGCCAGGGCTACCTCGACCTTGCGGCGGCCGAGCCGGGCCGCGTTCACGTGGTCGACGCCACGGGCAGCGCCGAGGAGGTCCTCGGGCGCCTTGTGGACGAGGCTGCGCCCCTGCTGGGCGGACTTCTCGACGGCAGGGGTGAGGCGTGATGGCCAACGCGCCGACGGACGCTCCCGCCGCGCTGGCGGGTCTCTCGGACCAGCCGCGCGTGCGCGACTTCCTGGCCCGTGCGGTGGTCGAGGGGCGTCTCAGCCATGCCTACCTCTTTGTGGGCGCCCCGGGCTCGGGCAAACACGAGGCTGCCGAGGCCTTGGCCAAGTGCATCGTCTGTCCCAACGGGGGAGACGGCTCGTGCGACGAGTGCCGCCGCGTGGCTCACAAGACGCACCCCGACGTCCACTGGTACGCCCCGGCGTCGGCCGTGGGCTACCTTGCCGACCAGGTGCGCGAGGTCATCGCCGACGCCCAGCTTGCCCCCATGCGCGCCCCCTCAAAGGTCTACGTGCTGGAGCGGGCCGAGCTTCTGCGCGGAACGGCGGCAAACGCGCTGCTCAAGAACCCTGAGGAGTGGTCAAGCGGCGTGACCTTCATCCTTTGCGGGCGCACGGTGGCAAGCCTTCTGCCCACCATCGTCTCACGCTGCCAGGTGGTGCCCTTCTCGTCGGTGCCGCCGGAGGTGGCCCTTGCCCGGGTCCAGCACGATGCTGCGGCAACCCCGCAGGAGGCTGCCATCGCCCTCTCCGTGGCGGGCTCCGCCTCCCACGCCGTCGAGTTCCTGAGTTCGCCCGGCAGAAGGCGGGTGCGCCGCCTGGTGGTGAGCACGCTTGACCAGCTGGCAAGGGACGACTCCTGGGACGTGCTCCAGGCGGCCCGCCAGATAGTGGAGGAGGCAAAGCTCCCGCTGGCCGACGTGGCCGCCGCCCAGAAGGAGGCGCTGGACGAGTCCTCGGACTTCCTCACCTCGGCGGCGCTCAAGCAGCTCGAGGACGCAAACAAGCGCGAGCTCTCCGCCCGAGAGCGTTCGGGTATGATGGAGGTTCTTGCAGCTACGGAGTCCGTCCTTCGTGACGTGCTCGTTCGCTGCGAGGACGTCTCCCGCAAGATCGTGAACGAGGACGCCGCGGCCGCCATCGAGCGCATTGCCGCGGCAACTGGCGTGGGCGGCGTCACCCGCGCCCTGGCGGCGTGCTCCGCGGCGGCGGAGGACCTCGCCCACAACGTATCGCCGCAGCTGGCCCTTGAGGCCATGCTGCTTTCCATAAAGGAGGCACTCGCATGCCCACCATCATTCCGGTGAAGTTCACCTACGCCGCGCGCGACCTGTGGTTTGACCCCGCCGGCACCGGCGCCCAGGAGGCCGACCACGTCATCTGCTCCACCGAGCGCGGAACAGAGATCGGCCTTGCCACGGCAGACGCCCGAGAGGTCACCGAGGAGGAACTTGAGCACGTCATCGGCCATGCCCAGTTGCGCTCGGTCGTGCGCATAGCCACGGACTCCGACCTCGACCGCGCCGAGCAGCTCGCCTCCCGCGGCGAGGATGCCATGCCCACGTTCCGCCGCCTGGTGGGCGCCAGCGGCCTGGACATGAAGCCCGTCGGCGTGGAGTACCTCTTCGACGGCGAGAAGGCCGTCTGCTACTTTGCCGCCGAGGAGCGCGTGGACTTCAGGCAGCTCGTCCGTGACCTCTCCCGCGAGCTTCACGTCCGCATCGACATGCGCCAGATCGGCGTGCGCGAGGAGGCCGCCATCGTGGGCGGCTATGGCCACTGCGGCCAGGAGCTCTGCTGCCGCAGGTTCAACATGTCCTTCGACCCGGTCTCCATCCGCATGGCCAAGGAGCAGGACCTGCCGCTCAACTCCACCAAGATCTCCGGCGCGTGCGGCCGCCTCATGTGCTGCCTGCGCTACGAGTTCGAGGCCTACCGCGACTTCAAGGGCCGTGCCCCCAAGCGCAACGCCGTCATCGACACGCCGCTGGGCAAGGGCAAGATCATCGAGTACGACACGCCCAAGGAGCAGATCTGCCTGCGCCTCGAGAGTGGCAAGCAGATTCGCGTGGCCCTGGCCGACATGACGGCCTCCGAGGCCGCCTGCAAGAAGTCCAAGGAGCTGGGCTGCGCCTGCAGGCCCGACACCGTGACGCGCGAGGTTCTCGACCGCCTGGACTCCCCGGACGTCCAGATGGCCCTCGCCGAGCTTGACCGCAAGAACGGCGTGGCCCCCGAGCAGACCGTGGACGCCGCGGACATCTTCGTGAGCACCCGC
>OGRN01002404.1_pt1 | contig 14446 bp, 12 predicted proteins | sample 1553401 | NCBI WGS metagenome assembly OGRN01 (sample SAMEA2580096, study PRJEB22360) | human gut metagenome | biome: human gut; feature: human-associated habitat; material: faeces | place: Denmark | collected 2008/2010 | reverse complement strand
GGGTCATAGACGGTCAGCTGCCAGTAGCGGTCGGAGTGCAGCCCCAGCTCCCCAAGCATCTGCTGGTTGGCCTGGATGAGGTGGCAGACGCCGTTTTCGACGGTCACCTGAAAGTAGTAAAAGTAGAGCTTGGGGCGCGGCGGGGTAAAGGTGAAGCGGTAGCAGTTGTAGCGCAGGGTGCATCCGTCCAGCTCCATCGCGAAGAAGCGGTCGGCTTCGCCGTCGCTGCACAGCACAAACTCCACCAAGCGCGGGCAGAGCTCCTTGGGTAGGTGCACGCAAAAGCGCACGGCAATGCCGGCCGGCACCGCGCCAAAAGGCTCTTTAAAGTCGGTCAGGCGGCTGTCATAGATGCAGAAATCCATAGCGTGGGTCCTTTCCAAAGGCTGGAATTAGTCCAGGTGCCAGATGTCGCGCGCGTACTCGTGGATGGCGCGGTCAGCGCAGAAGTAGCCGGACTGGGCGATGTTGACAAGCGACATCCTCTGCCAGCGATCCGGGTCGGTGCGGTAGGTGCGCATCAGGTTCTTGCGCTGCTGGTCATAGGAGTCAAAGTCGCGCAGCACCATGTAGGGGTCGTTGTTCTTGAGCGAGTTTGCAATCTGGTCGAAGCTGTAGCCGCCGATGCCGCTGCCGATCATGTCGATGGCCTCCTTGAGCACCGGGTTGCTCAGGTACAGCTCGTTGGGGTAGTAGCCGGTCTGTTTGAGCTGCTCGACCTCCTCGGTGCGCATGCCAAAGACAAAGATGTTGTCCGGGCCGACCGCCTGGCCGATCTCGACGTTGGCGCCGTCCCAGGTGCCCAGGGTGATGGCGCCGTTGAGCATCAGCTTCATGTTGCCGGTGCCGGAGGCCTCAGTGCCCGCCAGCGAAATCTGCTCGGAAACTTCACTTGCCGGCATCAGCAGCTCGGACAGGGTGACGCGGTAGTCCTCGAGGTAGACAATCTTGAGGATGTCGCGCGCCTGCGGATCGTTTTCGATCATCTGGCCCAGGCTGCAGATAAACTTGATGATCTGCTTTGCCATGTAGTAGCCGGGCGCTGCCTTGGCGCCGAAGATGAAGGTGGTGGGCTGGATGTTATGGTTAGGATTGTGTTTAATCTCATTGTACAGCGCCAGGATGTGCAGGGCGTTCAGGTGCTGGCGCTTATACTCGTGCAGGCGCTTGACCTGGACGTCGAACATCGAGTTCGGGTCGATGACCTGGCCGGTATGCTCCTTGATGTAGGCGGCAAAGTCCTGCTTGTTGGCAAGTTTTATCTTGGCCAGCTGCTCGTGCACCTGCTTGTCGTCCTTGTAGTCCATCAGCTTTTGCAGCTGGGTCATGTCGTGCATGAAGCCGTCGCCGATCAGCTCCTTGATGTAGTTGTTGAGCCGCGGGTTGGACTGGTACAGCCAGCGTCTGGAGGCGATGCCGTTGGTGACATTGTGGAACTTGTATGGCTGAATCTTGTAAAAATCGTGGAACAGCGAATCCTTGAGGATGTTGCTGTGCAGGGTGGAGACGCCGTTGACGCTGTGCGAGCCGACGATGGACAGGTTTGCCATGCGGATCGAGTGGCCGTTTACAATCGCCATGCGGGAGACGGTGTAGCCGTCCAGGTGGAACTGGTCGGTCAGCTGGCGGCAGAAGCGGTTGTTGATCTCCACCACAATCTGGTAGATGCGGGGCAGCAGGGTGCGGAACATATCCTCGTTCCAGGTCTCCAGCGCCTCGGGCATGACGGTGTGGTTGGTGTAGGCGAAAGTGTTGCTGACGATGGTCCAGGCCTTATCCCACGGGTAGCCGCACTCGTCCAGCAGGATGCGCATCAGCTCCGGGATGGCCAGCGCCGGATGGGTGTCGTTGATGTGGATGGCGTTTTTCTCGGCAAAGTTTTCCAGCGTGCCGTAGAGCTCCATGTGGCGGCGCACGATGTCCGAGATGGAGGCCGCGACCAGGAAGTACTGCTGGCGCAGGCGCAGGTTTTTGCCTGCAGGATGGTTGTCATTGGGGTAGAGCACCTTGCTGATGGCCTCGGCGTTGGAGTCCTGGCCAAAGGCCTTGGTGTAGTCGCCGCGGTTGAAGGCGTCCATGTCGATGGCCGAGCTCTGGGCGCTCCAGACGCGCAGCAGGCTGACGCCCTTGCCGTCATAGCCGGAGATCATGATGTCGTATGGCACCGCCTTGACGGTGGTGTAGTCTTTGTACAGGACATGGTGGTAGCCGTAGTCCCAGAACTCCTCGACGCGGCCGCCGAAGTTGACGTCCACCGCGTGTTCGGGAATGCGCTCCAGCCAGATTTCGCCGCCGGGCAGCCACTCGTCGGGCAGCTCGGTCTGCCAGCCGTCGATGATCTTCTGTTTAAAGATGCCGAACTCGTACAGGATGGAGTAGCCCATGGCCGGATAGCCGCAGGTGGCCAGCGCGTCCATAAAGCAGGCGGCAAGACGTCCAAGGCCGCCGTTGCCAAGGCCGGCGTCCGGTTCCAGCTCAAACAGGTTTTCCATCTTGACGCCCATCTCCTTGAGCGCCTGGGAAAACTCGGAGGAAAGGTTGAGGTTGTAGATCGAGTTTTTTAAGGAGCGGCCCAGCAGAAACTCCATGCACAGATAGTAGGTCTGCTTGCGGCCCTTGGCCTTGCAGTCGGCCATGAAGTGCCGGCGCTTTTCCTTGAGGATGCGGCGCACGATGCTGGCGCAGGCTTTGTAGTAGACGTCGTCCGGAGCGGTGTCCGGGGTAAAGCCCATCGACTGCAGCTGGGTGGTCAGCAGGGATTTAATCTGGGCGGGGGTCAGTTTTCTTTCGCGTGAGGTGATGACCGACCGGACTTCTTCCGGGGTCAGGTTTTTTTCGTTTTGCATAAGTAACCGCCATTTCTCCGCACAAAAAATAAAGGCAGGCGTTCCCAGGTGCGGACTGGAGAAACCGCCAAAAAGGGCAAAGGATTCTTGGTCAATGATAACCCATTTTTAACAGGACTATACAACAAAATTATAGTATATTTAACCCCTGAAAACAAGGCCATGACGGGGATAAATCGAGAATTTGTGGTAAGATTTCCAGAAAAAGGCAGCCTGATCCGGGGAGGATTTTCGATTTTGCCGTCGGTGGGGAAAGATTTCTGCCTGCAACTGCCCGGCGGCTCTTTACTTTCTACCGCAAAATCATATATAATAGGGAAAAGGAAATGGAACCCTGCCCGGAATTTGGGGAGGGGGAAACAAGAGAAAGGATGGTCTGCATGGCGGGACAAAATAAAGTCAGGGTAGAAATCTGCGGGTCGAGATATGTCGTCTCCTCCAACGAGCCGGTGGAGTATGTCAAACGCCTGGCAAACACAATCGAAAGCAAGGTCAAAACCTATATGGATTCCAGTCCGAACGTCACGCTGACCGACGCCTACTTTCTGGCGCTGCTCAGCTATGCGGATCTGTATGAAAAGAGCGAGCAGAACGCCGACCACATCCGCAGCCAGCTGACCGAGTACCTGGAGGATTCCACCCGGGCAAAGCTGGAGATCGACCAGTATAAGCGCGAGAACGAGCGGCTCAAAAAGGAGATCGACATCCTGCGCCAGAACATCGGGCGCGAGCCGTGAAGGACTCCTCTGGATCAGGCGGAATTTGCCACGATGGACAGATTCCTCTTTGAGCCGGAGCAGGAAGTGAGCGACGATTACGGCGAGGACGAATATGAGTATAACGGCTGATGCCCCAGCGCTTTGGCCTCAAACAGAAGGGAACGAGCGAGCATGAACTACCGCTTTCGCCGCGCGCAGCCGGCAGATGTGGACAGCATCATCGACATCATTCAGGAGCGGATCGACTGGATGGACCGGCAGGGCCTTTACCAGTGGAACAAGACCCATTATATGCAGCGCTACCCGCGGGAATATTTTCTGCAGCGGGTGATGGCCGGGGAATTTTATCTGGCGCTCGATGAGCAGGAGAAGCCGGCGGGCATCATGGCGCTGCTGACCGAGGACCCCAGATGGGAGGGCAGCGAGCCGAAAAACTGCTACTATGTCCACCACCTGGCGGCCAGGACAGGCGCAAAAGGGGCGGGCAGGGCGCTGCTATGCTTTTGTGAGGAGCTTTCCCGCCAGGAAGGCCGCGAGGTGGTGCGGCTGGACTGCCAGCTGGGGAACCGGAAGCTAAACGATTTTTATGAGAGCCTGGGGTACGAGTACGCCGGGCCGATGGTCGAAGGCGAGTACGAGGGCATCAAACGCGAGAAGAAACTGGATTAAAAAAGGGGGAGGAGCGTCTCCCCCTTTTCTTTCCCCCTCGGGGGATGCTCCTTCAGCGGAGCGGAGAATTTCCCCACCGGCGCAGGGCCTTTGTGAAGAAACCCAAGAAACAAAAAAGAAACGCACGACAGACGATAGGAGAAAAAGGATGAAACAGAAAATCGAGCTGCTTGCTCCGGCGGGCAATCTGGAAAGCCTGCTGGCCGCGGTGCACAGCGGCGCGGACGCGGTCTATTTTGGATATGGCGAACTAAACGCCCGGCGCAACGCCAAAAACTTCGACGAGCAGTCGCTTGCAGAGGCCTCCCGCATCTGCAAGGAGCGTGGGGTCAAGATGCACATGACGGTCAACACCATGGTCTATGACCGCGAGTATGAGGCGGTGCTGCGCACGCTGGAGATCGCCTGCAAATACGGCATCGACGCATTGATCGTGCAGGACCTAGGCGTAGCGGCGCTGGTGCGCAGGGCCGCCCCCGAGATGCCGCTGCACGCCTCCACCCAGCTGACGGTCCACAACGTTTCCGGCGCCTGGCAGGCCAAGGAGCTGGGCTTTTCCCGGGTGGTGCTGGCCCGCGAGATGAGCCGCAGCGAGATCGCCGCCATCACCCGCACTGTGCCCATCGAGACCGAAGTCTTTGTCCATGGGGCGCTGTGCATGTGCGTCTCGGGACAGTGCTATATGAGCTCAGTCATCGGCGAGCGCAGCGGCAACCGCGGGCTCTGTGCCCAGCCCTGCCGCCTGCCTTTTGCCAGCGGCAGAAAGGGAGACAGCGGCTATGCGCTTTCGCTCAAAGACCTCAGCCTTGCCCGCCGGGTGAGGGAGCTAAGCGAGCTGGGGGTAGACTCCTTTAAGATTGAGGGCCGCATGAAGCGTCCGGAATATGTGGCGGCGGCAGTCAGCCAGTTCAAGCAGGCACTGCGCGGGGAGCAGGCCGACCTCGACCTGATGGCGGCGGTCTTTTCCCGCAGCGGCTTTACCCAAGGGTACTTTGACGGCAAGCTGGGGCCGGAGATGTTCGGAACCCGCCAGAAGGAGGACGTGCTGGCCGGGCAGAAGGTGCTCAAATCTTTAAACGACCTGGCTTCCAAGGACGTCCCGCGGGTTGGGGTGGACTTTGCCTTTTCGATGAAGGCGGATGAGCCGGTCACCCTGACCGCCAGCGATGGGGAAGGGCACCGGGCAACGGTGCAGGGAGAGCCGCCGCAGGCTGCGCTCAAAGCCCCGACCAACGAGGAGCTGGTGCGCAGAAGCCTCGAAAAGACCGGCGGCACCTTTTACTATCTCAATTCCCTTGCTGCCGAGCTGGGCGAGGGCCTGATCTGTCCGGCCTCCCAGCTCAACGCCCTGCGCCGCCAGGCGCTGGACGGGCTGACTGCTCAGCGTGGGCAGATTTTGCCAAAGCCGTTTTCCCGGCCGCAGCATATCCCCGCGCCAAAGCATCAGCCAGCCTGGCAGCAGGATGGGGAGCACCTTCCGCTGCGCGTGCAGGTGCGCTCCATCTCCCAGCTGACCGAAAATCTGTGCGGCAAATGCGAGATGCTCATCGTCCCGCTGGACGAGCTGCTGCGTGGGGTGGGAGGGCTCAGCCGCGCCATGCTGCGCAAGGTGGCCGTTTCGCTGCCGCGGGTGGTGTTTGGCGATGACGAGAAGGAGCTTACCGAAAAGCTGCTGCGCTGCCGGGAGCTGGGCGTCCAGCACCTTTCGGCCGGCAATCTGGGCGGGGTGTATCTGGGCAGAAAGCTCGGCTTCACCGTGCATGGGGAGTATGGGCTCAACATCGCCAGCAGCGGCTGCCTTGCCGAATATGAGCGGCTGGGGGTGCAGGACTGCCTGCTCTCCTTCGAGCTGTCGCTGGCAAGGGCGCGGGCAATCGGTGGGACACTGCCGCGCGGGCTGCTGATCTATGGCCGCTGATGGTCACCCGCAACTGTCCGATCCGCCTGGCCGGCTGCAAGGATTGCAAGGGCTTTGGTACCCTGACCGACCGCAAGCGGGAGGTCTTTGAGGTGCGCTGCACCGAACGGAAGTATTCGGAAATTTTCAACAGCAAGCCGCTCTACCTCGGCGACCGGATGGAGGAGCTGGACGGCTTTGACTACGGCCTGCTCTACTTTACCAGCGAGGGGCCAAAGCAGGTGGACAAGGTGCTCGCGCGCTACGCGGCGACCCACGAGCCGATGGAGGGCATCACCCGCGGGCTTTATTGGAGAAATGTCAAGTAACTTGCCATACAGGAGGAAATGAAGATGTCGGTTTTGAAGGTCAAACGCTTAAACGAAAAGGCCCGGCTGCCGGAGCGCGCCACAGCGGGCAGCGCGGGCTATGACCTGCGCGCCTGCATCGAGCAGCCGATGGGGATCGAGCCGGGGCAGGTGCGGAAGATCCCGAGCGGGCTTGCCATCGAACTTGCGGATGAGCACCACGTCGCGCTTATCTTTGCGCGCAGCTCGATGGGGGTCAAGCATGGGGTTTGCCCGGCCAACGCGGTCGGGGTGATCGACTCGGACTACCGCGGCGAGGTCTGCATCTTTCTGCGCAACTATTCGGACGCCCCCTACACCGTACAGCCACAGGACCGGGTGGCGCAGCTCTTGGTGATGCCGGTGGCGCTGCCGGAGGTGCAGGAGGTGGAACAGCTTTCCGACACCGTTCGCGGAGAAGGAGGATTTGGTTCCACCGGGAAGTAGGAGAAAAGAGAACATCAAAACAAAGAGGAGAAATGCCTTTATGAAATTCATCCTGGCCTCACAGTCGCCAAGACGCAAAGAACTGCTTTCGCGCGTCGTCAGCGACTTCGACGTCCGCGTCAGCCACGTCGAAGAAGTTGTTCCCGCTGGCCTGCAGCCGCAGGAAGTGGTCATGCACCTTGCCAAAATCAAGGCCGAGGCGGTGGCGCGGGAGCTGAGGCTCGAACAGCCTGCACAGCGCTTTGCCGTCATCGGGGCGGACACGGTGGTGGCGCTCGATCACCAGATTATGGGAAAACCCAAAGACCGCGCCGACTGCGTGCGGATGCTCTCTGCCCTCTCCGGACGGGAACATGCGGTCTATACCGGCGTGGCGGTTGTAGTGGACGGCCGGACAGAATCGTTTTATGAGAGGACGGCAGTGCGCTTTCTCCAGTTGAGCGACGAGGAAATCAACTGGTACGCCTCGCTCGACGAGCCCTACGACAAGGCTGGCGCCTACGGCATTCAGGGCTACGGCAGCCTGCTGGTCGAGGGCATCTGCGGAGATTACTTTAACGTGATGGGCCTGCCGGTGGCGAGCCTGCGCCGCAGGCTGCTTTCAATGGGGGTGCTCAGCCTCCCGAAAGTGGACAAGAAGGACTGTTAAAAACTGGAAAAGAGCGGCGCGGCGGGCGGCTTTATTGGGGATTTTAGACAGAGAAACAGCTGACAACTAAGCTGCTTTGGTACAAATATCGTAATTTTTCGACTCTGAAAAAAAATTCAAAAATTCCTGTTGAGATTGCATGACGTTCAGGTTATAATATATAAGATAATGCGCCCCTTTTCTTTTTTTTGGATAGACATGCGGGAAAAGGAAATGAAAAAGCTGCCTGGACAAACGGATTTCATCGGAAAGACAGGTTGGACGAAAATCACAGAAATGGCGTATCAGACATCAAAAAGGCAATCGTACATGGCCCCGGAGGGGCGTGGGTAGAAATAAAAAGATAGGCAAGGCGGCGGGGGCAGGCTCTGCGGGAAATGCAGCCGCTTTCATTCTGGCAGGAGGAAAAAATATGTTCGGAAAAGATATTGGAATCGATTTGGGTACGGCAAACACCTTGGTCTTTATGAAGGGCAAGGGCATTATCATGCGGGAACCTTCGGTGGTCGCGGTGGACACCCGCAACTATACCGTTAAGTATGTCGGACAGGAAGCCAAGGACGTCATCGGCAGAACCCCCGGCTCGATTGTGGCGGTCAGACCTTTGAAGGACGGCGTTATCGCGGACTTTGACATCGCTGCCAGCATGCTGCAGATCTTCATCAAAAAAGCCTGCAACAACTCGATCTTTGCCCGCCCGAGGGTGGTCATCTGCATCCCCTCCGGCTCGACGAACGTCGAAATCCGCGCCGTGCGCGACTCGGCCGAGCACGCCGGAGGCCGAGAAGTATACATGATCTACGAGCCGATGGCCGCCGCGCTCGGAGCCGGGCTCGACGTCGAGGCTCCGGAAGGCAACATGGTCGTCGACATCGGAGGCGGTACGACCGAAATCGCCTGTATCTCGCTCGGAGGGATCGTCTGCAGCGAGAGCATCAACGTCGCGGGCGACGTGTTCACCGAGGATATCCAGACCTACATCCGCCAGCAGCACAACATGCGCATCGGCGAGCGTACGGCCGAGGATATCAAGATCGCCGTCGGCGCCGCGCTGCCCGAACTGGTCGAGGAGCCCGAGGACTTCGTCGTGACGGGCCCGAACATCCTCACCTCGCTGCCGTCGGTGCTGACCGTCTCGTACAACGAGATCGCCTACGCGCTCGAGAAGTCGCTCGTCAAGATCGACGCGGCGATCATGAAGGTGCTCGAGATGGTCCCGCCCGAGCTGTACGCCGACATCGCCCGCAACGGCATCTATCTGGCCGGAGGCGGCGCGCTGCTCAAGGGGCTCGACCGCCGGCTGTCGGAAAAGACCAACATTCCGTTCCACATCGCCGAAGACCCGCTGCGGGCTGTCGCGCGCGGAACGGGCATCGCGCTGAAAAATATCGGCCGCTTCTCGTTCCTAATGAGATAGACGGCCGTCCAGAAACATGGAATGATCAAGTTCTTCCTGTTCATAAAAAAGATTCACTTCGTTCTCGCGTTCGTCGTGCTCGAGGCGTTCGCGCTGCACTACTACGCCAACAGCACGAGCTACACGAAAGCCAAGCTGATCACCGCCTCCAACTACGTGGTGGGCGGCATTTACTCTCAACTGTCGGGCATCGGCAGCTATTTCCGCCTCAAAAGGGAAAACGCCGCGCTGAACGCCGAACTGGCCGAGCTGCGCAACCGGCTCGACGGACTGCTTCCGTCCACGGCGCGCGATTCCGTGCTGAGCCCCGCCGACTCCGCCGCGCTGACGGATACGGCCGGGAGACGGAAATACGAATACTATCCGGCGAAGGTCGTCAACAACTCGATCACGCGGCAGGAAAACTACATCACGATCGACCGGGGCGCCGACGACGGCATGCGGCCCGACATGGCGCTCGTCGCCGAAGGTGGGATCGCAGGATATATCGTAGGATGCTCCGACCGTTTCTCGGTCTGCCTGTCGGTGCTGAACCGCAATTTCAGGACCAGCGGAAAGATCAAGGGCGGCGACTATTTCGGCTCGGTCTATTGGGACGGAACGAGCTACCGGCATCTGACGCTTTCGGAAATTCCGAAATATGCGCAGATTCATGCGGGCGACACGATCGTCACGACGGCCCACTCGTCGATTTTCCCGCCCGATCTGACGATCGGCACGGTCGAGAGTTTCGAGCTGAACAATGCGACCTACTACGACGTGAAAGTGAGGCTGCACACCGACATCGCGGCGCTGAACAACGTATTGGCCGTGCGTTATATCGACGCCGACGAGCGCGGAGCCTTGGAGCAGAGCGTCGTCGCGCCGGAGGCCGAATAGGAACGAACGAAAGCCGTTCCGTTCCCCTCTCCGTTCGCTCACTCTGGCAAGCGGCTTTCCCGGAAGCAACAAGCCCGGCGGGGAAAAGATACCGGGAAGCATCGCGGCGGAATCTCGCCCGACCGCAACGGACCGGAATGCAAGGGTGTCTCCCGAACGGAAAAACGACGGCGGGAAACAGACGCAAAGCCGAAACCGGCAAGCGGGCAAACCATACACCGGCCTCAAGAAGTCCCGAGTCTCGCGTCATCGAGCGTCGGGAAAAACACGGAAGCCGGACGAACCGGCGCGCAAGCGCAACTTTTATAAAAACGCAACGAAGCCATGCACCGCACGCTGCAATACGCGATTCTTTTCATCGTAATGGTGATCCTGCAGATCTTCCTGTTCAGCCGGATCGGTATCAGCGTGTACGTCCATCCGCTGGTCTGCATCGCGTTCACCGTCCTGCTGCCGATGGAGATCGCCCCGCTGGCGCTGCTCGGACTGGCGCTGCTGCAGGGCGTCACGCTGGACTTCTTCATGGCCACGGCCGGCATCCATACGATCGCGGCGCTGCTGGCCGCCTTCTGTCGCCCGGCGCTGCTGGCCGTGCTCGTAGGCAAGGACGAAGTCAAGGACGGGGGCGTGCCGAATGTCAACCGGATCGGCGCCAAGAAGTTCGTTCGCTACGCATCGGCGATGATTCTCATCCACAGCACGGCCTTTTTCCTGCTGGAGGCCCTCTCGTGGAGCTTCTTCTACCGGACGGCGCTTCGCATCGCGCTGAGTTCGGCCGTCACGCTTCCGCTGGTCTATTTCTGCCAGAAGCTTTTTTCGGTCAACCGTCAAAAGATCTGAGCCGTGGACAGTCTCAAGCGAGTCAAGACACTACAAATCAGCGTTGTCGCAGTAGCGATCGTGCTTCTGCTGAGGCTTTTCTACATTCAGGTCATCGACGACAGTTACAAATCGAACGCGGCGAACAACGTGCTGCGCTACACAGTGCAATATCCGCCGCGAGGCGAAGTGTACGATCGCAACGGCCGCTTTCTGGTGCAGAGCAAGGAAGCCTACGATCTGATGGCCATCCCGCGCGAGATCAGACCGTTCGACACAGCGGCGATGAGCCGTATACTGGGCGTCAGCGTCGAACAGATCCGCAAGGAGCTCCGTAAAGCGAGCAACTTCTCGCGCCGGAGAGCCTCGGTCATTTTCAAACAGCTACCCAAGGAGGTCAAGCTGCGCTTCGAGGAGCACGGCTTTCCGGGTTTCTTCACCGTCTACCGCACGGTGCGCTCCTACCCGACCAAAATGGCAGGCAACCTGTTGGGCTACGTGGGCGAGGGCAACGACCGCATCCTCGAGCGCAACCCGTACTACCGCAGCGGCGACTACATCGGCATGAGCGGTATCGAGCAGGCTTACGAAGAAGTGCTTCGCGGAGAAAAGGGCGTCAAGATCGAAATGGTCGACGTACACGGTATCCCCAAAGGCTCCTATGCGAACGGCATTTACGACACGCTGCCCTCGCCGGGCGTCGCGATCACCTGCACGATCGACGGCCGATTGCAGGCGTTCGCCGAGGAGCTGATGCAGGGCAAGGTAGGCAGCGTCGTCGCGATCGAGCCCGCTACGGGAGAAATACTGGTTATGGCCAGCAGCCCCACTTACGATCCCGACGAACTGGTCGGACGCGAGCGGGGAAACAACTACATGAAGCTGCTCGACGACCCGCGCCGGCCGCTGTTCAACCGGGCCGTCATGTCGTCCTATCCGCCCGGTTCGACGTTCAAGGTCGTGCAGGGCCTGATCGGATTGCAGGAAGGCGTGCTCGTCCCCGAGCAGACTTATCCGTGTCACGGCGGATACCCGTACGGCCGAGGCATGGCATGCCATGAGCACTACTCTCCGCTCGACCTGGAGGGAGCGATCCAAAACTCGTGCAACGCTTATTTCTGCTACGTGTTCCGCAACGTCATCGAAAACAAGAAATACGGCGACATAGACGAAGGGTTCGACCTGTGGGCGGACTACGTCCGCAGCTTCGGATACGGCCGCAAGCTCGGCTCGGACTTCACGGGCGAGCTGAACGGCAACGTGCCCGGAGCGGCTTTTTATGACAAAGCCTACCGGGGAAGGTGGAACGGACTGACCGTCATCTCGCTGTCGATCGGACAGGGCGAACTGGGCTGCACACCGCTTCAGATGGCCAACATGGTGGCCACCGTGGCCAACCGGGGCCATTACCGTATTCCGCACGTCGTCAAGCGCATCCACGACCGGGATTCGATCGACGCGCGTTTCTACGAGGACCATCACACGAAAGTCGACGCGCGCCACTTCGACCCGATCGTCGAGGGCATGTACAAGGCCGTCAACGAAGGCGGCACGGGGCGCATCGCGATGGTGCCGGGCCTCGACATCTGCGGCAAGACCGGAACGGCGCAGAACCCGCACGGAGCGGATCACAGCACCTTTTTCTGCTTCGCGCCCCGCAACGACCCGAAAATCGCCGTCTCGGTCTATGTCGAGAACGGCCGCTTCGGCGCGACGATCGCCGCGCCGATCGCCAGCCTGCTCACGGAACTCTATCTGACCGACACGATCACGCGGCCGGCGCTGGTCGATTACGTCAAGAACATGCAGATCGCCTATCCTTACTATGAGAAGCAGCGAAAGGGAAAATAGCCTCGCGCTCGGGCGCGTCGATTGGGTGACCGTCGCGGTATACGCGGCGCTCGTGCTGATGGGCTGGCTCAACATATACGCCGCCGTCTACGACGATGCGCACGCGAGCATATTCGACATCGGCCAGCGCTACGGCATGCAGATGGTATGGATCGGCATCTCGGCCTTCATCGCCCTGTCGATCCTGCTGATCGACGACAAGTATTACCATGTGCTGGCTTACCCGCTCTACTGGCTGTCGTTGCTGCTGCTGATCGGCGTACTGTTTTTCGGCAAAGAGGTCAACGGGGCCAAATCGTGGATCATGATCGGCCCGGTGGCGCTCCAGCCGACCGAGTTCGTCAAGTTCACGACGGCGCTGGCGCTGGCGCGGTACATGAGTTCCTACACGTTCGACATACACCGGTTCGGGGATCTGCTCCGCGTAGGGGCCATCCTCGGACTGCCGGTCGCGATCGTCATGCTGCAAAACGACACCGGATCGGCCCTCGTGTACGGCTCGTTCTTGTTCATGCTTTTCCGGGAGGGATTCAACGGCTGGGTCTACGTCGCGCTGTTCCTAGTCATCTCGCTGTTCGTGCTGTCGTTCCTGCTCGAGCCCACGATGCTGCTGATCGTGCTGATTCTGGTCTGTGTCGCGGGCGAAGCGGCGACCAACGGACTGTGGCGCAGCAAGGCGATCTATTTGGCGGGACTCGCCCTCGGAGCGATCCTGATTTATGCCGGAGCTTCGCTGGCGGGAGTTCCGATCGGCTGGTACGCGGCCATCCTGTCGGCCGTCGTGCTGTCCTCCGCGGCCGTCGCCGTCTACGCCTACCGATACAAGATACGCAATACGCTGACTTTCGTACTGCTGTTTTTCGGTTCGCTCGTCTTTACCCGCACGATCGACTACGTGTTCCATAACGTGATGCAGATTCACCAGCAGAAGCGCATTCTCGACTTGCTGGGTCTCGAGTCGGACCTCAAGCACTGGGGATACAACGTGAATCAGTCGAAAATAGCTATAGGCTCGGGCGGCTTCAGCGGCAAGGGCTTTCTGGAGGGGACGCAGACTAAGTTCAATTTCGTGCCCGAGCAGAGCACCGACTTCATCTTCTGCACCGTCGGCGAGGAATGGGGCTTTCTGGGCAGCCTGACCGTCGTCGTGCTGTTCGCGATCCTGATCCTGCGTCTGATCCGCATGGGCGAGCGCCAGATGGAACCGTTCGGAAGGATCTACTGCTATTGCGTAGCGTCGATCTTCCTGTTCCACGTCGCGGTCAACATCGGCATGACGATCGGGATCATGCCGGTGATCGGCATACCTCTGCCTTTCTTCAGCTACGGCGGCTCGTCGCTGATCGCGTTCACGGTCCTGCTGTTCGTAGCCGTCCGCCTCGACGCGGCGAAGCGGGAGCTGTCGATATGATTCACGAACACCGCAACACCCGTATGCGAAACCGAAATCTTTACGTCCTCACGGGAGGGCCCGGAGGAGGCAAGTCGACCGTGCTCGACATATTGGACGGAATGGGATACCATACGGTCCGCGAAGCGGGCAGGAAAATCATCCGCAGTCAGGCCGAAACCGGCGGGAATGCCGTTCCGTGGGCCGACACGGCCCGGTATGCCCGCCTGATGTCGCTCCAATCCCGAAACGATTTCGAGAAGCACGCGGACCTCGGCGAACCCTGCTTTTTCGACCGGGGGATAGTCGACGTTTGGGGCTATTGCCGGCTGATCGGACTGCCGGTATTTCGGGAACTGAAAAACGCGGCCGAGAAGTGTCTATACAACGAAAGGGTTTTCCTCTTCCCCTTTTGGGAAGAAATCTATGTCAACGACTCCGAAAGGAAACAGAGCCCGGACGAAGCCCGAGAGACCTGCCGAATTCTGAAGGACACCTATGAGAGGCTCGGCTACC
>OGRN01002397.1_pt1 | contig 14488 bp, 18 predicted proteins | sample 1553401 | NCBI WGS metagenome assembly OGRN01 (sample SAMEA2580096, study PRJEB22360) | human gut metagenome | biome: human gut; feature: human-associated habitat; material: faeces | place: Denmark | collected 2008/2010 | reverse complement strand
GTGCGCATTGACCTCGTTTCACTCGGCCTGCTGATTCTCCTGAATTTACTTTTTAGTGTATGACTTCCGCTTCGCTATTTCAACTTTTATACTTTGACTTAACGTTTAACTTATGATATAGTGTCCGTGATTATTTTTAAGATGATTGGAGGGATAATTGTGACTCAAAGTAACTTAGAAAAACAAGAAGCTAAATTAAAACAGCTTAATCAAAAGATTAAAGCTGAAAAAAATAAGATTGAACAAAACCTCGGTAAACAAATCATTAGATCAGCCAATTTGGATTATGCAACACTGACCACTCCACAAATTAAAATGATTGCTAAAAAATTGCCGCCTTTTTAAATCAAGATCAAAATAACCAATAATAGTTAGGTGGTAATGACTATGCCTAATCAATATGAAAAACTAGTTGAGCAACAAGCGCGTTTAAAACAAAAAATTGAGCGGGAAGATTTTAAATTACGGCAATCTAAATACTATGAAAGCCGACAAGACCGCAAAGATCGTTCTCGACGATTAATTCAAAAAGGGGCTTTGCTAGAAAAATACTTTAAAGCTGATAACCTTTCGGTCGAACAAACCGAAGAGCTTTTAAAAATATTTGCCGATTACGTTAATTCCCATAAGCCGAATAAGCTCAAAAACGATCAGCCTAGTAACTAGGCCGATCGTTTTTATTTTCTGAATCATTCATGGGATTTCTAATTTTTAAATCTGGATTATTTTTAACAAAGTCATTTAGTTGCTTTTAAATGGCGGCTTCAAAGGTAATTTTTGGATTTATCCAAAGAAAGTTACGCAAATTATTTTTGATCACCTGGTCATGATCTCGTCTGTAAACTGACAAAAATTTTTGGCTATTATCATAGATCACGACATTATCAGCTTTGCATGCGACTGCTGCTAAATTATGATTTGATTGTCTATAACGTTTTTTAACAACTTCATCTGGTACACCGTGCCCACCCTTTTTGACCCGCTCATGAACCCAATTAATTGCGACTTTTTCGTTTTTTAAAGCCACGTATAAAAGTGTTACTTCAAAACCATTTTGGTGAGCCCGCTCGATTAAATTTAATTGTGCCTTTCCTTGACCAGATAAGGTTGTTTCAACATGAATACTCTGCCCAGCATTTAAAGCCGCGTGGAGTTGTTTTATTTCTTCGCGCATTGCCCTAAAGTTGTCACGATTTTTATGCCAATCGCCACCCATTTTTTGGAGGATTTCATCGGCATTTAATCGTTTGGAGTGAGTAAATAATTCGGGTCGCGCGCGATATAAAGTGCTCTTACCAGCGCCGCTTATCCCAGCCACGATGATGTATCTCTTTGGCTCACTCATGTTAAATCACGAAATGCTTGTCATTGATAATTTGCTCTTGGTGTTTATCTAAGAGGTAAGTGTGTAACGCGTCAAACAGTTTGCGTTTATCAGGATCTGGATTATATGCCGCTTGTTCCCAAATGTCTTGAATATTGACTGCCCAGGGGTCAGCCAACAATTGATCAATTGTTTCGATTTCTTTGCTGGGTTTGGTCATTTAAAAAGCTCCTATCCCGTTTTTCCAGCTCAGCTATCGTCAATTCGGCCACTTAAGGCACCTATTTTTACTTCTAAGCGATTTTAAAGCAGTTTTAATATAATTATGCATGTAACACTTAAAACGGCTTGAATAAGTCCATATGACGTTTAATTTCAAGAACGCTCATTGTCAGTGTTCTGTTCTTCGGGGTGTTTGGTCGCATATTCTCTAGCCGCTTGTTTATTCCACCAAACGCCAAATAGATTTTGCATGGTGCCGTACAAGTAGTTTTCCACGTTCTTGATGTGCTTTTCATTGCTTCTTAGGGCGTTAAAGTAGCGTCTCAAGGCTTTAGTCATCAAAGGTTTTAGTTCTTCGTCGTCAAGCAGGATTAGAACCCCAATATCTTGATGATCCTTTTCAACTCGGTACTTAGCATTTAAGATAATGCCAATGAAGCGACGCATCTGTTGCGGGGTACGGCACCAAAAACTAAGTAGTTGCACAGCTTCGGGTTCTAAGAAAACCGGTAAGCCACTGTCTTCATCAGTTAAGAAGTCATTAGCATGATTTATGAGATCCTGGTTTTGTTTTTGATTTTCTGCTGGTGAGAAATGGGCTGTGGAAAAGTCCAACTTTTGAGTATCTATATTGTATCTATTAGTACCTATGTTTTTAGAGTCTTTATATAGATTGCTTTCGATTTTCGAAATTCCGCTCGTAGCAAGGGATTTCGGCGTTTCTTGTCCATATTCACCCCTTAAATAGACATCAGTAGCTTTCACATCGAGCTTGGAAAGGTATAAACGATTCGGTTCATTCTTTTTCGTTTTAGGATTAAATCCCATTTGAATTTGTTTTAATAGATTGGCTGTTTGTAATTCTTTTTTTATTTTAACGGCTTTTTCAGTAGCGCAGTTAAATAAGTCTTGTAGTTCTTGAACGGTAAAAATAAAGTAAACATGATTATCTTCATCAACCCAATGATTACGCAAAGAATACTCTAGCCGGTCTTTCAGTACCATATAAGCCAATTTAGCATCACTGCTTAAATGTTTATATTGCTCGCCATACATTAATACCTTAGGAAACTGGAAAAATAGGGCTCCATATACGTTATCGGCTTCATAGTAATTGAAATTTGTTGATTTTGTCAGGTAGATTGGGAAATTAATCCGAACGCTGTTCGGATTAATTTCCCAATCTACCTTAATGTTAAAAGTTTCCTGAACTTTGTGAGTAACATGTCAAAAAACATAACATGGATAGCGACACATGACAAACAGTGGTATAATATGAGGAATTTTAATTGCAAGTTAATCTTATTTTAATGTTTGAGGAGGCTCTATATGAAACCAAAAATTGTTAAAAATCAAGACGGAACCATGCGATCCTTAAGCAACCGCCACGTCCAAATGATTGCAATTGGTGGAACAATTGGTACCGGACTGTTCCTCGGATCTGGTAGTACGATTAGTAAAACCGGCCCGTCAGTAATGTTAGTTTACTTAATACTAGGGTTATTTTTCTTCTTTATGATGCGGGCTATTGGTGAGATGTTTTATGCGGATCCTACACAGCATACTTTTGTTTCATTCATTTCAAGATATTTGGGGCCAACAATCGGACATTTTACTGGTTGGACTTATTGGATTGGTTTAGTATTTGTTTGCATGGCTGAGTTGACTGCAACAGCGACGTATGTCCAGTACTGGCTACCAAGCGTTCCTGCTTGGATTATTGAATTAGTTTTTTTAGGAATTCTGGTGAGTGTCAATTTAATTGCAGCACGATTATTTGGGGAAGCTGAGTTCTGGTTTGCCATGATTAAGATTATTGCTATAATTGCCATGATTTTAACTGGTGTTTTCATGCTCATAAACCATTCCGTCACCCCACTTGGGCACGTATCATTAACAAATATTAGTCATGATTACACACTATTCCCACATGGTATTTTTAATTTTATTGCTGCATTTCCAATGGTGTTTTTTGCCTTTCAAGGAATTGAATTTGTTAGTATTACGATTGGCGAAGCTAAATCCCCACACACAGTTATAAAAAAGGCGGTAAATGAAACACTATTTCGAATATTATTATTTTATATCGGTGCACTAGTCGTAATTATGATAATCATTCCTTGGACGTCACTATCAGCAAACAGTAGTCCGTTTGTTCAAGTATTTAAATTAGCTGGATTTCCGGCAGCTGCTGCCACTATCAATTTCGTTGTCTTAACGTCCGCTGCATCTGCATTAAATAGTTGTATTTTTTCAGCAGGCCGTCATTTTTATCAACTGGCAACCGAAGTTTCCAAAAGCAGTTGGATGTATAAGATGTTTGCTAATATATCAAGCAGTGGCGTCCCTGCCGCTGCAATTGCTTTTACCGCTTCGCTAGTCTTAATCACTCCGATTATGAGTTTAACAACTGCTATCAGTTCAGTTTTTACAATCGTAACCGGCGTGTCTAGTGATATGTATATTATTGTTTACACATTGACATTAGTTGCTCACAGAAGATACCGGGCTTCCACTGATTTTTTACCAAATGGTTTTATTATGCCATGGTATAAAATTACCAGCCCATTAACTATATTATTCTTCGGTATCATTTTCATCAGCCTGTTCTTCATCCCAGAAGATATTGTTGGGGCCGTTGGGGCAATCTGCTGGACATTAATCTTTGGTGGAATAGAATTTTTACGTCAAGGGAAAACGAACTTAAACAATACAAACTAAAAGATACAGGATAAAGGGGACTTATGGGGTGATACTCGGCATATCCACGTAATCCTTAATTACCCATTTTACTAAAAGTTGATTAAATCAAATTATTAATAAGCGGCTCATACCAACGTAGAGATAATCGTTAGCATGGGCCGCTAAGTTATTTTATAAGGGTATCAAACATTTGATTACCGTATAGCTCTATGTCAAGTGGTAGATTGCAAATTCGGATTAAATTTGCAATCTACCATTAACACGGTTCTGACCATTTTAGGTATGCTAGGTGTAATTACAGACGTACAAACTGTAAACGTCTCACAGGACACGACAGGCACCTTAGAACATGTTACAAACGAGGTGGACTCCGCTAGCCAAGCTGATAAAGCACCAACTAGTGCGCACGTTTCCAATGTGACCTCAACTAGTGCTGAGATTAAAGTAGATGACAAAGCTGAATAAAGTGAAAAGGTCTATCCTCAATTGGGTAGGCCTTTTTATTGTGCAATTTTAAGCTAGTTAACATAAATGGGGCTTATCCCAAGTAACCCCCTCACTCCCTGATAAAACAACGATCCGTTATTTTGCCTTTGTGAAATTTGACGGGAGAGGAGTGGTCTAGATGAAAAATCCCCAAAAAATCAATAAACTCACTTTGTGAATTTAACCGCCTAAATTCCTAGACCATTGCGCCAATCGTGCCTGACACCAGTCCAAAAAATCCCGTTCTGAAATCGTTGGTGTTCCCGTCAATAACTTTTTTGTGATGGGCTCCTCACCTAAAGCCGTCTCAATTAACCCAACCACTAAATAATCTGTCTGTTTCGTAACCCAATTTTGTGGTTTCGCCCCAAAGACTTTCGCCAAACTAAAAGCTTGATCCCGAGTCATGGTAGTTAGACGTCCGGTAAAAGCAATCTCACAATCTCTTAAATCAAGCATTTTAAATCATCAACTTTCTTGATTCTAATGTTGGTTTTGACTTGACGGGTTATGGTTTTCCATTCAGTTTAGAGGGAGTGACGTTTTGAGCGCAGAATTGTTCCCTGGAAACAGTTATTTGGAATAACTGAACCAGAGTGCAATTCTACGCTAAGGTTTCCCCCTAGTTCGTCGGTCGTTAACGCCCGTCGCTTGTCTGTACAATTGCGGTATTGCTACCACCACTCATTATAAACCTACGTTTTCGGTTTAACCTACTAAAAAACGCCCTAGCAGGCGTTGGTAATACGTATTTATTTTTGTTCGATCACCAACTAATCAATGGCACCAAGCCGAAGCTTCGTTTTACCACCCGCGCCGTTAATGGTCGCGCTCACCATTCACCACCCAGCCGTACAGATGACCTTGTTGTGGTATAGCCAGACTTATTGAAGTCGCCCTGGCAAACGTGTCCCCTTAGATTTAGACCCCAGCTTGTCCCCTAGGGCTTTAAAAATCGCACCGGCCATGATATAATAGTCATTAAACAAGTTGACTTTTATGTGGCGCTCACCGATGCCAGTCGGTGGGTGTTTTTTTTTATGCAGTTTTTTAGGTATTACTTCTTTTGAACTACTGACAGTGTCCCCCATGATTCACAGTTAGTACAGCAAACGGTGGAAATAATGTTAAAAGCACATCATATAATAGGACTGTCAATACCAATGATTATAGCCCTTTCATAGGATATCTGTCAACAATTATATTTAATTTCCCTTTTTCCCTTTATCTATTTTTCCCTAAATAGAATTATCTCTAAATAGAATTATCCCTATATCCCTTTTTCTATTTAGGGATATTTTTAATTCCCATTCTAACAGTGTTCTCAGTCGATAAGTATCCCTTTTTCCCTTTATCCCAATTTCTATATATCCCTAATTCTATATATCTAAATAACTATTTAGGGAAATTTCCCTTTTACTATTAAATTGTGGTATACTAATTAAAAATCAATTGGAGGTCGTTGTTATGGATATTCCAGACGTAGTAAAAGCTATACAGTCTCGTGATGAGGCATTAACCATTGTGATTGGTAATCAAAAGGGTGGCGTGGGAAAAACAACTAACACGTATCTCATCGCTTATACCTTAGCTAAAATGGGAATACATACGTTGGTTGCAGACTTAGACCCACAAGCCAACGCCACTAAAACACTAATGTTAACGAAAAGTCAGCAGGAAGATACCGTGTACTCAATTAAAAAAACTCTGATGGTAGGCGTACAGGAGAAAGATCTAACAGACTTACCAGTTAAGATAATGGATAACCTTGACCTAATTCCTTCATATATTGATTTCCAAGATTTCACGAAATATTTATATCAGAATACGAATAATGAGTACGAAGAAACACATCTGTTGGAACCCTTGTTTAATCCATTGAAGAAGAAATATGATGTAATTCTGTTGGATGTGCCACCATTTAGTATTGAGATTACCCGTAATGCTGTTATCTTCTCAGACTTTGCACTTATCAGCTTGCAAACACACGATGATAGTCTATCCGGTGCAGAAGAGTATGTGAATACCCTTTCCAAACTTCAGCAAGAGTATCAGCTAGATATAGAGGTAATTGGTATCTTGCCAATGCTTCACGATGCCCGTAACGGTGTCGATCAGACAATCATACAATCTGCTAAGGATGAGTTTGGAGAAGAAAATGTATTCACAAATATTGTTACTCAAATGGCCCGGATTAAACGATTCCCAATTAATGGAATTACCGATAAGGACCGCTTCGATAAGCGAGTGTTAGACAAGTACCAGCAAGTTACCGATGAGTTATTAAGCCGGATTGGCTTATTTATAGATGATAAGGAGGCCAAGTAAGATGCCAAGTAAAAAGCCTAATATTCTTCAACGAAGGGTTACCGGAGCGGTAAAGCCATCAGAAGAGTACCATGCAACAGATAATGCTACGAAAAAAGAGAATAAATCTTCCTCTATACCAAAAAATCAGAAAAAATCCCTTAAGGTATCCGCAGAGACTTACAAGGATATGAAAGTCCTGAAGACAATTGAACATGTTAGCTTCGACTACGAGATTATCCAGCTTCTTATTGACCAGTATTACAAGGATATGACCGAGGAACAACAGCGCAGGTATACCGTATTGCGGGAGAATATGTAAGCAGTGCTACATTAAAATAAAAGAAAGAAGTAATGGTAGATTGCAAATTTAATCCGAATTTTTGGACAAATTGGTCAGCATGACCTGATAAGGTGTTTGCCAGCCAAGTATTTTAAGTGGTCTCTGATTAATTTCGAGTAAGGTGGTTTTCAAGCCTTGAGCACTAATGTGCTCAAAATAAGTCCCCTTAGGATAAAAATAGCGTAAGTTCCGATTAAATCGTTCATTACTGCCGCGCTCAGCTGGCGTATAAGCATGGCAGTAATAGGTCTTAATACCGTATTGTGCTTCAAGTGATACTAGACCGCTAAACTCAGTGCCACGGTCCACCGTAAAACTATGCACCGGGCCATTAAAAGTTGCTAGAAACTTAGTTAGGGCTTCATTAACAGTTACTGCTGTCCGATTTTTTAATCGGTAGGCCCAAAGGAAACGTGATTTGCGATCGATTAAGGTTAATAAAACTGCCTTACTATGCCCACGGGGGCCAACAATTGTATCTAATTCAAAATCACCGATGCGATTACGTCGATTAACCACGATGAGTCGCTGTTCAATTGACCGTCCTAATGATTGATTATATTTAGAACGTTGGTCAAGGTTACGCCGTTGGCGCACGCCATGTTCAGGCAAATCATTTAAAGAAAACTCAATTTTCCCTTGATTTAACCAATTATAAATTGATTTAGTCGCTAGTTTAAATTCGTGAGCTATCATTTCTGGTGACCAACTTAGCCGTAAATGGTTTAAAATTATTTACCTTAATTTGTCATTCAATTTAGTCTTTCGGCCACATCGTGACCGCTTGTATTCGGCATCTGTTTGGGCCACTTCGGCCTGGTAAGGTTCACATCGAGCTAATTCATAAGAAATTGTGGCAGGTGATCGTTTTAGGCGATCGCTCATTTGGATATTGGACAGGCCTAGTTCACAAAAGGTTTCGATTTTAATTCGTTCGGAATAGGTTATACTAGACAAAAGATCAGCTCCTAAAAGATGGGTTTGTGGTAAACACCATTTTAAGGGAAGCTGATCTTTTTTGTCCGAACAGCGTCGGATTAATTTTACAATCTACCATTTACACAAGATATTTTATGCTCTCCAAATTATTGATGAACCTTCTATTTTGGATAAATGTTTAAAAAAATTATCTTTACCCTACGGGAAAAACAATCACGCTCGGCTAAAACATCTTTCATAATTATTGATGCCCAAAGCGTTAAAAATACCGATACGGCGGAGCATCACGGTTATGACGGTGGCAAACGTATATCTGGCATCAAACGGCACTTAGCTGTTGATATTAACGGCTTACCTCAAGCAATTCATATAACGACAGCTAATGTTTCGGATCGTGATGGGGCCAGTGCTATGTTAGCCCTCAACTATGATCATTTAAGACAAGTTAAGTCAGTTTTGGTAGATGGCGGCTACACAGGTTCCAATTTTGCAGCTGACGTTTACACTAATTTAAAAGCCACCGTGCAGGTGGCTAAACGCAATGAGCTTCACAAATTTGAAGTATTACCGCAACGCTGGATTATTGAACGATCTTTCAGTTGGTTAGATAAATGTCGCCGTCTCTGGAAAAATTGTGAACGTCAACTTAACACTAGTCGTCAAATGGTCATTTTAGCTTTTTTAGTATTGCTGCTCAAGAGATTTTAAACAGGTTCTAAGCTATCATCAATGTAATTTTACACCTGTTAGCGTATAAAGTTGCTTAGAAGTCTTGTTAGCATACAAAAAGACCCATCAAATTAATGACGGGCCTCTTTGTATACTTACAGAAAATCAATCTGTGCCGAATTAGATCAATTCAAAATGAAAGATTAGCGGAGTGTTCATGCAAACACAACCTTAATTATAGCATGGTTAAAATTAGATACAATAAAAAAGTGAGCACCCGGGTAAGTGTTCACTAAGAAGTTGTCACTTCAAAACGAAATATCATGAGTCCCGACTGATAGGGACAACTTTATTTTAGATTATTCTAATTAAATTGCAATATAAAAAGGCCTATCCAACTAAGGGTAGGCCTTTTTACTATACTTTTAGAGATCAATGCGTGTCAGCTCGAATTGATCCAGTCACAAAGACGACTATGCAGAACATGAAAATAATAGGAGTGTTCATATCATAAACACATGAATAGTATATCATGACAGTAAACCATTGCAACAATAAATAAAAAGGTCTATCCAACTGAGGGTAGGCCTTCTTATACTTTTGGGAGCCAATCTGTGTCAATCCAGATTGACGTTGTGTTCACATCATAAACACACGGATAGTATATCACGATAGCATGTCATTGCAACTGTCTAATTTTAGTAAGTTTACATAATGCACAGTATTCAAAGCTAAACTTTATGAAGTCTAGTTAGGCCTATTGTATCAGTGTTTATAGACAACTCACTGTTTGATTTAGCCAGTTTAGCTGGCTTGTGATTATTATTTATTTGTTCAATTTAGTTGACTTATTGGTTTACCCCTGCTGTAATGTGAGGGAGTGAAGTGGTTGAGTGCAGAATTGTACCCTAGTCAGACGATCAAAATTAAAATGACTATCTAGCTAGAGTGCAACTCACCTGTTGTAACGCTCGGTCGTTCGGGCATCGCTTGGACAATCAGTTGCGGTATTGCTACCAACCACTAGTATCAACCTACATTCTCGGTTAAACCCATTAAAAAACGCCCTAATGGACGCTGATAGCACGTATTTAGTTTTGTTCGGTTACCAGCTACTAGTGGTCACCATGCCTAAGCATCGTTTTACCACCCGGGCCGTTAATGGTCGCCCTCACCATTCATCACCAGCCTGATTGTCTAAGGCCTTATGTGATATAACCGGTTGTTATTGAAGTCGCACCGGTAAACGTGTCCCCTTAATATTTATACTCTAGCTTGTCCCCTAGAATGGTCCGCGAGAAGCAATTGAATGTCAAGACTTGCAATTTTAGAGTCTAGACCGTACAATTAATACATGGTTATTTGTGTTTCCCGCGAAGTAGAAGGTCGCGGGGCTTCTTTTGTATATTCAGTTATTTTAGGTCTGGCTTAATTGCTAGGCCTTTTTTAATACAAGGATATTGTAGCTCCTTATTAGGCGAACGTCAACACTTTTTTAATTTAGTCTACAAATCTACATATCTATTTATCTACATGTATTTATGTATACTCGCATACAAATAGATAATAGGAAATAGAATGTATTTATTGCTGTTTAAACAAGCTTTTATGGTAGCTAAACTATCTACATATCTACATATCTACATGTACTCTTGTATTTTAGTCTACATATATTTTTGTATATTTGTATATTTATCTACATGTAGACGTTTGATAATCTGTGCTATATGAATTATAATAGTGAGATTAAGGGGGCTAGCAGAATGGTAAAAGTTATTACGTTTGGAAATTTCAAAGGTGGAACTGGAAAAACAACTAACAGCTGCTTGATTTCATACAGACTAGCTAAACAAGGATACAAGGTACTACTAGCAGATTTAGACCCGCAGGCTAATGCAACCGCATTATATCTAAAGACTAAACAAGTTCAAAATAATGAGGTTGTTAAATTTGATAATACTTTAATGAATGCAATCAGCAATGATGATATAAGTACTATTGTTACTAAGATTCGTGACAATCTTTATTTGTTGCCCAGTTTTGCAGACTTTACATCATATCCAATTTTCTTAGAAAAGAAGTACCCGAACACAGATGACCAATATAGGCGAGCTAAACACTTTTCAAATTTGCTAGATAAAATTAAAGATGACTACGATTACATTATCATTGATACGCCACCGACTGTTAGTGTATACACTGACTCAGCGTTAATGGCCTCAGACAGCGTTATAATTGTGCTTCAAACTCAAGAACGGTCGTATGTAGGTGCTGAGGCCTTTATATCTTACCTGCAAGAGCTTGTCTCTAATTATGACGCAGATTTCAACATTGCAGGAATACTACCGGTTCTGCTAAAGAACAACAGCCAGGTTGATCAGTCGATACTAGAACAAGCCGAGGCTGAGTTTGACAAAGATAATATTTTTAAAAATGTTGTTAAAAATATGGAACGGCTAAAACGTTATGACATTATTGGCATTGTTGATCCAGATTTAAAAACACAAAAACATGATATGCATGATATGCGAGTAGATGCGCTATATAAGAAAATTACAAATGAATTTGTTGAAAGGGTTGGTAAAGATGAGTAAAGACCTGCTCAAGAAAAGCCTTAACTCAGATGTTACTCAAGTTCCGAAACCTAGCAATATATTTTCGCGGGACATGAAAGTGAAAGCAAACACTAAAAAGTCTAAGCCTAAAACTACTACAATTAGATGCTCAGTTGAGACAGCCGATATGGTAAATGCATTATCCGCAGTGCTTAATTTTAAAAGTGTGGATGAGATGCTTGAACACACAATTAATAGCACACTAGAAGGTTTAACAAATGAGGAACGTGCTGAATATCGAACGGTGAAGAAGATATATACTAGCAGACGATCAAAATAACTAGCATAATCACAATTTAGATGGAATCGTTATACTATTAATAGTAGAGAGATAAATAGGAGGCTAACGCATGAATGAAGAAGATAAAAAGAAAGAAGAACAACAAAGGTTGGCCGATAAAAAGTTTGAAGACTTCATCCAAGGAATTTACGATACTAACAAGGAGCCTTCTAATGAGGACTGGCTAGATAATGTTGCCAGTGCAATGGTCCCTAATGAGGCCGATAAAGAGAAGAGATAATGAAAAATGTTCGGAAGTTTATTACAATTATTAGGACTATCAAGATGGTATCATCACGAACAACACGCTGATAGGTCGAATGCTCGTAGAGCTAGTGGTCAGTCAGCCTTCTCATACGATGACCTTAAAGGATTACGTAAGTTGGCATTCTGGCTATTTGTATTCAGCATATTCCTAAATTGGGGCATGTTCGGTGCTATTATGCTAATTGCATGGCTAGCAATGTGGGCAATAAGTATAATCTTTTAGTTTTGTTGTAAATTAAAAGCTATCTCAAATTACTGAGGTAGCTTTTTTATGGTTGATATAATTATTGTATTGGGTCTCCCGGTGCATGAATTTTACCTGTAGAACTAACTCCCCAAGCAAGCCCGTCATCGTTGATAAAGCTCCAAGAACCATTGTCGCCTTCACTTGCGTTCAAGTCATCTAGTGATGTACCTCCAAAATCATCATCCCCATTGCCTTGAGATTTAGCCCAGTTTCTTAGAATCTGCCTGGCTTGGGATTCAGTTAAGGCTGTAGAACTAGTTGTAGACTGAGTAGAAGAAGACTCTGATGAACTAGAGTTTTCGACTGATGAGCTACTTTCAGAAGAATCTATGTCATCATTAGTAGAGTTTAGTATCCTTTACTATATATAATAAGGAGGTCTCTAATGCTAGTTTTTCTGTCAACATCATTCATACCATCCAATGATAAGATGTGGTCATCTCAAGGCGAGTTGGCATAAATAAAAATCAACAATTCCCGCCATTGGCAATAGATTTAGGATGACGTTCCCTTAATTTTGAATGGTGTCCATGGTCTTAGTTAAATTTTTCTTGTTTCTGCCAAATTGATTCAATTCAGTAACTATGACAACACCACCTTAACAAATCATAATTTGGATAATAGTATGTTCCATTTGAAAGCTAAGCCTTATAATTAGCATAGGGTTAATAGCTCTAATCAAAATACCCACAAAAGGCCTGCTCAACTAACAATTGAGTAGGCCTTTTGTAGTACAAATTAATCCTTATCACAACTAACCTCAATAGCACAACAGGTATAAATAATGCTTAAAATCCCTAAATAAATTTCTCTCACAACTGTTTAATAAAGCGGCAATCCTCGTCGTACGTGATTAATTAAACATTCAATTCTTAAAACACCTATTTTTAAATCGACTTAAACCTTCGCTGTTGCGTGCGTTTACTAATCCCCGTCTTTCGTTCAATCATCTTATAAGTCATGCCTTGTTTTCGCAACTCATAAGCAAATCTGATCTGTTCATCAGAATACGTTTTCGGTCGCCCTTCCCGAAACAACGGATCATGTTGCTTGGCATACAATTTACCTTCTTGTGTGCGCGTGACAATCATATCGCGTTCAAACTGCGCAAAGGCGCTAAATATTGTAAAGACTAATTGGCCAGTCGGCGTATTGTCAATTAAGCCCATATTCAAAATGTTGACTTTGATATTTTCTTTAAACAACTCTTGGATAATGGCTAATGCCTCGCGCGTGTTCCGTGCAAACCGATCCAACTTAGTAACAATCAAAGTATCGCCTGTTTTTAGAACGCGCAACAGTTTTTGAAACTCCGGTCGTTCGGTAGTTGTGCCGGTAAACTTTTCTTGAAAGATTTTTTCTGCTCCTGCCAATTTTAGTAACTCAATTTGATTTGCTAATTTTTGATCAGTGGTACTGACCCGCGCATAGCCATATTTCATCTTTTTCTCTCCTTATTTATGTCATTAAGTAATGACACGGTTCTAACCCTTTAATTATACAGCATCAAAAAGCAGGCCACAACTGTTAAGTTGTGGCACATTTTCTTCTTGCTTATTCTCTTCTTTTGCCAAGTCCATGTTAATTATCGTGTTGAAATGAGAAAAAATACGCTAATTATTAGCACACTAAAAACATCTACTGATTACAAATATCACTCTGATATAGTTATAGAGGCTAAATGTCAGTTAGAAACCCTGAACGTATGGTATTTTTTAACTATTTCATATCAACTTGAATAGCAATCTCTTTCAATGCCCTGCTTAAAGCTTTGCTAATTTGATCTGGAGATAAGGGAGCACTCTTCTTAAAAGTTGTCTCAGGAATCAGCTTACATCCAGCTCTTTACATCAATGAACCGGTAACGAAACAAGGACGCACGCCGTTTTTAGTTAAAATGTTTGATACGCACCCACCTTTGGATGAACGAATTGCTCGTCTAAAACGGTTGTTGGGTGAAAATTAAATTTATTTTTTGAAAAATAATCTCGTTAAAATGTTAATTTCCTTGGCATTTAACGGGATCTTTTTATATTAAAGGCCGACTAAAAATGATTATTTTTAAAAATTATGTTGACAATTAAAA
>OGRN01002391.1_pt1 | contig 14501 bp, 16 predicted proteins | sample 1553401 | NCBI WGS metagenome assembly OGRN01 (sample SAMEA2580096, study PRJEB22360) | human gut metagenome | biome: human gut; feature: human-associated habitat; material: faeces | place: Denmark | collected 2008/2010 | reverse complement strand
GTTTTGAAATTCTTATGGTTCTGCCGATACGGACGATTTTGAACTCTCCCGAATTGCACAGTTCATATGCTTTTCTGCGCCCGATATTCAGTATGGAGCGTATCTCATCGACAGAGTATGTCCGCTTTCCGACAGAGTGTTTCGGTACAATCTGTTCCAACCACATAACTCCTTTCTCACAAGCGACTCGATTGTACCTGCTTGTCCTGTAAGACAAGAAGATTATATCACCCGAAAGGCGGAGCGTCACTTGTGCAAATTCAGTTTTTCCCGATAAAACATCTGCTATTTGCGGACAATCTCATAATCCAGCCCTTTTCGGCTGTTGCAGTAGGTGCAGGTGTCTTTTGCCGTTTGGTGCGGGTCGATCCTGCGCAAATAATAAGCACCCGTGCCGTAGAAATTATCGGCGCAGGTGCTGCAAAGGCAGAGGATCAGTTTTTTCGGGACGCTTTCGATCAGACCGATGCTGACCGCCAGCGCATGATTGATGCCGCAAATGTGCTTTTCGGACAGATGCCCAATGAAGTTGCCCAAGCGACGCTTATCGACGGTGCGCAGTTGTTCCAGCAGGACGATGGAGGGCAGCTCCAAGCCGTCCTCGGCGTCGATGTAGTAGTGGGTGGGAAGTTTGGCTTTCACGCCGGTTTTGCTCGTAATGGAAGCGATAATGACCGTGGGGCTGTGTTTGTTCCCGACATTGTTCTGAACGATCACGACGGGACGGTAACCCTCCTGCTCAGAGCCGATGCCCCGGCCCAAATCGGCGTAATACATATCGCCGCGCAAATATGTGTGGTTCATTCTGTGGTGACCTCCTTTGTGTATTTAGGCGTTTCCGCCTATGTAGAGGTCAAGCGGCAGAACAGAATTGAGGTCGGTGAGAGATAAAACATTCTCCGTTTCGGCTGACCCGTCCCACCGCTTGACCGTGGTATTTTGAAGAAAATCTATTTGTCCTCGACATCCCGATTTTCTATTGGGAAGTCATCAAGCGGCCGATGGCTGTCGGCTCCACGGGTATTTCACCCTCACGAGGTTCTCTCGCAACCGCCCCCATTGCCTGCGACGGCTTCACGGTCGAAATGCCGCTTATCACGCTCGGACTGTGGCTGGACGGGAGTATCGTTAGCCCTATTGCCGGTCGTCGCCGGGGCGGGAGCCGCCCGCCCGTGATAGCCGACTGTTTCTCGCTCCCCGCAGTGCGGATTATGGCGCAGCCGCAAATGTGGCTCATGCTTTCGCAATGGCAATAGGAATGTGCTTGATGAATGGGTATTCGGTTGTCAAAGATCATCCCTGCTTGCCGAAAAGGAAAACAGGCAGAGAGTTTTCGTACTTCTCCACCTGTTTCCTCACTTAAAGGCTATTTGTGTAGTCTGAACTCAAAAATTTTTGAAAAACTTTTTGAGTTTTTCCACGGCGATGTCTACACTGAATTTTACTGCCCGTTTGGTGCAGCCCTCCATTTCTGCGATCTGCTCATAGGTCAGACCTTGAAAGTAGTAGAGGATCAGCCTCCGCTTTTGTATTTCGGGCAGTTCAGAGATCGCCCTATGTAACTGCGCATATTCCATGCTCTGCAAAGCGCTTTCTTCGACCGTCGCCGGGCGATGCACGGCTCGGTCATACAACGATGCCTCCGTGAGCTCCGACTGCTCATAGTGGCGATCCACCTCGTTCAGATAGGAGAGGTCGTCCAACTCAAAGGAATCAAACAGCGCAAACACGGCAGCACTGATCTCAAAATGATGTCGATTGCCTTGTCCGTCCGAAAAGGTCAGCCAATGGCGGCCGTCCTCGGTCGTGCCGATGGTATAGGGATTATATTTGTCCTTTCTTCGTTTCGGATGGTTTCCATCCATGATATTGTCCTCCGTTTCGATTTGAATTTTTGAATGATCCAAATCGGACGGGGGACTGCGGCAGCCTACGCTGCCACGGATAAGGCGCAGATATAGCAAAACGCACCTGCAAAGCGGCAAAAGCCGCAATGTAGGTGCGTTTAATTCATCATTATAATGGTCTGTCAGTTCAGTATTCGAGCCGTAATATCCTGATGGCGAAAACAGACTTTTTTGACGATTCACCGGGTAAGCGATTCGTTATGAGGGCGAATCAAATTGGTGGCTTCTGACGGGCAGAGCTGCCAAACGCCGAGTCCAACGCATAAAAAAATCCCTCCAATCCAAAAACTCGGATCTGAGGGATATAGGCGTGTTTTTAGACCCCGTCAAAGCCTCGTTTTTTTTATTTGGCGGGGCGGTATCTTTATTTAGTTCAGTTTTCACCGTACTGTTCGTTCACCAATAATTGGACGGCTGTGCCATTATCAGCATGAACGAAATCCATATAATTATATATGGAGGTGAACGCACAGTGCAGAAACAACCTGAAACGCCAAGTGAGATCATCAAAGCGGCACGGGACAAGTCCGATTTGACCGTCGAGGAACTGACCGACCGCGTTGGTATCACGGAGCGATACTTATATAGGATCGAGAACGAGGGCAAAGTACCAACATTTGAAGTCCTCAAGAAAATCGTCCGGGAATTAGCCATTGATGGGAACTTGATCTTCTACCCGGAAAAGCAAGTCAAAGATTCGGAAGTAGAAGATCTTGTCCGTATGCTTTACAGCTGCGATGACCGTTCTCTGAAAATCATCAGAGCAACCGTGAAAGCCGCATTGGAAAGCCAAACAGAAAAGGAATAAAAACAGAGCCGATAACTTGTCTTCCCATTGTGGGAAGTGGGTTATCGGCTCTGCGTCTTAGCGTCTGGCACTTCTGCTTTTGTGATATTCAGTTGCTTTGCATTTATCAATGTCTACTTATGGCATTTGGGGCAGAATAGCGGGAAGTTCTTTAGCTCGGTATCTTCCCGTATCTGCACCCTTGTTTTGTTGCCGCAGACGGGGCATAGTATAAACTTTTCTTTTTGCATTAGGCATATTTCCTCCGACTTATGGCAAAATCACAAACGCAAGATTACCTTAGCTATTGCTGCCAAGGAAAGCCGCAAGTCCCTTTTGCACTTCTGCTGGGTCTTTCACACTATATGTGAAAGAAAGCGTTGCGTTTGTTTCAATCCAAATCTTAGAATAATCAGAAGTGAAGCTGATTACGGAGTCCATAGAATTGTCTGCTCGGTAAAATGTAATTTTATTATTTCCCTCGCTGTCATTCCAAGAGCCTCTCTTGACTTCTTTCGTGTTGACCTCAATACCTTCTATGAAGGTCAGCAGTTGATTGAAGTCTTCACTGTCTGTAATAGTCGTATTTCCATCGGCGGTCTTTATTGCGGCATGAGTTGCGGACTGCGTAGCTATTGCGGGAATGCCCGTAATAGCATCCTTTGCCGTCGCATACTGCGGACGGTTAGGAATAAGGCATATTGAAATGACCGCAATTAGAATTACCGCCCCTAAACCTGCAAATCCAATGATTTTTTTCGTGTTTGATTTCATAACATTCTTTATCCTTTCTTTGGGATTTCCCTCGGCAAACGCCATCGGTACGCCAAGTGTGCTTTTTTCAATAGAAAGCTCTAAAAGCGACCGGCTGTATTCTTTGCGAATATCCTCCTTTGAATTTCTGATTACGCTTTCATCGCAGGACATTTCCATATCGGTAACGAACAGCTTGAACGCAAGCCACACAAGAGGGTTAAACCAATGCAGGATAAGAACAACATATCCTAATATCTTCGCAAGGTTATCACGCCGAGCGAGATGCGTCTGTTCGTGGGCAATTACATATTCCTGTGCGTCAGCCAAATTGCTCGGCAAGTATATTTTTGGATTTCGCAATCCAAGCGCAAAGGGCGTGCTGATTACTTGCGAAATATAAATATTATCCCGAAGAAGGACGGCACTCTGTAATTTCTTTTTGAGTCTGGAATATGAGCGTATGCTATACAGGCAAAACGCAAAAACGCCGATGAACCATATAATCTTTCCCCAAAAGGTAAATATCTGATATACATTTGCGGTAGAACCGAAAACCTCAGTTGCTACAACAGGGTTGATTACGCTGTCTATTGCTTTTATACCCGTTTCCACATAAGGGGTTTCAATGTAAAGCATATCCGTAGAAAGCGGCGTTGTGTTGAACGGCAATATGCTCAAAACGCTTTCAAAGGAAACGGGGACAAGCAGGCGGAAAAAGGCAACAAACCACAATGCGTAGGAGAAAACCTTTGGAGCTTTTTTCAGCAGCAGCCGTGCCAGTATAATAATTAAGATGGCGAAGCTGCCCGTAATACTCATATTTACAATATCGAGAAATACTTTGTCGCTCATAGTCATTCCTCTGCATTTTGGTCGATGATTTTCTGTATTTCAGCGATTTCTTGCTTTGAGAGCTTTTTGCGGCGGGTAAACGCCACTAAGAATTGCGGCAAAGAACCGTTGAATGTTTCTTCCACGAAGCCCTCACTTTGCTTCGTAAACCACTCCTGTTTTGAAAGGATAGAAACGACATTGCCCGAATTGTTTTGAAAAATGCCCTTATCACAAAGACGCTTCAGCATCGTATATGTAGTGGATTTCTTCCAAGAGAATTTCTGCTCACAAAGCTGTACCAATCCTCCAGAGGAAATCGGCTCATTTTCCCAGATTAAGTTGGCAAACTCCAGCTCCATATCTCCAAGTCTGTAATTTTTCATTATAATCCTCCTTGCAGGTCTACAACCATTAGACCTCTGCTTATAGTCTAACACTTGTAGACCCGTTTTGTCAAGAGGAAAACAAAAAGTTCACAAACTCGTTGCCGCCACTACTCTGACAGTATTTAACTGCTTTGGGCTTACTAAGGTCTGCTCACAGCAAAATCACAAATGTTAGGCTGATTGAAAGTGATTACTCGCTCTGGTTGTCCACCGTGTAAACCACACAAGCAATCCCGACAATCAGCGAAAAGAGAATTGCACCGCCGAAAGAATTTTCCAATGCTGAGCCGAGAAAAAAGCCGACCACACCTGCAAGTACCATTGCAATCAGCGATACGATTGTCCTAAATTTCTTCATAAATATGTCCTCCTAAAATTTCATTTTGATTTCTTCTCAAAGGCATTAGTAATGGCAATGACAGCAGGAAATATCACTCCTGCAACGACCCAAATTATCCAACTCTGCCCCCAATTATTTGATGACAGGCTGTATCCTAAATAAACTGCCGCTGCAATTACCCAATACGCTGTATAAATAGCAGATGAAAGGGACGGCTTTTCCTTGTTCTCTTTAGAATATTCGCCCTCTTGCAACAGCTTTTCATAGCTTGCCCATATAATACCCGTCTTGATAAAGCAAATCACGCCTACTCCCGCAATGAGAAATGACAGCGAAAGCATAATTATTAAAAACAGGTCGCTATCATCGTTAATTATTGCTCCGATAAAAAGAGGAATTAGGGCAGTAACACACAAACAAGTTCCCACAATATTATGCTTCGTGTGCAAATCCTTGTATTGCGCTTTGCGCTCTTTTACCATTCCACTCACGCCGTACTCGGTTTCAAACTTCTCTTTTTCTAAATAGGCAAATGGGGCGGTTTTGCTGCCGCTTGATATAAACATTACGGCGGCTATTGCTACAAGAATGATAAGAACAATCATTCCGATTCCATTCGCAATATTTTCGTTCAAGACACCTGCTGTACTCTCGCTGATTGCACTCAATATCAAAAGGGCAATCGGAGATACGATACACAAAAAGGCGGCATACGCTATTGTTTTAGCCGTCCGCAGCTTTACGGAAAGAAAAGCGTTTGCTTCCTCCATAGATACACGCCTTAGTAACGGCGTATCATCGAACAAGTCTATATGCTCAGCTTCTTCAATTTCGTCTTTCAGCAAATAATCGGTGCTTACTCCGAACAGTTCGGAAAGGCGCAACATTTTTTCGAGGTCTGGAACAGATTGTGCTCCCTCCCATTTTGAAACAGACTGTCGTGTTACATTCATTTGATCAGCCAGTTCCTCTTGCGACCAACCTGCTTTTTTTCGCAGCAGTATAAGCTTATCGGCAAAAATCATATTTATCCTCCTGCCCGTTTGATTGTTGTGCTCATATTTTAGCATTTTGCGAAGTTGCTAACCACCAATCCAGACCATTCAATATGTCAACCGACGGTTGCAACTACCAAAACGCTCTTAGATTTCGGATTTTTGCCGACTTGTTCATTGCGTTGTTCCACTTTTTGTAGTTCAAAGACCCCGTATATTTTCCTACTCCAGCATAACGCTCTTGACGGAAAGCCTTTTTATGCTGCGGGAATACAGATACATAACCAGTTCATAGGTCAACACGAACAGTATCAGCGTGACAGTAAGCGCCTTAAAATCGAAGCCGTATTCCGGCATATTTTCGATGTCCGCAAACACCACGGAAACCATCATCCGCAGAAGTCCGTATTGATATACAGTCCCGAACGCAAAACCGATATAGGAAATCGGACGGTAAGCACCCAATATGCAGCGGCTGCAAGTAGTATCGTCATAACCGAACACCCGCATCATAGCAATCGTCTTTGTATTACCCTTGACAACGCTTGAAAGAGAAAGGAACAGCGTTACAAATGCGAGAATCAGTCCAATGGACAAAACCATCACGGCAAAGGTTTCACTTGCAAGTTCGTCCATCGAAAAGGACATCTGCACCATTGCCGAAAAGCAGAACGCCGAAAACGCCACAAAGAAAACCAGTGACTTTTTGCTTCTGAGGGTCACGCCGCGTAAATCCTTTAAGAACGGAACATTTTCTTTTCCGTCCCTGCCGATCCTGACCTTGACATTCTGCCTTTCACGAAGCAGATCAAGCACGGGACTTTTCAGCTTCAGATAAGCAAACAGCACAGATATTACGGCAAAGGCAATCGTCGGCGCACCAACCAAAGCAAATGTCAACAACGGATGAAACTGCACTTTAAGTGCCGGAATTAAAGTTTGTAAATTTGGAGCTTGTTTTTGATAAAATGTCGGAAGGTAAAGATAGCCCATAACAAATCCCACGGCGCATCCGACAAATACCGAAAGCCCGAATACCCAAAAATGCCTTGCAATTTTGATATTGGAGTAGCCGAGTGCTTTGAGAATGCCAAGCTCCTTTCCGTGTGTGCTTATATAGTTTTTAACATAGAAAAGCAGCATAACAACCGAGGTCGCAATCAGGCAGCCGCCCGAAACGGCGGCGATCACCCTGCCCATAAGCACCTGTGCGTTATACATCTCCGTTCCCGCTTCGGTCACAATCTCATCCTTTATTGCCGCAAGGTCGATATTGTAGCTCAGAAACAGCGTACAGACAAAAACGGCACAACAAGCAATAATCGTTATCCCGAACAGCTTAGCAGTATCCTTTAATCTGATTACCATAGCGTTACCACCCAATCTCATAAGCGGATTTCTGCACAGCATTGGCATAGATTTCAGCAATTTCACCGCTGTTCATTCTGATAACCGTATTTGCCATTTCCGCAATATTAGCGTTGTGCGTTACCATTACAATCGTAAAACCGTATTCGGTATGCAGCTTGCAGATATAGTCCAATACCTGCCGTCCTGTCTTTTCGTCGAGTGCGCCTGTCGGCTCGTCCAGAAACAAAACCTTCGGCTTTTTGGCAAGCGCACGGGCGACCGACACTCTCTGCTGCTCTCCGCCCGAAAGCTCGGAAGGATATTTGGCAGCTTTCGCTTCAAGCCCCACCGCCTTTATGATTTCTCTGTAATCGGCGTTTCCCGCAAGGTCTGCGCCCATACGGACATTTTTATCAACGGTCATATCGGGAAGAAGATAATACTGCTGAAAGATAAACCCGATATTTTCCTTGCGGAATTTGGTCAGCGCTTTATCGGAAAGCGCTGCAATATTCAAGCCGTCATATTCAATACTTCCGCCGTCAACCCTTTCAAGCCCCGACAGACAATTCAGAAGTGTCGATTTTCCAGACCCCGACGCCCCTAAAATCACGGCAAAATCACCATCCGAAATTCGCAGGTCAATGCCTTTTAATACATCGGTTTTGCTTTCACCCAAGCCGTAAGACTTGGTAACACCTTTTGCTTCAATCATTGCGGACACCTCCGTTTTTATAGCGATGCTTTAATCCCTCGTACACATCCGTCAAAGCTCGGCTGGCAAGCTGCTCATCCCACTCATAGAAACCCGTTGCGATCATTGACGCAATGCCGTGTGTGTATGCCCACATTTCAAGATAAAAAAATCTTGCTGCTTCCTTGTCGATGTTGACCTGCTTGGCGATCAGCCCGATCAGCGCTTCCATTTCTTCGGGATTTTCTTTGATTTGCTCCCCCGAACGGTCACGCATAAAGAGCAGCTTGAACAGCTCTTTTTCTTCTTTTGCAAAGCGGATATACGCCATTCCGCTCGCTTTATACGGAACATACCTCCCGCTTTTTATTTCTTCTTCACGAAAGGATTGATAAATTTTATTCGCCGCACCGATAATTCCTTTCTGCACATCCGCCATATTCTCAAAATGGCTGAAAATCGGGCGGGAAGTCGTGCCGAGTCTGTCACCGAGTGACCGTGCCGAAACAGCAGAAAATCCTTTCTCCCGCGTCAGCTCGATTGCGGCATCAAGCACCTGTTCTTTTGTAAACATATAGCTTCGGGGCATAACCGTACTCCTTTTCATTATGAATACATCCGTAGCGTTACGGGTGTGTTTTTATTATAGCATAGGAATAGAGGAAATGCAATAGGTTCCTCAAAAGAGGCTTAAACAGCCAAGCCTCTTTTCTGTAAAATATATAGGATGCGATTTTACAGACACAAGGTGGTGAGCTTATGGACGAAAGAAACAATAGTTATGTAAGGCAAAAGAGCAAACAGAGGAAAGAAAGCCTCTGTTTTTCCTTTGCCCTTCTTTAATACGCCGGAACACCATACCCAAGGATTTCATAATGTCCCACGGGGTATTGGTTCTGTCGGCAGCTATCGCCGGAATTGTCCTCGATGGTGTAGACAATGCCGTTTTCGCATTTCTCCACGATACCGACATGATCGGATTGCCCATCCTGCGGGCCGGAACTGCCTTTATTGTCCCAATCGAAGAAAATGATCTGACCAGCGGACGGTTTAAAGCTGCCGTCCTGCCATTGCCCACGGTCTTTGAACCATTGTACCCCATTAGCGCAGCCTGCGAATTTCGGTATCACGCCGCTGTCGATATAGCCGCACTCATTCGCACACCAACTTACAAAGCAGGCACACCATTCTACACGCCCGTCAAAGCCGTACCAAGACCAATAGGGCTGACCGCCCACATTACCCACCTGCGACAAAGCAACGGTTACGATTTCGCCGTCGCCAACGGAAATGCCGTAAAGCACCGCAGACCAGAGCGAATTGTTTTCCTCGGCAAGTAATTCAGATAGCTGCTGTCGCTGTTCTTCATTAAATCCGTATAGGTCTGCCATTTCATCGGCGGTCTTGTGACTGACCGTGATATAAAGATAGGTGCGTGTGACCGTCGTTGTAGTTTCCACGATGTTCCCGTGGCCGTCGTCAGTTTCGGTGATGACCTCCTCGGTCTTGCTCTCGGTGCGGGAAGATAGCTCGTTCATCCGCCAGAAAATATCTTTGAGGATGGCTTTCTTGCTGTCGTCCACCGTAGCGACCTCCTGCGGATCATCGGGGGCGGTGGTGGTTTTCACGGCATACACCGCCAGCACCTCCGGCCAGACGGCACGGGAGCCGGACATTTCCAGCTCATCGTAGATGATGGTTGCCCTTGTGGTGTCGATCTGCGATTGATAATCAGCGTTGATCTCCTGCACGGCCTGCCGCATAGTCTGTCCCGTGCCGCTGTCCTCGCCGGAGAAGAAAATGCCGAAGCAAGAACCGACGATCAGCCCAATCAGACAAACAACGATAATCACGACAACGGCGATCCATCCGCTCGCAGCGATGGCAGCAATCAGCGCCTTTGTTCCGGCAATGATGGCTTTGACGGCGGCAGCGGTAGCCTTGACCGCCGCCTTGATGCCTGCCGCAGTCGCTTTTGTTGCTGCACGGGCAGTCTGCGCCGCAGTTTTGGCGGCTTTTGCCGTGGCCTGTGCGGTTTTCTGTGCCGTTTTTGCCGCAGCCTGCGTCGTTTTTATAGTCGTCCGGGCGGTCTTGATGGTTTCCTGCGTGGTCTTGACGGCCGCTTTGCCTGTGGATTTTGCCGTCTGTTTGATGGTCTTGCAGCTGCGGTCTACCGTTTTGATCGTCTTTTGCGTAGCATCGGCAGAGCGGCGCACCCGCCGCATGGCGTCCTGCGCTTGCTTTTTCGGCAAGTCGGTTTTTCTTCGCTGAAAATAGTCCTTTGCCTTGGAGATATTCTCCTTGGTGTTTTTTACACCCTTGCGGCCGAACTTATCCAGCCCGTGGGTAACTTCGTGCGCCGCCGTTTCCGTCTCAGTCAAAGTGCGGTCGGCAACGTATTCTTCTGGAGAGGATTCCGCCGCAAAAATGCCGTGCTCCGCCTTGTCCTTGGTGCGAACATAGGCATCCTTCATCCGCTCGGCAGCTACCGTCGATTTGTCGATCACCTTTACCGTTTTCTTGACCGCATCTCTCGTCTTGATGTCGGGCATGGCTTTACCTCTGCGCATTGCCGAACACACCCTCGCCGGGGCGCGTCGTCATCAAGCGGTAAAGCTCGGTATCTTTCGGAAAGCGGTTGATAAACGGCACCAGCGCCGAGCCGTACTTGATCAGCCCGCAGCCAGCGTCGGCATTGGTGACATAGCTCATCTGCTCGTCGGAAATGTTCAGGAGCTTCGAGAGCTTGGCACGGTCGGAGAACGCCTGATTGAGCATGACCACGAACTCGGAGTTAGAGAGCATCGTGCTTGCCTGCACGGAATCCAGCAGGTATTCCACATTCTGCGTGATGGCGGTGGGATAACCGTTGCGCTTACGGAACTGTCGCCATGCGGAATTGAAGAAAATGCCGCTCTGCTCGTTTTCAAAAACGACATGAAATTCGTCGATGAAGATGTGGGTACGCTTGCCCTTCTTCCAGTTGAGGGTTACACGGTTGAAAATGGTGTCGGTGATCACCAGCAGTCCCGTCGGCTTCAACTGCTCGCCAAGGCCGTGAATATCAAATACGACGATGCGCTTGTCGAGATCGACGGTGCTTTCGTGGCCGAAAATATCCAGTGAGCCGGTGGTGAACAGCTCCAGCGACAAGGCGATTTCTTTTGCCTTTTCTTCGGGCTGTTCCAACAGCTTGTTTCGCAGGTCACAGAGCGTAGCGGGCTTACCCGTCCGCTCGGCGTCCTGATACACCAGCGCCGTGCAGCGGTCGATGATGGATTTTTGCTGCGGGCCGACACCGGCCTTATCGATCTGCTCCACAAGGGACATGATGAACTGCGATTTCTCCACGATGGGGTTGTTCTCGCCGTAGCCGTCCACCATATACATGGCGTTCAAACGGTCTTTGCCGCCTGCCGCCATATGAATAACGGTCGCCGTTTCCTTGCCCAAAGCCGCCGCCAGCGCACCAAATTCGTTTTCCGGATCGCAGACCAACACATCATCGGCGGTGTTGAGAATAAGGAAAGCGATCAGTTCCTTGGCGCTGAACGATTTACCCGAACCGGGCACGCCCAACAGGAACGCCGACTGGTTCAGAAGATTTGCCTTGTTGCACATGATCAGGTTGTGGGAGATGGCGTTCTCTCCGAAGTAAATGCCGCCCTTGTCCTGCACTTCCTGCACCTTAAAGGGCATGAATACCGCAAGGCTCTCGGTGGTGAGGGTGCGAAACGCATTGATCCTTCGTGTGCCGATGGGGAGGACAGTGTTCAGCCCGTCGAACTGCTGGAATTTCAGAACGGCAAGCTGGCACATATGCTTTCGTGCCACGGCAAGCACCGTTTCGGTGTCGCTGTCGAGCTGCTTTTTATCGTCGGCGGTAATGACCATCGTAATAACGGCAAGCATCATCCGCTGATCTCTCGTGGTCAGGTCGTCCAGAAATTCCTTGCTCTCTTTGCGTTGGAGCTCCATATCATAGGGCACGACGGCAGAGAAATTGTTGTTGGCGTTCTGCCTGCGCTGCCAGTTGGTGATGTTGGTTTCGATACCGAGCAGACGGTTTTCCACCTCCCGCACGGCCTCGTCGGTGGGGATCGGAACAACATCGATCGACAGCATCATATTCCGGTTGAAATCGGTCAGCTCCGTGACCATGCTGTCTTTGATATACGAAGCGTAGTCCTTCAAAAACAGGACTCGGCAGTATTTCTCGCCCAGCTTCAGACAGTCGCTGCTTTTCTCCAAAGAGTCGGGGCAGATATAGTCCTTGAAATCATGTCCCTTACGCATCATATCCTGCGGGTCAAAGTGAAACGCCGCTTCTTCGCCCTGACGGTAGAAATCATGGAGCACCCGCAGCTTTTCGGCGGCATCCAGCTCGGTACACTTGGAGCCAAGGGCGGCGAAATGAGCGATCAGGTCAGCGCCGATCCGGGCAAAGTAGGTGCGGGCTTCTTCAATGTCCTTTTTGCAGACCGACACCGTGATATACTTCTCCTGAATGATGCCGTTGGCGCCGGTGGCCTTATTAAGCAGCATTTGATTGTATTCCCGGCGGTACACATCGCAGACATCGCCCCGCATGGGCATCAAAATCGACTGCTCGAAATTTGCCCGGTTCAGTCTGCGGTTGTTGATGGTGATCTTCGTCGTCGCTCCGGAATCCAGACTGTTCAGCAGCTCCGAGTAGGCAAGGAACATCTGCTCCTTGTCCTCACGGCTTGCCACAAGGTAATTGATGTCGGTGAACTGATAGGTCTTGGAAAAGCGGGCACCCACCTGAAAAATGCCGTCCTTCCAGATGCGGCGGACGGGGATCACATCCTGCACCTTGCGGGGCACGGTGTATCGCTCCTTGTCCTGTTTCAGCAGGTTTTTCAGCGTTTTGATCATGATTTTCCTCCCTCCAATTTGTCTTTGAGTGCTTCATAGTAGAGGTTCGATGCCTCAAAACGAAGCTCTTTCGGCTCTAACAGCTCCGAGCGCAGCCACGCCCAGAGAAATTGCTCGGCGGTCATGCCGTGATAAGTGATAAAGCCCAGCGCCGCAAAGGGTGCGGCACCGAGAATACACATCCAACTGACGGTTTCCGTCCCAAAGTGGGGTTTCAGCAAAAAGTACAGCCCCACGGCGACAATGATCGCCAAGACAGAAAAAACGAACTGCCGCATGGACAGTCCGAAAAACATGGATTCCGTATAGTTGCGGATCTCCCGATTGATTTTCACTTCCAAAATTCTTCCTCCTTTACAGTCCCATCATTTCACGCACAACACGGTCGGCCATTTTGACTGCGCCGACGAGCACCAGCATATTGAAAATCAGCTCGCCCACATACGACCACACCTGCGTGACCGCCGCAGCGTCGGGATCGACGACGGGCGGGCTGGATGCGAACAGCGAGAAGATGATGCAGGCCAGTACGATGATCGCACCCTCTAAACAAACGGCGGCATAACTTTTGATGAAGCTCTTGCCGATGTTCTGTGACGGCTCGCCTGCAAAAGCGGAGAGAGGTACGGGCGCAATCGCCGTGTAAAGGTACAACTTAAAGAACCTGCCGTAGACCGTCATTATCATAATGAAAGACAGTACCGTAATGAACAGGCCGCCGATCAAGGTCACTGCCCACAATGGGATACTTTCAAAAAAGCCGCAGTTCTCCACGGCGGTCACGATTTCGGCGGGCAGCACGGTTTCCTGCGCTGCCCCAAAGCCTGCGGCGTTCATGATGGTGGAGATCAGCCCCTGCACGATGTTGAACAGGGCGATCATCAGCTTCAAGCCGTATGTGACGGCGGCTTTGGCGAGGGCAAAACGGATGAACACTTTGAGGGCGTGTTCCGCCGCTTCAGTTCCGCAAAAGGGCCGCAGGTTTTCATCACGCCCACTACGAAGAATAAAACGAGCAGCGCGAGACCGACGGCTGGCACCGCACCGTGGATGCCGACGATCACATTCCAGATCGTGCCGCCCTTAAATTGCTCCGGCGACTGCGTAATGAGCTGCCAAATCTCCGCCAGCTTTTCGTTCCAAGTTTTGAGTGCATTCTCCAAATTCTGCACGATCCAGTTATCCGACATTGATCTCACCTCCCGTCAGCGCAACATCACAGACGACCTCGTTGCCCCAAGCATCCCAACCGTCCGTTTTTTGACGGGCGAACAGTTCAATGCGGGGCAGATCGCCCATCAGCTCGACGATGCGCCGTCTTGCTTCTTCCGGCTTTTTGCTGTGTTCCTCAATGTGGGAGAGAATGACTTGATGCACCCCGGCCGAGCGGCGTTTCGGGTGGCCTTTAGTGGCAAGCATACAAAACTCCGCATTGGCTCTCGTCCAGTGTCCCATACCCCAAAACAGGCTGTCGGACTTGCGGTTCTGCTTGATCCACACGAAAGCCACCGTCTTATACGAAAAGCCCCATGCACGCATGACCGAAAAGCAGT
>OGRN01002389.1_pt1 | contig 14505 bp, 16 predicted proteins | sample 1553401 | NCBI WGS metagenome assembly OGRN01 (sample SAMEA2580096, study PRJEB22360) | human gut metagenome | biome: human gut; feature: human-associated habitat; material: faeces | place: Denmark | collected 2008/2010 | reverse complement strand
TCCGTGTTTTTTGCCGGAAAGTTTCGGGTCGGGCGGCGTTTGTCGTCCGATCTCGCTATCTTTGCCCGATGAGCCATCAAATCCGTCGAGCTATGAGAATCGTTGTTCTCTCCGTTATCCTTTCGTGCGCCGCTCTCGGCGCCGGGTCGTCGGGCGTCGTCGCACCGGACGACGCATGTTCCCTCGTTGCGGAGTATGCCGGGTTTTCCCGGCCGAGCCGAGGCCGCTCGTATGCGAAGGACGCATGGAACGTCTATTACAGGGGGTGGAAGGTGGACGGCGCCTCTGCCTCGTCGTTCGAGGATCTGGGAGGCGGCTACGGCAAGGATGCGTGGAGCGTCTTTTTCGAGGGAGTGAAAGTGGACGGCGCCTCCGCCTCGTCGTTCGAGGGTCTGGGCGGAGGGTACGCGAAAGACGGCTGGAACGTGTTTTACCGGGGCAAAAAGGTGAAGGACGCTTCCGCTTCGTCGTTCGGGAGCCTCGGTGGCGGCTACGGCAAAGACGACTGGACGGTTTTCTTCCGGGGAGGCAAGGTGCGGGAAGCCTCGGCATCCTCGTTCGAGTGTCTGGGCGGCGGTTACGGCAAGGATGCGTGGAATGTATTCTACATGGGGCGCAAGCTGGAGGGAGTTTCTCCGTCCGCGTTCCGGATGCCGGGCAGAAGATAGCGTGCCGGTAAAATTCTTGTCCTTTTATCTATGGTGCGCAGACAGATTCAATGCGCTGTCCGATAAAGGTTTGCCTGCGGCTATGAAAGGCATCTCCGCTGTCCGGAACCGAAGCGGCGGCGTTTTTTTTCGCCGAACATGGTGCGAACGGGGAAATAATCCTTACCTTTGAGCAGTAAACAACGCGAGTTCATTCTGATCCTTATCTTCCTTGCATTTCCCGGGCGCGTTCCTGCTCCGGTTCTTTCATCGTTGAAATCGACCTTTATAAGCTTTCTTTGTTTCGGCAGTAAACGGCCAGAGTAAGTCTCACGGCGGAGACCGAAGACGGCTTATGTCCAATTCAACGATGCAACGCGAATGAAATCATTCTTTGCCGGCGAGCGCAAGCCCGGCTTCACGGTTCTTGTTCCCGATGACGTTTGTCTTTCCGATCGTGCGAAAGGCGTCCTGCCGGGTCGGGGAAGCCGGAAACAATCTCTCCATTTTTATCGGGTCGCCTCGGGCGGCCGATCACTAAAAACGTCCGCGAATGCGGACCCGAAATCATTATGACATTCAACGAACTGAACATGTCGGAGCCTATCTTGAAGGCTGTCCGCGAAAAAGGATACGACGAGCTCACGCCCATCCAACAACGGGCTATTCCGATCGTCCTGCGGGGCGCGGATATTCTCGGAATCGCCCAGACCGGCACGGGCAAGACGGCGGCGTTCGCCCTGCCCCTCTTGCAGAGACTGATCGAGGAACGATCCCTCGAACGGGAACCGTCGGCCGTCGCGGGAGAGACCGTTCCGCTTCGGCGCGAACGGAGGGGAAGGTCGCACGGGAAAAGCGGCCGCCGTGCTATTCGGTCCCTCGTTCTGACCCCCACGCGGGAGCTCGCCCTTCAGATCGGCGAGTCGTTCGCCGATTACGGAAAGTATACGGGCCTGAAGCACGCGACGATTTTCGGGGGAGTCAAGCAGGGACCTCAGACGGACAGGCTCCGCCGGGGCATTGATATTCTGATCGCCACTCCCGGACGTCTGCTCGACCTGATCGCTCAGGGAGAGGTCGAACTCGGGAACCTGTCGCATTTCGTGCTGGACGAGGCGGACCGGATGCTTGACATGGGCTTTATCGCCGATATCAGGCGCTTGTTGCCGTTGCTTCCGGTCCGGCGCCAGACGCTTCTTTTCTCGGCCACCATGCCCCGGGATATCGTGGCTCTGTCGGGCTCCGTCTTGCGCGATCCGGTACGGGTCGAGGTAACGCCCGCTTCTTCCACCGTCGATAGGGTGGATCAGCGCGTCTACTTTGTCGAGAGGCCGGAGAAAAAGAGCTTGCTGGTATCGGTGCTCAGAAAGCAGGCGGACAAGTCGGTGCTCGTTTTCTCGCGCACGAAGCACGGCGCGGACAACATCGCCCGCATGCTGAAAAGGGCTGGCATACGCAGCGAAGCGATCCACGGAAACAAGTCGCAGGGGCAACGCCAGAGGGCCTTGGGCGATTTCAAGTCGGGAAAGGTGAAGGTCATGGTGGCCACCGACATCGCCGCACGGGGCATCGACGTCAGCGAGCTCCATACCGTTATCAACTACGATCTGCCCGATGCGGCCGAGACCTATGTCCATCGTATCGGCCGAACCGGCCGGGCGGGCCGCTCAGGCGTAGCGCTCACGTTCTGTTCGCAGGACGAGCACGCGAAGGTCAGGGATATCCAGAAGCTGACCGGCAGAAAACTCGAGACGGTGTCTTGCACCGCCTGATCATTTTATCCATTCAAAACTTTTCTATGGCAGGATCACAATCGTTCGGAAAAAGAGAGAACGAAAAAAAGAAGCGGGCCAGGCGCCTCGAAAAACAAAAGCGGAGGGAGGAACGGCAGGCCGGCGGTCCCAGTTCGTTCGAGGAGATGATCGCCTATGTCGACGAAAACGGGCGGATAGCCGATACCCTGCCCGAAAAAAGCGGTAGGGAGGAGGTCAGGCCGGAAGACGTGCCGATCGCTACGCCCAAAAGGGAAAGTTCTGTTCCGGAGATGCTTACGGGCCGGGTCGAGCATTTCAACGAGAGCAAGGGATACGGTTTTATCAAGGATATGGAATCTTCCGAGAAATATTTCTTTCACGTTTCGTCGGCTCCCCCGGACATTGCCGAGGGCCATATCGTCGCTTTCGGAACGGAAAGAGGAACCCGGGGGATGAATGCGGTGAGCATAACGAGAACGAAATAGAATAACAAGTTACGGATTTAAAAAACGAAAAAATGAACATTTACATTTCCAACCTGAATTTCGCCACGAAAGACGAAAGTTTGCGAAACTTATTCGCGGGATACGGCGACGTGTCGTCCGCTAACATCATTACGGACCGCGAAACCGGTCGTTCGCGAGGATTCGGCTTCGTCGAGATGCCCGACGAAACTCAGGGCCGGTCGGCTATCGACGCTTTGAACGAGACCGAATTCGAAGGCAAGGTCATCACGGTCAACGTGGCCCGTCCGAAAACGGAGCGGAACGACCGGGGCGGATTCGGCAACAACGGAGGCTACGGCAGAAGACGGTATTGATCCGTCCGGTCCTCCGGATTTTCGAGCGGTATGTCTTTCATCGAAGGACATACCGCTTTTGGTATTGTTTCTGCCTGGTAAGCGTGGGGGCGCACGGCAAATCCGTGCGCTGCCGGTTCGGGGGAGATAGATGTCCGAAGCGGGAAAATCGCGGTTCAGTTTTTTCATCTTCCCGTACCGATTATTTTTTGCGAATGAAGGCAACGTCGCCTTCGCTTAATTTTTCAGAATAATGGTTATAGGATATCTCAGGGTTAGTACGGGCAAGCAGAATCTGGCTAACCAACAGAATGAAATCCGGCGTTTCGCCGACAGTAAGGATTTCGTAATCGACAGCTGGGTCACGGAGGTGGTCAGCGGCCGTAAGCGCGAGCGCGACCGCAAACTTGGCACTCTTCTCAAGCGGATGAAGCCGGGAGACACGCTGATCGTGACGGAAATTTCGCGGCTGAGCCGGACGCTGACGGACATCATGGCTATCATGGGCAAGTGTCTGGCCCGGGAGATCAATCTCTATACAACCAAGGAGGGGTATTCGTTCGACAATACCATCAACAGCAAAGTCCTTTGCTTCGCTTTCGGACTGGTGGCGGAAATCGAGCGCAATCTGATTTCCATGCGAACCAAGGAAGCCTTGGCCCTCCGCAAGGCGGAAGGAATGGTCCTCGGCCGTAAAAAGGGCAGCTTTACGAAACAGAAGGTGTTGATCGACAATCAGGAGGAGATCGTCCGCATGTTGGAGCAAGACAAATCGATCACCGACATATGCAAACGGTTCGGGCTCTCGCGGGATACGTTCGCTAAGTTCCGGAGGAAGTATCCTGCCGTACAAAGGGCGCTTTCGGATAAGGAAAAGCGACGAGTGCAGCAATTCAGGAAAAACAGATTGTGACCAGACAAGCCTGTGCTTACCCCGACCCCGTGTTCTATACCCGGGGTTTTTTGTCGCATGTTTTCCGTTTTCCTATTCGGTTTCGCGACTTGATGGCAAATTCGCATGGCAAAAATAGAAAGCACTCGCAAATTCCTTTGCAAGTGCTTGATTTTCCAGTGACTCCGACAGGATTCAAACCTGTAACCTCTTGATCCGTAGGCTTGCCAAATGTTTTATTTTATTTTTTCGTACAATTGGTTATTTTATTTAAGTTTCTGTTGTTCAGTATTATATGTGCACACATTGAACAATATTCGATAAGTAAGTTCGTTTATTTTAAGGGCAAATACAAGGCACATTTTTGGCACATAAATTTTAAAATTATGCAATGTGCAACTGTTAGACTGGAGCTCGACAAAAGACGGGCGAGTTCCCGCGACAATCGTTTTCCCGTACGATTCATTGTAAGTTGTCATGGTCGGTGGAAAAGGTATAGTACCGTGTTCCGATTTGATACAAGAGAATGGAATCTTATGTGGGGACCCAAATTGTTGAATAAAGACCTAAAATCGAAAAAGAACGATTTGGAAAAGGAACTCGTCCGGGCCAATGATGTTCTTGAAACATTGGATAATGAGTTTTCTTTTGAGAAATTCGAGCGCATGTTTTTAGGAAAACTTACTGAGGCAGAGAAACGACAATTAGAGAAAGAAGAAAGACAAGCTAAAATACAAAAGCAAAAAGAGAATGTATATTATATTTATCAGGATTATTTAGAAGAATTAGAAAAGTCAAAACGGATCGGGACAGCAAATGCTTATCGTAATTCGATGAAATCATTACAGAAGTTTAAACCGAAATTATCTTTTGCTGAAATTACCCCCAAATTCTTGGAACGATACGAGGCTTATATGGTTTCTCAAGGTAAATCATTAACAACAGTGGGTATCAATTTACGTAGTCTGAGAGCTATATACAATATAGCTATACTGGAGGGAGTCATATCAAAAGAACACTATCCATTCGGGCCTAAGAAATACCGTAAGTATGAGATTCCGATCGGTCGTAATATTAAAAAGGCTTTGGATATTGAAGATATTCGGAAAATTAAAAACGCCAATTCTCTTCCGACCGAATACCAATTTGCCCGGGATATGTGGATGTTCAGTTTTTATTGCAACGGGATGAATATGGTGGATATATTTTTCCTGAAATTCGAGTCGATCGACGGTCGCTTCCTGAGATTTTACCGTAAGAAAACAGAGCGGACTCGACGGGATGTCCTGCCGATAGAAATTTATCTGCTGGACGATGCCCTTGCCATTCTGAATAGATGGAAAGTCAAAGAGACTTCCCCTTCCGATTACGTTTTCGGTCTCACATCAGACCAATACTCTTTAGAAGAACAGTACAGACTCAAAGGCAACTTTATACGCAGTATTAATTATTACATGAAAAAATTGGCACAATTACTCGGGATAAAAAGTAAGCTGACAACCTATGTTGCCCGTCATTCCTATGCTACGATGTTAAAGAATCTCGGAGTGTCCGTTGAAGAAATATCGGAAAGTTTGGGACATAATAGCATCGAGACGACCCGGAACTATCTGGCATCGTTTTCTCAGAACCGCAAAAAAAGCACGGCAGAGAAGTTGCAAGACGCTTTGTAGATACTTGTTCGACGGCCATATGCGGCCTGCTCCGGCCAACGCTTTGAACGGACGACATATACGATTATTTTAGCACGGAAACCGCTAAAACAGATATTTATGAATACAGAGTTGATCGTATGGCTGGATCGGCGATTCGACAAGATCGAACAGAAACTGTCCGTTCTGACGGAACAGCTATCGTCCTTACAGCCGATTCCTCCGAATCGGTTGGTCGATATAAAAGGAGCGGCGGTTATTACCCGTTTTAAGCCGTCTTATATCTACGGACTCGTCCATCAGAAAAAAATACCGCATGTCAAATTCGGGCATTCGATTCGGTTCGATCCCCAAGAACTCGATGCGTGGATGCGTCAAGGGCGTCCGGAAATCGAGAAATTAGGATTAAAGAAATTGCAGGAAATGGAACGAACGAAATTCGAGGACTAAAAATTATTGATTTGCCGCTCCGACAACCGCTTATTTTGTCATTCATTACAATAAACAGTTTGGATCTTTATTTCGAATTTAATCATTGTTGTATCTGAAGTAGATCGAGTATAATGTATTTTTGAACAGCAACAATACCACAAAAAATAATTCTTTGAAAGCAGGCTTATGGCCTGCTTTCATTTTTTATTAACCTTTCAAAAACAGTGCTTATGAAAGCCAATGCAACCGTTTCTGTACGACGGAATGCCGTACAGAACAAGAAAGCCCGGACAACCGGCAAGGTCTGTACGAAAAAGAATACGGGCTCTCCGCTCCCTCAAGCCTCCGCCGACCTGCCCGAGCAGCAGATCGCGCTGGATTCGATCGTTCCGAACGATTTCAATCCCCGCCGGAACTTTTCCGAACAGAGTCTCCGGGAACTGGCCGACAACATGACCCGGGTCGGGCTGATCCATGCCGTTACGCTCCGTTCCCGCAGCGACGGGCAGGAAGGCTACTCGCTCGTATGCGGCGAGAGGCGTTTTCGCGCGGCCCGACTGGCGGGATGGGAGACCATACGGGCTAAGATCTGCCCGATGAGCGACGCCGAAGCGGAAGACTTCGCCATTGCCGAAAACTTGCAGCGGGAAGACATCACGCCGTTCGAGCAAGGACAGGCGTTCAAACGCCTGATCGATACGCGCCGTTACGACGTCGGAACGCTGGCCCTGCATTTCGGACGAACGCGCGATTTCGTCCTGAGCCGTATCCGCCTGCTGGATCTGATCCCCGAGGTAATAGAATTGCTGAACAGCGAGGAGATCAATATTTCGCAGGCATTGGAGCTGTGCCGATACGAGAAAGAGATTCAGAGGGAAGTCTACGACGGATATTTCAAAATGGGTCTCGACTGCCACTGGCGGCATCTCCGGGCCAAAGAGCTCAGAAGCCGTCTGGCCGGTATGTACCTTTCTCAACTAAACTCTTACCGTTTCGATAAGACCGAATGCGCGTCCTGTGCGAGCAACAAGGCCAATCAGGTGCTTTTTGCGGATTGCGGTGACTGCAACGTCTGTCAGAACCGGGCGTGCATGAAACGCAAGAATACGGAGTACCTGGTCGCCGAAGCGAAGAGACTGCTTTCGGAATGTCCCGGCATACGGATCGGCTATTTCGAGGATTGTTCGCAGGGAGAAGTCCTGCAAGCCCTCCGGGACGAATCCCGCCCGGTCCGTGCGCTGGGCTATGCCGGCTACTACGAAGCGCATCCCGAAAAGCCGGAGGAACCGCGCAGGGAGAATTTCACCGAAGAGGCGGATTATACGGAAAGCATAAATACTTTCCGCAGCGCATCGGAGGAGTACGAACAGGAGTGCGCCGACATACAAAGACGGGTCGAAGCGGGAGAACTGATACGTTACGCCGTGATCGGAGACCGCGGCATCGAATTCTACTACGACGAGCCGATTCCGGTAACGGAAGAGCAGAATGAAAGTAATTCGGCTCGGCAGACCCGTCCGGACGATTCGGCGGAATTTTCTGGAAACACGTTCACGACGGTTCCCGACATCGTATCGTTCGCCGGCGAAAGCGTCGATCCGGAAACAGGCGAAATACTTTCATCGCAAGGAGAAGAAATGTCCGATCCGGAAACGGTCGACCGGACTAAGACGCAGGAGGAGATCGAGCGCGAGGAGAAGATAAATACCCTGAAAGAGCGGCACGCCAATAATTACCGGCTGTTTCTCGACCATATGGCGGTCGACCTGAAAATAGCTTTGCGTAAGACAGACTACCGGGAAGGAGCTTTGACGGAGGAGGAACAGCGGATTTTCTGGTTTTTGCTGCTCCGGACACTCGATCGGAGGCTGTATCCGCAGTTCGGACTGAATGAACATGACTGGCCGATGTCCGAAGAGCGGCAGGTACGGATATGCAGGGAGCTTACCCCGGAACAGCAGGTATTGCTTCTGCGGGAGTTCATGCGCGGCGAGCTGATAGAAAACTGTTTCGTACCCGAATTGATCGGCCGGCTGTCCGGCGACTTCGTAGAGATTCATCAGCCGGACGCCTACCGGGAGATCCGTTCACGGCATAAGGACGTTTACGACCGTCGGCTTTCGGGCATACTCCAACGGCTGAAAACACTGGGATGCAAGGATGCGGAACTTCCCGTAAACGAGACGGAACTCGAAATCCGGCATACGCTCGCGTCCGGGACGCTTCAGTCACACATCGCACCGGAAGCCGTTCCGTTCGATCCGAACGAACTGCCGCAGGAGCCGCCCTGCGAGATTCCGCAGACGGAGGAACCGGATGAAGAGGATGTGCCCGGCGACGATATTCGTCCGGAGCCGACGATTCCCGTAAAGGAACCCTACCGGCCGAAAACGGACGATAACCCGGAGGAAACCGGCCCCGGTATCGAGGAATATCCTGCGTTGGAAGAACTCGATCAAAGAGCGGGAGATAACGCCGTATCCGAAACTCGGGCAGCCTGATATGAAGCGAGCCTTTCATACATACAGGGAGCGCGTACGCGCTCCCTGTATGTTTTTATACCGTCCGGTCAGTGCTACCGGTCTTTCGAAGGGAGCGTTTTCCGTCCGAGCAACTCCGCCAGCAGAACGACGTCGGCCGCATGGTAAATGAACCTGCGATCGAAAACGCCGCAGCGGATCAACCGTTTTTTTCGAGCTGTCTCCAGCTGCTCGGGGGTGATCTTCAGCATCTGGCATACCTCGTCGGCCATGAATACGAGATCGATGTTACGCACCGCGCACAAGTGTACGAGAAAGTAGTTCATGTAGATAAGCTGCCGGTGCCGTTTGATGAGCTTCGTCAAAACGGTTCGGGGAATCGTGAGGGTTTCAACGGTTTTCATGTTCTGAGTTTTTTAATGAACGATCGGTCTGTTTCCGGGATAAATCGGCTTGACGCGCCTGATTCTCTATTTTGTCGATATACCGTTTGATTTCCGAATAACGGTACATGCGCTTGACGCCGAAAGTGAAGCCGATCAGCTTTTTCTCCTCGCGCAGCCGTCGAACCTGTCGCTCGCTCAGATGAAGCATCTGACAGGTCTCGTAAAAGTCGAGGATAGGATCGCCCTCGATCATATTGTGCTGCTTCTTTACGGCCAGCACATCGAAGTGAACGGCTTCCAGCTTTTCCATGATCCCGGCAAGCGCAGACAATAATTCGGTCTTTTTTGAAAATTCATTCTCCATGATTCATAGGATGATCGATTGCGTTACAAAGCTCTTGAATCCGAATCTCCGAATCATGTATCCGAACATGTTCTAAAACATAATTTTTTGCATTTCTTTCTGGTTGTCAGATCGATTGTACCGACAATCAAAACATTTTTCCTTTTTTCCCCGAAAGAGGGATTTAATACGACGACGATATGGTTATACGAATGGAAGGGCCGGTTTACGATACCGGTCCCGGCTCCCTGTGGGCCTATGCTCAAATTCTGAACAGCATGCTTCAGTCCCGGGACAGCGGAGAGTTGTTCCGCCGACTGGCATGGGCCGATATGAATTCGCCGAATCACAAACTGTCGGGCTATTTCAGTTGGGGCTTCGGCACCTCGACCCCTTTTTGGCTGCGCCAGCGGATCGCATTCCGTTCCGATACGTTTTTCGGAACGCGTACGCTGACGGTCGTCCGTTTTCGCGAAGACGCGGACAGGGCCGATGCCTGAAACGGATACGATCCTTTGATTTGCATCAATCGCTTTTAATCCATTAAAAACTCTGTGCGGGAGGATAAATACTGCAACGACCGTTATGGAACTGATAACAAAAAAAGTAGAGAAAGATTTTATGTCTCGTCCGCTGAGATCGCAGGACGGGCGGGGATTCGACGCCGAAGTAATCGTCAAATACTTCAACCCCTGCGGATCGGGCACTTGGCTGATTACCGAAGCCGAGAAACAGGAAGACGGGGATTGGCTGTTGTTCGGCTATATCCACATTCACGAATGGGAATGGGGCTACGTCCTGCTGTCCGAACTACGGAATCTGCGGCTGCCTTTCGGCATGACCATAGAGCGAGACCTCTATTCGTCGGCCCGGACCGTCCGCGAACACCTGAAACGTTTCGGGATCACCGTCTGACCGGGGAAGCGCACTTGCTTTATATCGGAACAATAAATACATGCCGATTGCGTTATACCTGAAAAGGTACTATATTTGTACCTGAATAAATACTGAAATTAGTTAATTAAAAAACACAGTCATGGCAGCCATACATGTTATATCGCCCAGCGAGTTCAAACAGAACCAGAAGAAGTTTTTCGACCTGGCTCTCTCGGAACGGGTCGTTATTAAGCGGGGCAAGGATCTGTTCGAACTGGTATCCAAGCCTTATATCGACGAGAGCGTTAGTCCAAGCGGCGATCCTTTTTTTAACGATCCCCGGAACCTGCAAGCTATCCGCGAGGCTATCGAGCAGGCTAAGCGGGGACAGGTGACGGAGCTTACGCCCGAACTGAAGGAAAAACTGTTCGGCGATTTATGAGCTATAAGATTATCCTTACCGAGAATGCGGTCGAGGGAATCCTTCGGCTGCGGAAAGCCGGAGAGCGTCAGGCGCTGAAAAAGATCGACCGTCTGCTCTCCGAACTGGAGGAACATCCGGAAACAGGAACCGGCAAGCCCGAGCGGCTCAAAGGCGAATTGTCCGGGAAATGGTCCCGACGCATTACGGAGCGTCATCGTCTCGTTTATGAAATATTCGACGAGTATGTAGAAGTCGTTGTATTGAGCGCCTGCGGCCACTACGACGATATACGACGATAAATAAGACATTAAAAACAATCGTTCGATTGCGGAAGCGGCCCTGTACAGGGCCGCTTCCGTTTTTGTATCACATTCAAAAATCAACTATTATGACGGATAAACAGTTCAACGCCCTGTTCCGCCGCCGTATGGACGCCTACGCGCGGGCTAACGACAGGGAAGTACGATCTTTCGCGTCCATTTCCTGCGGTTACGGCAGCAGGGCCTACCATCGCTTCAAAACCTCTTCGGACAAGAGCGGAGAGATCCGCGGCAAACTCTCAGAAATGGCCGCCACCGGAAGGATCGAGCCGGCCTTGCTGCGTGAGGCCGTGTCCCGGCGTATCCTGTGCGAGGACATTTTGCGAACCGTATCGAGATGAACATACGGACCGCCAAATCGATTCCGCTGGCCGCTTATCTTTCCGGTCTCGGATTTCTGCCGGTAAAACGGCGGGGCACGGATCTCTGGTATCTTTCCCCGCTTCGCAAAGAGACGCGGGCTTCGTTCAAGGTCAATACACGTCTCAATACATGGTACGACTTCGGAATAGGCCGGGGCGGGAACATCATTTTGCTGGCGGCCGAAATATATGAGATGGACGATGTTTCCCGCCTTTTGCGGCTGATCGACACGAATACGCCGGTTTCGGTTCCGTTCGATCCCATACAGGAGAGGAACATCTCCCCGACGGAGCCGAAGTTCGGAAACGTCCGGATCATGCCGCTCGCTCACCCGGTACTGCTCGATTACCTGAAATCACGCAAGATCGATCTGAAGACAGCGCAGACCCTCTGTAAAGAAGTGCACTACACCGTACGCGGCAAGTTCTATTTCGCCGTAGGATTTGCCAATGACAGCGGAGGTTACGAGATACGCAACCGCTATTTCAAAGGGGCCATTCCTCCGAAGGACACGACATGGATCAGACCGCAGAAGTCGAACCGGAGCTGCCGGCTGTTCGAAGGATTTACCGATTACCTCTCGTATCTGACTCTGTGCAAACAAGGCGATGTGTCATGGCATTCGTCGGATGAAGACTTTCTGATCCTGAACTCCGCATCGCTGTTTCCGCGAGCAAAAGACGGATTGCAGGGATACGAACATATCGTATGCTGCCTCGACCGGGATACGACAGGCCGAAGGCTTGTCGGTGAACTACGCGCGACATTCGGAACGCGGGTACATGACGATTCGGTATTGTACGATGGCAGGAAAGATTTGAACGATTATTTGGTGAATAATAGGTGTGGGTAGGATAAAAGTGTTTTTACATGAAAATAACTTGTGCTTTTGCACATCGATTTGCAAAAAAAATCTAAACGATCATGATTATTATTTTGAATGTACCAACTTGTTCGCGCATAGGATTTCTATATCTGTTAGTTACGACTTGCGGTCATAAGCTACGTATCTGATTAGGAGATTCCTATTCTGAAATCTCTATGTCGGAAGGAATTTCATGAGGGGGGGAACCGAAAATATCGGAAACTCGAAAGCAAGTGCCTTAAAATATATAATTTAAGAATATAAGATATAACATTCGTCTTTATGCATTAATCCGATCGAGTCTTCGGCATGGAAAAGTGTGATATGCCCCGTTTGTACTGCTTACAGTATCTTTCGTTTTTGCTTTGGTTCTGAAAAAATGACGCTTGGCCCCGTTAATCCGCCCGCTGCAGGATTTCCGTATTGCCTCGACGGGATTTCAACGCCTTGACAGTCCCGTTGAAAAGATACGAGACGGCTACCTTGACTCCCCGCATGTCAAAATTGCCTCTGTTACGCGTCACGACGTTCAGGTACCGATCCTCCCAGTTATTCCAATTGCTCCCGTCCAACAGATCCGTCCCTTCGATATTGACGGTCAACTTCCTTTGGCAAAAGTAGCCCATCATTCCCACTGTGAGGTTGTTGTAGGCGAATTGGTAAGTGGTGAGCGAATAACTCGGACTGGAATAGGAAAAGTTTGTGTATAGCTCAAAATGTTTGCTCAGCGTCAGGTTGACATTGGCCGCACACTCCCATGACGCGTGGTTTACCAATTTACGGCCGTTCAAAAAAGGGACGTTGACTCTCGGCACTCCCAATCCGGCCATGCAATTGAAGCTCCATTTCCGTGCGACGTAATTGAAAAAAGCCTCGCAATAAAACGACTCCGATCGAGGAATGTTGATCGGTACCATCATCAGAATATTCGAGTTATCCTCATCGTTTATGTAAGTTTGCAGCCGGGCGTCTTTGGTCTTTACGTACCTCATAGAGAAAGATAACATATCTTTAAAATCGATTCCTACGACCCATTCGTTCTCATAAGAGGGTTTTACGAAAGGGTTTCCGCTCACGTAACTTAGCGAATCTTCATAAGATATGCACGGGTCCAGTTCGCGAAACCCGGGCCGAGACACCCGGCGGGCATAGCTCGCACGGACCTTCAGTTTCTCGGACGCATGGATGAAAATATTCGCATTCGGGAGAAAATCCGAGAAAGATCGGTCGACTTCTTCAGCTTCGTTCGCTTCGGCCGAATTCTGGTCGATCCGAGTTCGTGCATATTCGTATCGTATTCCCGCCTCCAATTCTCCGAACTTCCATGCTCTGTTCAGATTCAAGTAACCCGTAGCGGTCAGATCGCCGATCCGAGTACGTTCCGACAAGTCGGAGAGATAAGTCGTCCGGGTAGAGGAGTGGAAATTGTTGTCGACGAATGAAAACTGAGCGCCTGCATCGGATTTTATTCGGGACGGAAGCAAAAAGCTGTACTTCAGATGTCCGGTATAAATCCGATATTTGCTTTTGTTCCGAATCTCCGTATTAAGAATCGAATGGGACGTCAGATTCGTCTCTTTGATATGGCTCTGTTCCGTATTGGCCGCGGTTGAATAATCGGCAATGAACATCAGGCGGCTGTCCGGTTTCCTTTCGTAAACGTAATTGATCGTTCCGCTGTGTAAAGACCGGTCGGGAAGAGAGTTTTCATAGATGTCTTTGAATATCTCCTCGTTGCGACCGATAATCTTTCCTGTTCCCTGAGAGGTATGCTCGGATCGGGTCCCGCTATAAAAATATTGAAATCCGAGACTGCTTTTGGGACTGATCGTCACGTCGACGCCTGTCAGTAAACGGTGTCTGTTGGCATGAGTCAGAAAATCATATCGTTTGGTATTGCTGAAAACACCGGTCGAATCGATGATATTTTTTTCCGAGCTCTCGAAAATTTTGCTGTTGATGCGGTTATAGTTATAACTCAACACGGAGGTGACGCTCTTTTTCCGAAAACTTAAGCGAACCGAAGGATTATCGGATATTTTACGCGTCATATTCAGTGCGTTCGAGAGCTGGACGGACAATTCGTCCTTCAGGCGTTTCGTCGTTTTAATCCGCACGACCGCTTTGGCGGTATAGGCGGGCGAAGGGTTGCGATCCACTTCGATGCTGCGTATGTCGATGGAACGGATCGCCTCGAGCTCCTCCCAGTTTTTGATCTCTCGGTCGTTGACGATCACCAGCGGCTTGCCCCGACCGATCACGCTGAAATCCT
>OGRN01002377.1_pt1 | contig 14532 bp, 13 predicted proteins | sample 1553401 | NCBI WGS metagenome assembly OGRN01 (sample SAMEA2580096, study PRJEB22360) | human gut metagenome | biome: human gut; feature: human-associated habitat; material: faeces | place: Denmark | collected 2008/2010 | reverse complement strand
AAGAGCCGCGGCTTTGACGAGATCGCTGCCACAATCGCCGCCTTTGACGAGGTGGAGAGCGTGCTGCTGATGAGCGGCGGGTACGACCTGCAGCTGGTGATCAAGGGACAGACCTTCCAGGAGATCGCCCTGTTTGTGGCAAAGCGGCTTTCGCCGCTGGACGATGTGCTGTCCACCGCCACCCATTTTGTGCTGCGCACCTACAAAAAAGAGGGGCGGCTGTATCAGGATGAAGAAATTGATGAAAGAGAGTGCACGGTGCTGTGATGGATTATGATAAACTGATCGCGCCTGCCGCCAAGGCCATGCGCCCCTCCGGCATCCGCAAATTTTTCGATCTGGCCGCCGAAATGCCCGAGTGCATCAGCCTTGGCGTAGGCGAGCCGGACTTCAAGACCCCGTGGGCTGTGCGCGAAGCCGGCATTGAAAGCCTTGAGCATGGCCGCACCCGCTATACCTCCAACGCCGGCTTAAAAGAGCTGCGCGCCGAGATCAGCCGGTATCTGGAGCGGCGCATGAACCTGCGCTACGACCCCATGCGGCAGATCCTTGTGACCGTGGGCGGCAGCGAGGCCATTGATATGTGCATCCGCACGCTGGTCAAGCCCGGGGACGAGGTGATCATCCCGGAGCCCTGCTTTGTGTGCTACGAGCCCATCACCACCCTGTCCGGCGGTGTGCCGGTGCATGTGCCCTGCCGCCAGGAGGATGAGTTCCGCCTCAGGCCTGAGGCCCTGAAAGCCGCCATCACCCCCAGGACCAAGCTCCTTATCATGCCGTTCCCCAACAACCCCACCGGTGCGGTGATGGAGCGGGAGGATCTGGAAGCCATTGCGGAGGTCCTGCGGGATACCAACGTCATGGTGCTTTCGGATGAGATCTACGCCGAGCTGAACTACGGCCTGCGGCCCCATGTCTCCATTGCCACCCTGCCCGGCATGGCCGAGCGGACCATTGTGGTGAATGGTTTTTCCAAGAGTTATGCCATGACCGGCTGGCGCTTGGGCTATGCCTGCGGCCCGGCTCCCATCATCAAAATTATGACCAAGATCCACCAGAGCGCCATTATGAGCGCCCCCACCACCAGCCAGTATGCGGCCATCACCGCCCTGCGGGAGTGCGACGGTGAGATCGACAAGATGCGGGATGAGTACAACATGCGCCGCCGCCTGGTGGTGCACGGCTTTAACTCTATGGGCCTGACCTGCTTTGAGCCGCGGGGCGCGTTCTACGCCTTCCCCTGCATCAAGAGCACCGGTATGACCAGCCAGGAGTTCTGCACAAAGCTGCTGGAGCAGAAGCATGTCGCGCTGGTGCCCGGCGATGCCTTTGGCGCATCCGGCGAGGGCTACTGCCGTGTTTCCTATGCTTACAGCGTGGAGCACCTGACCGAGGCCATGAAGCGCATCCGGGAGTTCCTGAAAGAAAACGGCATCAACAGCGGAGAGCAGTGAGGAGGAAGAACGATGGCAAAAGGGAATATGAATGCCAGAGAACGAATTGAATACTTACTGGACGATAACAGCTTTGTTGAGATCGGAAAGTATGTAACAGCAAGAAATACAGATTACAATCTAAACTCTGAGAAAGCAGAAGGAGACGGCGTGATCACAGGATATGGTGTGATGGACGGACGTATGGTTTATGTATACAGTCAGGACGCCAGTGTTCTTGGAGGATCTGTAGGAGAGATGCATGCGAAGAAGATCGTAGCACTCTATGATCTGGCAATGAAGACAGGAGCACCAGTCATTGGAATGATCGACTGTGCAGGAATCAGATTACAAGAAGCATCCGATGCGTTAGAAGCATTCGGAAATATTTTCGCAAAACAGGGACAGGCATCTGGAAAGATCGTACAGATCAGTGCAGTCTTTGGAATGTGCGGAGGAGGATGCGCAGTGATGTCAGCGATGTCTGATTTCACATTTATGGAAAGAAAAGAAGGATCTTTATTTATTAATAGTCCAAATACATTAGATAACGAGAAATTAAATCCGGCAGAAATTGAAAAAGATGAAATTGAGAATATTGATTTTGTATGTGATTCTGAAGAAGAATTATTAACAGATTTAAGAGAATTATTAAGCATTCTTCCATCTGATTATGAATCAAAGAACTTTTTATCAGAATGTTCTGATGATTTGAATCGAGTGATTCCAGAATTAAATGATTCAGCATATGATGCACAGTATTTATTAAAAGCAATCTCAGATGACAACTTATTTGTACAGATCAAGAAAGAAACAGCAAAAAGCATGGTGATCGGATTCATCAAATTAAATGGTGAGACGATCGGTGTTGTAGCGAACCAGTCAGTTAACGGAGAAAGCGTGCTTGAGACAAAGACAGTGGATCAGGCAACAAGATTTATTAAGTTTTGTGATGCATTTTCCATTCCAATCCTAACAGTGACAGATGTGGAAGGAATGAAGACAAGCCGCGAAGAAGAAAGAAAGATGGCAAGAATTCTTGCAATCTACACAAAAGAAATGATCAGCAGTACAGTACCAAAAGTAAACTTGATCGTAGGAAAAGCATTTGGTACGGCAGGAGTGATCATGAATTCTAAGTCTATCGGAGCAGATTTTGTACTGGCATGGCCACAGGCAAGCATCGGTATGATGGATCCAGAACAGGCAGTCCGTATCATGTATGCAAGAGAAATTGAGGAAAATGACGATCAGATCGCACTGATCAATGAAAAGACAGTGGAATATGCACAGATGCAAAATAGCGCAGAGAGCGCAGCAAAACGTGGAGCGATCGATGATATCATCATTCCAGATGCGACAAGAAAACGTTTGATCATGGCATATGAGATGTTATACGGAAAGAAACAAAGAAACGAAGATAAGAAACATACAACAATTTAGTGAGGTGAAAGGTTATGGCAAACATTGCAACCGCATTCGCGAATACTTTGATGGGAATGGGAACCGTATTTGTAATGCTGATCTTTATCTCATTACTGATCTCACTTTTTGGATATATTCCAAAATTAGAAGAGAAGATCAAAAATATCGGGAAAAAACCAGAACCTGTAAAGACAGAAGAACCAGCCGCAGTTGTAGAGGAACCACAGACACAGGTAGTTAATCTACAGAAAGATGAACAGTTAGTTGCAGTGATAACAGCAGCGATCATGGCATCCTATGGAAGTAATGCAGTGAGTGCAGACAAGTTAGTAGTAAGATCCATCCACAGAGTTGATGGAAGAAGAGCATAATATTTGGGAGGTAATCATGAAGAATTATAGAATCACAGTGAACGGAGTAGCTTATGATGTAGCAGTTGAAGAGATGGGTGAAGGAGCAGCAACTTCTGCACCAGCCGCTGCACCAAAACCAGCAGAACCTAAGGCAGCACCAGCTGCAGCAGGAGCCGGAGCAGTTAAGATCAATTCTCCAATGCCAGGAAACATTTTATCCGTGAAAGCATCTGCAGGACAGGCAGTGAAAAAAGGTGATGTATTAATGATCTTAGAAGCAATGAAAATGGAAAATGAGATCTGTGCACCACAGGATGGAACAATCGCAAGTGTTCAGGTAGCAGCAGGAGACAGTGTTGAAAGTGGAGACGTATTAGTGACGATGGACTAGCCATTGCCTGAAATGGAGGAATTTCTATGAGTTATGTTATCAATACCATGACCAACTTGGCAAGCCAGACAGGATTTGCATTCTTAAAACCGGGAAATTTCATAATGGTAGTTGTAGCACTGATCTTTTTATACTTAGCGATCGTCAAACAATATGAACCATTGTTACTGGTGCCAATTTCTTTTGGTATGCTGTTGGTTAACCTATATCCACCAATCATGCAGGAAGGTGGACTGTTACATTATTTTTATCTGTTAGATGAATGGAGTATCTTACCATCCCTGATCTTCCTTGGGGTTGGAGCCTTAACAGACTTTGGACCACTGATCGCCAATCCAAAGAGTTTCCTTCTTGGAGCGGCAGCCCAGTTTGGTATCTATGCAGCGTATTTTCTGGCAATCTTTTTACAGTTTCCAGATAAAGCGGCAGCAGCAATCTCCATCATCGGAGGAGCCGATGGACCAACATCTATTTTCCTTGCAGGAAAACTTGGCCAGACAGCTTATATGGGACCGATCGCGGTGGCAGCATATTCTTATATGTCCTTAGTCCCAATCATTCAGCCACCGATCATGAAATTGCTGACAACTGAAGAAGAACGCAAGATCAAGATGGAACAGCTTCGTCCGGTATCAAAGACAGAGAAGATTTTATTCCCTATTATTGTCACCATCGTTGTCTGTCTGGTATTACCTACAACAGCTCCTTTGGTAGGTATGCTCATGCTCGGAAATCTGTTCCGTGAGAGCGGCGTTGTAAAACAGTTATCAGATACAGCTTCCAACGCACTGATGTATATCGTTGTCATTATCCTAGGTACCTCAGTAGGAGCCACCACCAGTGCGGAAGCCTTCTTAAATGTGAGTACGATCAAGATTGTAGTTTTAGGTTTAGTTGCATTCTCTGTAGGAACAGCCAGTGGAGTCTTATTTGGAAAATTAATGTGCAAACTGACACATGGAAAAGTAAATCCACTGATCGGTGCAGCCGGAGTATCTGCCGTACCAATGGCAGCCAGAGTTGCACAGAAAGTCGGAGCAGAAGAAGATTCATCAAACTTCCTTCTGATGCATGCGATGGGACCAAACGTAGCAGGAGTTATCGGAACTGCAGTAGCAGCCGGAATTTTTATGGCAATCTTCGGAGTTTAAGGAAAGGAAAGTTACTATGTCAGAGAAAAAACCAATCAAAATTGTTGAAACCGTGCTTCGTGACGGACATCAGTCATTGATCGCGACAAGAATGACAACAGAACAGATGTTGCCAATCATAGAGAAAATGGATCAGGTCGGATATCATGCCGTAGAATGCTGGGGAGGAGCTACATTTGATGCATCCCTCAGATTCTTAAAAGAAGATCCATGGGAAAGATTAAGAAAATTAAGAGACGGGTTTAAAAACACAAAATTACAGATGTTATTCCGTGGGCAGAATATCTTAGGATACCGCCCATACGCAGACGATGTTGTAGAATATTTTGTACAGAAATCCATTGCAAATGGAATCGACATCATCCGTATTTTTGACTGTTTAAATGACCTTAGAAATTTAGAGACAGCAGTAAAAGCTGCCAATCACGAAAAGGGACATGCACAGGTAGCCTTAGCTTACACATTAGGTGATGCATATACCCTTGATTATTGGAAAGATACGGCAAAACGTATTGAAGATATGGGAGCCGATTCTTTATGTATCAAAGATATGGCCGGATTACTGGTTCCACAGGAAGCCACAAAGTTAGTAGAAGCATTAAAAGAAGCCACTAGTCTTCCGATCGATCTACATACACACTATACAAGCGGCGTAGCTTCTATGACTTACATGAAAGCTGTGGAAGCGGGAGTTGATATGATCGACACAGCAATTTCTCCATTTGCACTTGGAACATCCCAGCCAGCAACAGAAGTTATGGTTGAGACATTTAAAGGAAGCGAATATGATACAGGGCTTGATATGGAACTGTTAGGAGAGATCGCTGATTATTTCCGTCCGATTCGAGAAGATGCCATCGATACAGGATTATTAAATCCACGTGCATTAGGAGTTAACATTAAAACACTGATGTATCAGGTACCAGGTGGTATGTTATCTAATCTGTTATCTCAGTTAGAGGAACAGAAAGCTTCAGACAAATATTATGAAGTACTGGCAGAGATTCCAAGAGTCAGAAAAGACTTTGGAGAACCGCCACTTGTAACACCATCCAGCCAGATTGTTGGAACTCAGGCTGTATTAAATGTACTGGCTGGAGAGCGTTACAAGATGATCACAAAAGAGTCCAAAGACCTCTTAGCAGGTAAATATGGACAGACAGTCAAACCGGTCAACAAAGAGATTCAGAAGAAGGCGATCGGAGATGAAAAACCGATCACATGCCGACTTGCAGATACTTTAGATCCGGAACTTGAGAAATTAGAAAAAGAAATGGCACAGTGGAAAGAACAGGATGAAGATGTATTATCTTATGCACTGTTCCCACAGGTAGCAACAGATTTCTTTAAATACAGAGCAGCACAGAAAAATAAGATCGATCTATCCAAAGCAGACGTTGAAAACGGAGCTTACCCAGTATAGATCAAAAAGATGATAACAGGGACTGCCCCTGATATCATATAATATGCCTGTTACTCAAGCAGGAAACTCATTTCCCAACTTGATTAATTCCATATAGCAAAGAGACAGTACTCGTTTTGTTTATGTTTTGAGAGTACTGTCTTTTTGTGTCTATATTGATATAAATTTCAGAAAAGAGAGATGATCAACGCAATGAAAATAACTGTTGACATTCATTTTTATTCTCTGTATAATACTAAAAAGTTAGGAAGCTAACCATTTTGAAAAAGAAAGGGATGAGTGAATGCAGGATATAAATGATAAGATCAATAACATGCACATGGGAAAACTGATCCATATGTTATCACATGAGATGAAGAGGAATCAGCCAATTGATAAAGTGATCAAGGCTGATCTTACCATCATGCAGAAACATATTTTAAAGTTTATTTTATTAGAAACAATGCATAAAGATCTTTATCAAAAAGACATTGAAGAAGAATTTCAGATCCGCAAATCAACTGTGACAGGATATGTACAGTTGATGGAGAAGAATGGATATCTGACAAGAGAAAGTGTCAAAGGAGATGCTAGAAAGAAGCGGCTGGTACCAACAGAGAAAGCCGAAGGATTAAGACAGGCAATCTTGGAAGATATTAAGCTTAGTGAAAAAAGAATGGAAAAAGGCATTCCTGAGGAAGATGTCATAACATGCAAACATGTTTTATATCAGGTATTACAAAATCTTATAGAAAAACACAAGGAGGAAGGAAAGAAAGATGAATAAGACCCTATTAAAATCAGTCCGAGAATACAAAAAACAATCCATACTTGCTCCAATCCTGGTAATTCTTGAGGTACTGATGGAAGTTTTGATTCCGATGGAGATGGCAAATATCATTGATATCGGAATGACAAGCGGAGATTTACATTATATTATCCAGCGAGGAGTGATCCTAGTTGCTATGGCAATGTTATCCCTGTTTTTCGGGATTTCAGCTGGAAATATGGCAGCCGTTGCAGGTGCTGGATATGCAAAGAACTTAAGACATGATATTTTCTACAAAGTGCAGGAATTCTCATTTAAGAATATTGACCACTTTGCGACATCAGGACTTGTCACACGTATGACAACCGATATCACGAATATTCAGATGGCATATATGATGAGTATCCGTCTGCTTGCCAGAGCACCGATCATGGTAGTTTTATCATGGGTAATGACATTAAAATATAGTGTGACTGTAGCGGTACTGTTCTTGATCGTCATTCCATTATTAGGTGGAACATTGATCTTTATCGCAAAGAAAGCACATCCACATTTTATCAAAGTATTTGATGAATACGATATTTTAAATAATTCCGTACAGGAAAATGTAAATGCATCTCGTGTGGTAAAAGCATTTGTACGTGAAGATTATGAAATCAATAAATTCCATGGAATTTCTAAGTATGTATACAAACTGTTTACAAAAGCAGAAAAGATTGTTGCATGGAACTCACCAGTTATGCAGTTTACAATGTATGTCGTTGTTCTGCTGTTAGTTGCGATCGGTGGAACAGGAATCATCCATGGAACAATGGGAACTGGAGAATTAACAAGTATTATCGTATACGCACTACAGATCATTGGTTCTTTGATGATGGTAACATTCGTATTCGTTATGATCATGATCGCAGAAGCATCCACAGATCGTATCACAGAAGTCTTAGAAGAAGTCCCAGAGATGCAGGATAAAGCAGATGCGGCAACAGAAGTCAAAGATGGAGAGATCATCTTTGATCATGTGAATTTCAGCTATGCAGGAGAAGGCGGAAATCTTTCATTAAAAGATGTCAATCTTCATATTAAATCAGGACAGACGATCGGTATCATCGGTGGAACAGGTAGTGCAAAATCTACATTAGTTCAGCTGATCCCAAGACTTTACGATGTCACAGAAGGATGTGTCAAAGTCGGTGGAGTCGATGTTCGTGATTATAACTTAGAAGCATTAAGAGATCAGGTATCCATGGTGCTTCAGAAAAATGTATTATTTACAGGAACTATATATGATAATATCCGCTGGGGTGATGAAAATGCATCCGATGAAGAAGTTCAGAGAATGTGTAAATTAGCACAGGCAGATGGATTCGTTAATGAATTCCCAGCTGGATACAATACACAGATCGTACAGGGTGGAAACAATGTTTCTGGTGGACAGAAACAGAGATTATGTATCGCAAGAGCGTTATTAAAGAAACCTAAGATCTTAATCTTAGATGATTCTACAAGTGCAGTAGATACAAAGACAGATGCATTGATCCGTAAAGCATTTAGAGAAGAAATTCCAAATACTACAAAGATCATCATTGCACAGAGAGTATCTTCGATTGAAGATGCAGATCAGATCATCGTATTAGATGATGGTAAGATCTCAGGTATTGGAACATCTGAAGAGTTATTAAAGACAAATGATATTTACAGAGAAGTCTATGAATCACAAGTGAAAGGAGGAGAAGACGATGAGTAAAGGATCAAAGAGAGAAAAGGTGCTTAACAAAAATATATTAAAGACAGCAAAACGTCTTTTAAGATATGTAACAGATACTTATAAATTGCAGATCATCATTGTATTTATCTGTATTTTCATTAGTGCAGCAGCTTCCGTATCTGTATCCTTGTCCTTAAAATTCATGTTGGATGATTTTATCCTTCCATTAGTTGGACAGAGTAATCCAGATTTTACAAACTTCTATCATGCAATGATCGTTCTTGGATGTATTTTTGCAGCAGGTGTGATCGCAACATTTGTCTACACAAGAATGATGGTATTCATTGGACAGGGTGTCTTAAAACGTGTCAGAGATGATATGTTTGAACATATGCAGACATTACCAATCCGCTATTTTGACCAAAATACAAATGGTTCTATCATGAGTTTATACACAAATGATACAGACACCTTAAGACAGATGATCAGTCAGGCGATTCCTCAAGCAATGATGGCATTTTTCACGATCATCGTAACATTTATTTCAATGGTAGCATTAAGCCCAGTGTTAACGATTCTTGCAGTTGTTGTTATCGGAATCATGATCGCAGTCACAAAAGCGATCGGCGGAAACAGTGGAAAATATTTTGTCCGTCAGCAGAAATCTTTAGCTGATGTGACAGGATTTATCGAAGAGCGAATGAACGGACAGAGAGTTGTCAAAGTCTTTAACCACGAACGCAAATCCGAAGAAGAATTTGACCAGTTAAATGAAGCTTTATTTGAAAGTGCTGCAAATGCCAACAAATATGCAAACATCATGGGGCCGGTTGTAGGAAATATCGGAAACCTTCAGTTTGTATTAACAGCTGTTTTAGGTGGAGTATTAGCCATTGAAGGAATTGGAGGAATCACATTAGGTGTTATGGCATCATACCTTCAGTTTACAAAGAGTTTCACACAGCCATTTATGCAGGTAGCTCAGCAGTTCAACTCCATCGTTATGGCACTGGCAGGTGCAGAAAGAATCTTTGCACTGATCGACGAAGAACCTGAAACAGATGAAGGATATGTAAGATTAGTAAATGCGAAGAAAGATGAAAATGGAAATATCATCGAATGTAAAGAAAGAACAGGAATGTGGGCATGGAAACATCCACACTCTGCAGATGGATCTGTAACTTACACAGAATTAACAGGAGATGTAAGATTTGAAGATGTAACATTTGGTTACAACGAAGACAAAACAATTCTTCATGACATCAGTTTGTTTGCAAAACCAGGACAGAAACTGGCATTTGTAGGATCCACAGGAGCCGGAAAAACAACGATCACAAACCTGATCAACCGCTTCTATGATATTCAGGACGGAAAGATCCGCTATGACGGAATCAACATCAAGAAGATCAAGAAAGACGACTTAAGACGTTCCTTGGGAATCGTATTACAGGATACACACCTCTTTACAGGAACGATCAAAGACAACATTCGTTATGGAAACTTAGATGCAACAGATGAAGAAATCTATGGAGCAGCAAAATTAGCTCATGCAGACCAGTTCATTCAAATGCTTCCAGACGGTTACGATACAGTGATCAGCGGAGACGGAGAAGGCTTATCTCAGGGACAGAGACAGTTACTCTCTATTGCCAGAGCAGCAGTTGCTAACCCACCAGTACTGATCTTAGACGAAGCAACATCAAGTATTGATACACGAACAGAAAGTATCGTACAGAGAGGAATGGATAACTTGATGAAAGGCAGAACTGTATTTGTGATCGCTCATAGATTATCTACGATCCGAAATAGTGATGCAATTATTGTACTTGAACATGGTAAGATCATTGAACGTGGAGATCATGAAGATCTGATCAAGAATAAGGGAACTTATTATCAGTTGTATACTGGTAAGCTTGAATTGTCTTAGAATAAAAAAAGACCGCTCACATAATGTGAACGGATACTTTTCTGAAAAGAGAGGATTAAAAAATATATATGAAAAACTATGTCTTAAGTATAGCAAAATTCCTGGTTCATTCAATGTATAAATTATGAATAATTCTAAAGAATTTATAAAGAGTTGCAAAAATTATTATAAATATGTAAAGATAAAGTGAAAGAACGATTAGAAAGAATGATCTATCTTGCAGACGATCGAAATGTAGCTGCAAAATTTTTAAATGGAAAGAGTGTTGTGAGTGATAAAGATGGAAAATAAATAATGTATGATTTTAAATTATGATTGTACAAAAAAAGAAGCATTAAATATTGTTGACACATTCCTTAGGAAATGCTATTATACGAATAATTCCTATTGAAAAACTATGAAAAGAAAAAACGAATGAGAGGATGTGTAACAAAATGAGCATTAACACAACAGATTTTGCCGCACTAGCAGTCACAGTTGTTCTGTTTGCAGTAATTTACTATTTAGATTATAAGAAAGGCGTAGACTTCGGACTTTTAACATTATTAGCAACAGTCTTTGGAATCGCAGTTGGTCTGGGATTCGGAAATCATTTTACATATGTTGAAATTTTCGGACGTATTTATACAAATGTATTAACAGCACTCGTTGTACCAATGCTGTTATTTAGTATCATTGCAAGTATCACAAACTTAAGTGAATCTATTCACTTAAAGAAGATCGGTGGAAAATCAATCTTCTTCTTGATCTTAAATACAGCAATCGCAAGTACGATCACAGTGATCGTAGCAGTCATCTTAAATGTTGGTGATGGATTTGCTTATAAAGTAGCAGATGGATATCAGAAAGTTGAAGTACCATCAGTAGTTGATACGATCGTAAACCTATTCCCAAGTAACTTTGCAACAAACTGGAGTGAAGGACAGATCATTCCAATCGTTGTATTTGCGATCATCATTGCATTATCTTACAATGCAATTTCAAAAGATAATGAATCAGTCAAACCATTTAAAGCATTTATTGATGCAGGAAATCAGGTCATTGGACAGGCGATTGACTGGATCATTGGATTTACACCATATGCCGTATTATCTTTCTTAGCAAGAGCCGTTGGAAGAAGCAGCGTGGCAGAATTACTTCCATTATTAAGTACATTAGTATTATCTTATATCTTATGTGCAGTTCAGTCATTTGGTGTAGAAGGGCTTTTAGTCAAATTTGTAGCAAAATTAAGCCCAATCAGGTTCTTCAAAGGAATCGCACCAGCTCAGTATGTAGCATTTACAACACAGAGCAGTGTTGGTACAATTCCAGTCACATTAAGACAGTTAAAAGAAGCACTTGGAGTTGATGCAGACGTTGCATCCTTTACAGCAGGTCTTGGAGCTAATGTTGGAATGCCAGCATGTGCAGGAATCTGGCCAGCATTAACAGCAGTATTCAGTGTTCATATGTTAGGATACCATTATGGAATTGCACAGTATGCATTCTTAATCCTGATCACATTAGTTGTATCCGTAGGAACAGTCGGAGTTCCAGGAACAGCAACCATTACATCAACAGCCGTATTTGCAGCACTTGGATTACCAATCGAATTAGTTGTCGTATTCGCACCAATCTCAACGATCGTTGACATGGCAAGAACAATGACAAACGTAACAGGAGCAGCAACAGCAGCCGTTATCACAGCAGCGACAGAAGGTCTGGTTGACGAAGAAGTTTATAATTCAGATAAATCTAAACATGTTGCAGTAAATAACTAGGATAGAAACAATTCTATATATAAACACTTCATGTAATCAATATAAGTTAAGGCAGCTAAAATTTCGTGCTATCATAATCAATATAGATATTTATGATAGTACGAAATTTTTTGTTGTTTAAAGGGTGGTGTAATAATAGGCAGATTTGTTAATCCAGATAATAGTGCGTTCCAAGCAGCACTGAATTCCAGAATTTATGTAGACAAAACAGGATTAATTGCATGTATGAATGAAGTTCTGGATTCTACAGATGCGTATATTTGTAACAGCCGCCCAAGGCGTTTTGGAAAATCCTATGCAGCGAATATGCTTGCAGCGTATTATAGCAAAGAAGCATCTTCAGAAGAGATGTTTTCTGACTTAGAGATAGGAAAAACAGAAGACTTTGTTTTTTTCTATTAGATTTTGTTGCCATATTATATAACCTCCTTTTCGATCAGTTTTAAGATTTCTAGAGCTTCATCGGCAGAAGCAGCATTCATAAAGCTTTCTCTCCATGCATTTCTCATAATATTTTTACTAAGTACAGAGATGATACGCATATGAAGATTAGAACCAGATTCTTTTGGAACTCCGATCATAAAAATATGTTTGACCATTTCGCCATTTCCATCCTAATCCATTGCATGAGATAATTTTGCATAAGCGACAAATGGAGTTTTTACAGCATCTGTTTTTGCATGAGGAATTGCAGTATCATATCCGATAAAAGTACTGATCGTATTTTCTCCGCTTTCCTTCATGGAAAGAAGAAAGATCAATTGTGCGGGTTCTCCATCCCAGTCGATCGGATGAATCGGATGTTTGTCCGATTTCCTCACGTTTCATAATATAATGGAAGAAGTCGTCTGGAATGTCATAATTCTGGACCGCATTTTCACACATGTGTTCAAGGATTTCATTTTTATCATCAGAAGAAGATCCCAATACCATATTTTTATGAAAATATTCTATAAAACGACTGCTTCTGGTATCGGTGATTGCCTGATTTACCTGATGAATAAAGCTTGTTTCAAAAAATGTTGATGTTCGAATGATCGGGATCGGAACAGGAATATCGATCGGAACGGTCGTAAGGATATAATCAACATTTGAAAAATCATATAATTCCAGAGAATGGTGGTTTGTTACTCCAACGACATCAAGATAGTTCCCAAAATTTTCTTTTACTTGATACGCCAATAATTCGGAACTGGCTTTTCCGCTTCCACATACAATGAGGACTTGTTCTTTTCGATTTCATTAACAATTGATAATAAAAGATCGATATCAGGGCTTGTACCCAGTTCTTTTTTCACATTCCTGTTCTAATGCTTCCTGAGCCATATAAGTATGAGCGATTCCTGCTGTACATGTGCTAACTGCTACGATTTTCATAATTCAATTCCTTTCTCTGACAATCGTCAGTATGACAAGTTTAAGATATCAGACATTCCGCGAAATGTTTTCTGTTGTTTTTGATGCTTTTATTATAACCATGGGAAAATAGATTGAAAAGACTATTTGTTACCATAATGAATGTGGAAAGAAAGCCTTGTAGGAAAAATTGCATTATCTTATAATAAAAGAAAAGTTTGCAATAGGTTTAGTCAAGGAGGTGTATCCGTATGGGAAATTATCTAAATCCAGGAAATGAAAAGTTCAGAAGAATGATCCAGTCTGAAATCTATGTAGATAAAACTGGAATGATAAAATATACGAATTCCGTACTTGATACAGCACAAAATTATGTCTGTGTCAGCCGCCCAAGAAGATTTGGAAAATCTATGGCTGCGAATATGTTGACAGCTTATTATAGTCGTGGATGTGATTCAAAAAAATTATTTCATAGTTTTGAAATTGCAAAAGATAAAGACTTTGAAAAATACCTGAATCAATACAATACGATATTCTTAAATATGCAGGAATTTCTAAGCCGAAGTTATAATGTAGAAAAATTGATCGAACGTGTAAAGAAACTCGTGATCAGAGATTTAAAAATGGAATATCCAGAAGTTGATTACTTTGATGATACAGATCTAATCGAGTCTATGCAGGATGTTTATGCACAAACGCAATGCCCATTTGTTGTGATCATTGATGAATGGGATTGTATTTTTAGAGAATATAAAAAAGATAAAGAAGCGCAGGAAAAATATTTAGATTTTTTAAGAGATCTTTTAAAAGACAAAGCATGTATTTATCTATCTTATATGACAGGAATTTTACCAATT
>OGRN01002359.1_pt1 | contig 14619 bp, 17 predicted proteins | sample 1553401 | NCBI WGS metagenome assembly OGRN01 (sample SAMEA2580096, study PRJEB22360) | human gut metagenome | biome: human gut; feature: human-associated habitat; material: faeces | place: Denmark | collected 2008/2010 | reverse complement strand
AAAATGCGGAGTGTCATCCTTTTTTCTTATAAATAGTTCTTCTTATCTTCTTTCTGACTCATACATGCAACACTATTACAATCAAAACTTGTCATGAAATAATACTGACAAACTATAAATACTGACAACAAAATGTCACTATTGAATGTCGTCAAAACCATCATATCAATTCCTTGTTCAAACCACCCATTGTATATATAATAATACGTGAAGGGGGATGATACAGAATGTCAAAGAAATCCGGATTAACAAAAAGACAGAAACTTATCATTGAGATGTTAGCAACCTTCAATGCTGACAATCCAATTACAATACAGGCAATATCAGAAAAACTGAAATTAAGTTCAAGAACCGTATTAAGAGAAATGCCACGCATCAACGAATGGTTTGAGGAAAACGACTTTAAACTGGTCAAGAAACCAAGAATCGGGTTGTATGTGGATGAAGATTCAGAAACAAGAAAATTCATCAAGGAACTTGTTGATATGGATGAGAACAAACCAGTATATAGTAAAGCGGATCGGCAGACGATCATATTACTTGATCTGCTAACGATCAACGAACCACTCAAATATTTTTACTTTACATCCCTTTTTCATATTTCGGATGCAACATTAAGCAACGACCTGGAAGAGATTGAAAAGTGGCTTGATCACTATAATCTGGTTCTTTACCGCAGACCAGGGATGGGAATTTACTGGGAAGGAAAAGAAGAAGATTACCGTCAGGCAGTGACAATGGTATTAAGAAAGAGGCTGAGAGGACGTTCCTTACAAGTTTTGTTTGAGGAAGAAAAGAAGATCAAAGAACGAATGTTTCCAGATCTTACACCACAGATGTTAAGCAACACCAGAGATATTCTTGAGAGAATGCAGGAAGTTCTGGATATCCAGTATACAGATCATTCTATCAGACATTTGAGATTATATCTTCTGGTAACACAAAACAGAGTAAGATTTGGACATGAGATCAAAGAAGAAAAAGATCTGACAGCAATCATTCATTTGCCAGAATGCCAGATAGCAAACTGGATTGGTACCAAGCTAAGCAACTTTGTAGGACATCAAGTTTCCAAAGGTGAAGTATATAACATAGCGATGCAGTTGTTAGCAGCAAAGATATGGAAGAATAACAGTGAAAACAAGATCGATGAAGAAAGTTTTAAAGTCAGACAGCTGGTCATGAGGATCATTGTGGAGATGGAAAAACTTTTGGAAATGGAATTTTTTGAAAATACAGTATTGATCGATGGTTTGTGTAATCATATGAAGCCAGCGATCAATCGAATGAAACAAGGTGTATTTACAGAAAACCAGTACATCGATATGTTGGAAGAAAAATATTCCAAAATCTATAAAGCAACGATCAAAGCGTGTGATTTCTTAAAAGAAGAACTACATATTGAAAAACTCCCAGAAGGAGAGTTAGGATTTATTGCTTTATATTTCTGCGTAGCGATCGAGCAGCAAAAAGACGAAGAAGAAAAATTATCAGTCTATGTTGCCTGCCCACATGGAATGGGAACATCACATATGTTAGCAGTTCATCTGAAAAAAGAATTTCCGCAGCTGATGGTACAAAAGATCATTTCCACAGCGGATATCAAGGAAGAAGAACTTATTAAAGAAGGAATTGATTTTATCATTTCCACAGCAAAATTAAATCTGACATTTCCAAATGTCTATGTGAACTCCATTTTAACAGAGACAGATAAGAAAATGATCAGTGCCATGATCAAAAATGTTGACAAGAAGAAAAAACTGAATCCGGCAAAGACTGTAAAGCCAGTAAAAAGAGTCGGAAGAGAAGACATCGAGTATATGACACTTCTTGGACAGGAGATCTTACAGGTTTTAGATAATATTAAAATATCAACAGGTGAAAACATTAAGAACAAGGAACAATTGATCGATTACGCCGGACGATTATTTGCAAGAAATGATTCGATGGCAGCAGAGATCACCTTTGCATTAAACAAACGCGAGAATATCGCAAGCACATTTATTCCGAGTATGAATGTATTATTTTTACATTGTGAAACGAAAGGTGTCAGACATTGCAGATTCGGATTTGTTTATTTAAAAGATGAGATCATCGAAAATGGACAGCCGATCAAGGGAGCGATCCTGATGCTTGTTCCACAGGGAGATGTAAGTAAGGCTTACCGTGAAATTATGAGTGAAATAAGCGGGGCATTAGCCGAGAAAGACCAGATCATCACCTATTTATTCGAGAAAAACAGAAATGCAGTCGAGGCAGAACTTGAAACAAGCCTTGGCAACTATTACGAAAATAAAATGAAGAGAAGATAAAAACAAAAGGAGGATATTGTAAATGAAAAATGGATTACAAAAATTCGGTAAATTTTTAAGTGCAATGGTAATGCCTAATATCGGAGCATTCATCGCATGGGGATTCATTACAGCATTATTTATCGCAGACGGATGGATTCCAAACGCAAAATTAGCATCAATTCAGCCATACATGTTAACATTCTTATTACCAATGCTCATTGCCTACACAGGTGGTAAACAGGTCGGTGGAGACCGTGGAGGAGTTATGGGTGCAATCGCAGTCATGGGTTGTATCGCCGGAGTTGGTGGATTTGATGGACAGCCAATGTTAATGGGAGCCATGGTAATGGGACCATTTGCAGGATGGGTTATCAAAACGTTTGACAAAGCAATGGACGGACATATGCCAGCTGGATTTGAGATGTTAATTAACAACTTCTCCGTTGGTATCTTAGGAATGATCGTAGCGATCATCGGATATTTCCTGATCGGACCATTCATGTCAGCAGTATTAGCAGTATTAACAGCAGGAGTTAACGTACTTGTAAAAGCAAAATTAATACCTTTAGCAGCAATCTTTATCGAACCTGCCAAAGTATTATTCTTAAATAACGCTATCAACCATGGTATCTTTACACCAATCGGTATTGAACAGGCAAAAGCAGCTGGTAAATCTATCATGTACATGTTAGAGGCAAACCCAGGACCAGGACTTGGAGTATTATTAGCATATGCAATCTTCTCCAAAGACAAAGTAACAAAATCATCTGCACCAGGTGCGATCATCATTCACTTCTTCGGTGGTATTCATGAGATTTACTTCCCATATATCCTGATGAACCCTATCGTGATCATCGCTCCGATCGTTGGTAACATTTGTGCGATCACATTCTTTACATTTACAGGATGCGGACTTGTTGGACCATCTTCACCAGGATCTATCATCGCTTACTTATCAATGTCACCAAGAGCTCAGATGCCATTGACAATCTTAGGAGTATTGATCGCAACAGCAGTATCATTCTTGATCGCATCACCAATTATCCGTATGTCAGATGGTAAGAGCCTTGAAGATGCACAGAGCGATATGGCAGCTAAAAAAGCAGAATCCAAAGGAATCACAGTTGATCCAGGAGAAAAGAAAGCAGCAGACGAAGTGAAGAAAATCGTATTTGCATGTGACGCAGGAATGGGATCTTCCGCAATGGGAGCTACGAAATTCAGAAACCGTGTGAAAGCACAGAGACCAGATCTTACAGTTATCAATACATCTGTAGATAATATTCCAGCAGATTGTGATATCGCAGTTGTTCAGGCAGTTTTAGCAGACAGAGCTAGAAAATCTGCACCACAGGCACAGTTAGTAATTATCAATAACTTCTTACAGGATCCAAACTTAGACGGATTATATGAACAGATGACAGCAAAAGTAGATCCAGCCGTTCAGACAGCAGCAGCTGTTGAAGAAAAGGCAGAAACACCAGTTGTTACACGAAATTCAAAAATCCTTGTAGAAGAAGGAATCAAAACAGGATTAAAACCAGTCGACAAATTTGAAGCAATCAAAGCAGCAGGAAAACTGTTAAATGAACTTGGATACGTTGAAGAAGGTTATATCGATGCCATGGTAAAACGTGAGCAGACAGTGACAACATACATGGGATTAGGTGTAGCAATTCCTCATGGAACAGGTGACGCTAAGAAAAATGTACAGAAAACTGGTATCGTAATGCTTCAGTATCCAGAAGGTGTAGACTTTGATGGTGAAAAAGCACAGTTAGTATTCGGTATCGCTGGAATCGGTGATGAACATCTTGGATTATTAGCTAAGATTTCAGAGATCATCGAAGATCCAGAAAGACTGGAACAGTTAAAAACAACAGAAAACGTTGACGAAATCATGGAAATGTTTAAATAAGATTTAAGCAGACAAGGTCAATTTAATAAGCGGGAACTCATTCTCGCTTATTAAATACCTAAAACATATACTTATAGATTTAGATTTTAATTTTAGGAGTGAAGAAAATGAAGAAAGCAATTCAGTTTGGAGCAGGAAATATTGGACGTGGATTTATCGGTGGACTGTTAAGTGAAGCAGGATATCATGTTGTATTTGCAGATGTAAACCAGGAAATCGTTGATAAGATCAATGAAGACAAAAAATATACAATTTATGTAAAAGATGTAGAAAGTAAAGAAATCGTGATCACAGACATCAGTGCAGTAAATTCAACAAAACCTGAACTGATCGATGAGATCAAAGAAGCTGAAATCATTACAACAGCTGTTGGAGTAAGAATTCTTCCAATTATTGCTCCATCTATTGCAGAAGGAATCAAAGCAAGAAAAGAAAATGGTTCTGAAAAGTACTTAAATATCATCGCTTGTGAAAACGCAATCAAAGCAAGTTCTCAGTTAAAAGAAGCTGTTTATGGGAACTTAAATGACGAAGAAAAAGCATACGCAGACAAATATGTTGGATTCCCAGACTGCTCCGTAGATAGAATCGTACCTCCAGTACGTTTAGATAATCCAATCGACGTAGTCGTAGAAAACTACTATGAGTGGAATGTAGAAGAAGCATCCTTTAAGGGAGCGGTTCCTCAGATCAATGGAATGAACCTTGCAGATAACTTAATGGCATACATTGAAAGAAAATTATTTACATTAAATACAGGACACTGCATCACAGCATATCTTGGAAACTACAAAGGATACAAGACGATCGATGAAAGTATCGCAGACGATGAAATCTTTAAGACAGTGAAAAAAGCAATGCAGCAGAGTGGTATGGCATTAGTCAACAAATATGGATTTGACAAAGATGCTCACTTTAAATATATCGACAAGATCTTAAATCGTTTCAAAAACCCATACCTTGTAGATGATACAGCTCGTGTAGGAAGAGAACCATTAAGAAAATTAAGTGCAACAGACCGTTTAACAAAACCAACCATGACAGCATTAGAATATGATCTTCCAGTTGATGCGTTGTTAGCAGGAATGGCAGCAGCATTAAAATATGACAATGCAGAAGATCCACAGAGCGTAGAATTACAGGATAAGATCAAAGCAAATGGAGCAAAAGCTGCATTAAAAGAAGTATCTGGAATCACAGATGAAAAGATCTTAGATGATGTCGTAGCAATTTACGAAGCAATGTAATCAAAATAATATCAATGAAAATTAACCAAAAGTTAAAGTAAACAACCTTTTCTCTTAATCATATAATTTATATATGGAAAGGCGGCCGGAAATTTACCGGCCGTCTTTTTACGTGATAAGAAAGTATCATAACGTAGTGACATAGGAAATAAGGCGGGCATATGGAACATAATACAAAAAATCACAAGAACAACACCAATGGCAAGAAAAAATCGAAGAGTTATTACAAAATATGAAATATGGCAATATTACGATCATTGTTCAGGATGGAAAGATCATTCAGATTGATAAGACAGAGAAACATAGAATATAGATTAAGGAAAATACTGTATTATTGCGTAAAAATCCGCTACAATAGAATTAAAAAGACCGGTGCTTTTTTATTGGTTTTGATCGTGTTTTTAAAGCTGCTTCAAAAGGCAAGAATCGCAGAGGAAAACGCAAAGAAATCTCAGTTACAGGCAGAACAAGCCAATGCATTTGAGGAAGATCGTAAAATGGCATTATCAAAAGGCATGAATGGACATATTGCGAAACTAATTGATGTCAAGAATATGGAAGAAGTTTTGATGTCGGTTTTACGATAGTAAAAAAGAAGAGGTTATAAATAAAAGGGATCGATCACAAGAAAATATAAGTGATCAATCCCTTTTGTTATTTTGTGATACAAATTTTATAAATTCACAGATACAACCTATTCAACAACCTCAATTCCGTCAATATTTGGAATACACATCATAGAATAGTTCGTATGGTAAATGACAAATCCAGGTTTTGCTTTCGGTGGTTTCCGAAGTTCTTTTCTCTGTACATAATCGACTTCAACCTTTGGTGCCTGACGGCCTTTAGAATAATAAGCCGCAAGACGACCAGCTTCTTCAAATGTTGCATCTGGAAGCGTTTCTGCCTGCTCTTTACGAACAATGACATGTGAACCAGGCATATTTTTCGCATGAAACCACCAGTCACCACCATTTGCAAATTTAAAGCTTAATTCATCATTCTGGTAGTTGTTTTTCCCAACATACATATGGAAACCATCGGAAGAAATAAAATGTAATGGTTTGGATTTTGCTTGTTTCTTACCCTTTTTCTTTCCATGGCTCTTAATATAACCATAATCAGAAAGCTCATCTTTGATTAACTGAAGATCTTTTTCATCTTCTGATAAAGAAAGAGCAGTAGAGATGGAATCGAGATGATCAAGATCTGCTTTTGTCTCCACGACTAGCTCAGAAAGAGCTTCATACGTACGTTTTAATTTATTATATTTTGCAAAAAATTTCTTGGAATTCTCCAAAGGAGTTTTTGTTGGATCCAGAGGGATCGTAATTTCTTCATTTGTATAATAATTCAGTGCTTTGAATGATTTGCATCCGTCTTCCAGCCCATAACCATATGTATTGATCAGTTCTCCATAAACTTTATATTTCTCCTTTTTGGCAGTATCTTTCATCTGTTTCTGTTGAAGAACAAGCTTCTTGCGGTTTCGCTCAAGAGCAGTCTGTACGATTCTTCGAAGATCAGAAGATTTCTGACGGATTCTTGTCAGGATTTCCTTCGATGCATAGTAAGTTTCCAACATTTCCGAAACAGATTCAAATGTCTGACAGTGATATTCCGGACCATACTGGGTGAGTGGAAGAACAGCATATTCTACCGGTTCATCATCCCTGTAAATAATGCTCGGAGTAAAATCTTTCTCCTGCACCTGTTCAATCAATCGATGGAACGTATAATAAAGATGTGTTGCCTCATTTTCGTCAAGGGACTGTGCCGAATCACTTCCGTCAATGGAAGCGCGATAGCAGATTTCTTCCGCAATCAGAGGACTGATTCCAGTCAGTGTTGTATAGATTGCCTTTGCAATGTTACACGGCTTTTTACATACAGATTCTTTAAAAGCTTCTTCTGTAATCGTCAACGGATCCTGTTTTTCCTGTGTCTGCGGAAGAAAATAATCTCTTCCCGGAAGAACTTCCCTGACAGAACTCATATGGGAAGAAACATGCCTGATGCTGTCAAGGATCATCCTGTTCTCATCACAGAAGATGATGTTGCTGTATTTTCCCATCAGTTCAACAATCAGATATTTTTTACATGGATCGCCCAGTTCGTTTAAATGTTCCAGTTCAAACTCTATCACACGTTCCAGTCCCGGCTGTACGATATTTCCGATTCTTGCATTTCCCAGATGCTTGCGGAGCAGCATGCAGAAGTTTGGCGCAGTCAGGGGACTTGGTTTGTTTTTGCCCGTAAAATAGATCAGCGGGAGAGAAGGACTTGCGGAAATAAATAACCTGCACTGTCCGTTTGCTCCCTTTCCGGTAATCATCAGGGCATCCGCCTCCGGCTGTGCAATTTTGTTAAAACGGCCGTTATCCAGATTTTTATGTAATTCCTGTACCATTGCAGCAATGGTGATGCCATCAAATGCCATTTTATTTCTCCTTTAGTACGTATCAGATGCTGTGAAATCCCTTACCGATGATTTCGCTTGTATTAGAAATCAGCATAAATGCACTCGGCTGGTTTTCTTTAATAAAGTTACGAAGACGTACTGCCTGAGGACGGCTGAGTACGGTAAATACGATATATTTGTCTTTTCCTGAAAAAGCTCCCTGAGCATGAACGACCGTTGCGCTTCGGTTCAGCTCATGTACAAGAAAGTCGCAAATCGGTTCCGGCTCATCACAGACAACATTGAAATATTTCGAAAGATTAAATCCCTCAATAAAGTTGTCAATCATAAAAGAGCGGATTGTAAGACCGAGGAAAGAATACAGTCCGGTTTTAATATCAAAAACAAAACATCCTGCAACAGTAATCATAATATCCGTCACAAGAAGTGCCTTCCCGATATCAAAACTGCTGTATCTCTTAAGGATCATTGCAATGATGTCCGTACCGCCGCTTGATGAACCGATATTAAACAGAATCGCAGATCCAAGTGCCGGAAGTGCAATCGCAAAACAGAGTTCCAGCATGGTCTGATCTGTCAGCGGATGATCCATCGGACAGACACGTTCCAGTGTAGAAAGTGCAACCGAAAGAAGAATGCTACAATATGCTGTCTTTGCGGCAAATTTTTTACCCAGTACCACAAATCCGAGTACAAGGAGCAGCATATTTACAATGAAGGAAAAATCACTGGCAGAAATAGATGTCTTATCTGCAACTAGAACCGCAAGACCGGTAATTCCCCCAAATGTAAAGTTATTTGTAAATTTGAAAAAGTATGTTCCGACTGCCATGATCAGCGTACTGACAGTCAGAAGCGAAAAATGTTTTAATTTTTCTTTCATTTTATATGCAATTCCCTTCTGAATGATTCGCTGATATTGTACCTCGTGACAAGGCAATGTGTCAATGTAACCATTTAGCAGAACAAAGTATATTCATACAAAAAAACAACTCCAGGTCAGAAAAAGAAATTGACTACCTTTTTAGAATGCTCTATAATAAATCTGTATGTAGAAAATGAGACTTGCAAAGAGAGAAAACTTATGATAAAAAGTATGACAGGCTTCGGCCATGCAGAAAAAGTGACAGAGCAGTGCCGTATCACGGTAGAAATGAAATCTGTCAATCACAGATACCTGGATCTGAATATTAAAATGCCACGGCGTTTCAATATGCTGGAGGGTCAGGTGCGTAATCTTATGAAGCAATATATGCAGCGCGGTAAGGTAGATGTATTCATTACTTATGAAAATTATACTTCAAATGATTATACACTCAAATACAACAACGAACTTGCTGCAGAATATCTTTCTTATCTGAATCAGATGGCAGAAGAGTTTCATCTGGAAAACGATGTCCGCGTGACTACCTTATCCAGATATCCGGAAGTTCTGACCATGGAAGAACAGTCTGTGGATGAAGAGCAGTTATGGAAACTTCTCGAAGAACCTCTTAAAGAAGCCTGTGTTCGATTTGTTGAGGCCCGTACCAGAGAAGGACAGCATCTGAAAGAAGATCTTCTTGACAAACTTGCCGGCCTGGACGAAAAGGTAGATCGCGTAGAAGAACGCTCTCCGAAAGTTGTTCAGGAATACCGTGAGAAACTGGAACAGAAGGTACACGAACTTCTTGAGGATTCGCAGATTGACGACAGCCGCATCGCGGCGGAAGTTGTTCTTTTCTCTGACAAGATTTGTAATGACGAAGAAACTGTCCGTCTGCACAGTCATATTCATGGAATGCAGAAGATCCTCGAAGAAAAAGAAGGCGTCGGACGTAAGATGGATTTTATGGCTCAGGAAATGAACCGCGAAGCCAATACAATCCTTTCCAAATCCAGTGACCTTGAAGTTTCGGATATTGCAATCGATCTGAAAACGGAAATCGAAAAGATCCGCGAACAGATTCAGAATATAGAATAACGGAGGCAGGGAAGTTTTGGCTAAACTGATCAACATCGGATTTGGAAATGTCGTAAATTCACGCAAGATCGTTGCGGTCGTAAGTCCGGATGCTGCACCGGTAAAGCGGATGATCCAGAGTATCAAGGGCACACGTGAACTGATCGATGCAACACAGGGTCGCAAGACAAAAGCGGTTATCGTGACTTCTGATGATTACCTTGTCCTTTCTGCATTACAGCCTGAAACAATTGCCAGACGTTTTGCAGAAGCATATGATTACGAAGAAAAGGAAGATGAGCATGAGTAAGGGTGTTTTAACAGTTGTTTCCGGCTTTTCAGGAGCCGGCAAAGGTACCGTCATGAAACGTCTTATACAAAAATATGACGATTATGCATTGTCAATCTCTGTTACTACAAGAAAACCCCGTGAAGGAGAACGGGATGGTATCGAATACTTCTTTAAAACCAAAGAAGAAGTAGAAACCATGATCGAGAATGATGAATTTCTTGAGTATGCCAGATATGTAGACAATTATTATGGTACCCCGCGTTTTTATGTAGAAGAAATGCTTGCCAAAGGCAAAAATGTGATTCTTGAAATTGAAATTCAGGGAGCTATGCAGATCAAAGCCAAAAATCCGGAGGCTGTTCTGGTATTTGTTACACCACCGAGTTTCGAAGAACTCCGTAATCGTCTTGTAGGGCGCGGTACAGAAACTGCCGACGTGATTGAATCACGTCTCAGACGTGCATCAGAAGAAGCTGAAGGAATGCCTTCTTATGATTATATTTTGGTCAACGATCAGGTAGAGGACTGTGTAGACCGTCTTCACCAGATTATTTTAAGCGAACGTGCAAAGGCACAGCGCAATGAAGAATTCATCAACACGATCCGGCAGGAAGCGCGGATCTTTATGAAAGGAGATAAATAATATGTTACATCCATCATATTCAGAACTTATTCAGGCAATTAACCATAACGCAGAGGAAGACGACAACACAATGATGCTGAACAGCCGTTATTCTCTGGTACTTGCAACCAGCAAGAGAGCAAGACAGCTTATTGCAGGTGCAGAACCGCTCGTACCAAACGCAGCTGACAAGAAGCCTCTTTCTGTTGCTATCGACGAACTTTACAAAGGTGAAGTTAAAATCGTAGCTGCTGAAAGCGATGAAGAAACAACTGCTCCGGCAACAGAAGAAGCATCGGAAACAGTTTCCGCACCGGAAGAAGATAACGAGTAAAGTTTGTCCAGTATTTATATCAGTTAAAAACCATGATCAGAAGGCAGTTGTCTTCTGATTATGTATTGTCAGGAGATTTTATGAAAATATTATTTATATCACTGGGGTGTGATAAAAACCTTTCTGATTCTGAAGAAATGCTCGGACTGCTCACAGCAAACGGGCATGAAATCGTCGATTCAGAAGAGGAAGCCGATGTCATTGTCATTAACACATGCTGTTTTATTCATGACGCAAAAGAAGAGAGTGTCAACACCATCCTTGAGATGGCAGAATATAAAAAATCCGGAACCTGTAAGGCTCTGATCGTGACAGGATGTATGGCACAGCGATACAAAGAGGAAATCACACAGGAGATTCCGGAAGTTGATGCCGTACTTGGAACAACATCTTACGGAGATATCGTCAAAGCTTTAAATGAAGTACAGGCAGGAAATGTTTTTCAGGAATTCCGCGATATCAATGAACTTCCAGAAGACTGTGGCCGCAGAGTTATCACCACCGGAGGACATTTCGGATACCTCAAGATTGCCGAAGGCTGTGATAAGCACTGTACTTACTGTATCATTCCATCTCTCCGTGGTAAATTTCGCAGCGTACCGGAAGAACGCCTTCTGAAACAGGCCGAGTATATGGCATCGCAGGGTGTTAAGGAACTGATCCTGGTCGCACAGGAAACCACCGTATACGGTACGGATCTTTACGGCAAAAAAACTCTGCATCTTCTTCTTAAGAAGCTCTGTCAGATCAGGGGAATCCGCTGGATCCGTGTGCTTTACTGCTATCCGGAAGAGATTTACGACGAGCTGATCCAGGTTATGAAAGAAGAACCTAAGATCTGTCATTATCTGGATCTTCCGATTCAGCATGCAAGTGACAAAATTCTTCGTCGCATGGGACGCCGCACATCCAAACAGCAGCTTATTGATATCATCACCAAACTTCGCTGTGAAATTCCGGACATTGTGCTCCGCACTTCTCTGATCACCGGGTTCCCGGGTGAGACAGAAGAAGATCATCAGGAACTTATGGAATTTGTTGATGAGATGGAATTTGACCGTCTGGGTGTATTTACGTACTCCCCGGAGGAAGGCACACCTGCCGAGACTATGGAAGGTCAGGTCCCTGAAGAAGTAAAAGAAGCACGCCGCGATGAGATCATGGAGCTTCAGCAGGAAATTTCCCTTGATAAAGGAAATGACCGTATCGGACAGGAAGTCCTGGTCATGATTGAAGGAAAGGTTTCCGGTGAAAGTGCTTATATTGGCCGCACCTACGGAGATGCACCGAAAGTAGACGGATATATCTTTGTACAGACAGGAGAATTGCTTGTTACCGGTGATTTTGCAAAAGTAACCGTTACAGGCGCTTTGGAATATGATTTGATAGGAGAGTTGACTGATGAATACACCAAATAAACTTACAGTTGCCAGAATGATTATCGTTCCGTTCCTTGTTGTTTTTCTTCTTACCGGATGGGGCGGTGATGCAAACCGTTATATCTCACTTGCCTTATTTGTAGTTGCCAGTGTTACCGACTGGTTTGATGGATATCTGGCCCGCAAAAATAATCTTGTTACAAACTTTGGTAAATTTATGGACCCACTCGCTGACAAACTTCTTGTTTGCTCTGCGATGATCTGCATGATCGAACTTAACCGCCTGCCGGCATGGTTCGTAATCATCATTATCGGCCGTGAATTTATTATCAGCGGATTTCGTCTGATTGCAGCCGAAAACGGCATTGTAATTGCAGCAAACTACTGGGGCAAGTTCAAAACCGCTTCCCAGATGATTATGATAATTTTGCTGATTCTCCACTTTGACGGAATCTTTGTTACACTGGAACAGCTTTTTATCTGGTTGTCCCTCGCACTGACCATTATTTCACTGATCACATATATCTGGCAGAATAAATCTGTTCTTTCCATGCAGGAGTAATCCAGTGGGAGAGCTGTTGACTAAAGATCCTATCAGTGTATCATTCGCATAAGGTTGACGATTTTGTCAATTTTGGCGGCTTCCTGTGGGGATTTTCCGGCCTTCATCACTTCAAGAACAGCTGAGATTTCATTCTGTGAGAAATTGAGTCCGTTCTTTTTCCCGGAAGCGGCAGCACTCATAAGAAAGGGCAACATATCGGAAGCGGATTTTCCGCTTCCTTTTTCTGCGAGTTTTTGAAGCATATCCAGTTTTCCGGCATCAATATTTTTGAGTTTTGGATCCATCTTCCAGTCTTCATTTCTATTTTCGTCCATGTTTTACCTTTCTATCATTTATGATCATTTTACTTCTTATATAGTTCCTGTTTTATTCATTGATTGTCTTTAATAACTGTATCATCACAAGTATATCTTTGATCTGGTCAAGCTGATGACGGCTTTTTCCATAACTGAATTTCCGAATATCCTCCAGCATCTCCAGGGGATCCGTTTCTCCTTTCAGACTGCAGATCTGCACGTCATTTTGCCCTCCACGAAACAGTGCAACTGTATTCTGGAATTCCATAAGCTTGGCATACAATGCAAGAAACTGCTGATTTCCGGAGGAAGTATATGGTATCAATGCTTTCAGCATTTGAGACTGTTCACTGCATACAAGCTGATCCAGTGCAGTCTGAGATATTACATCCGGCTCCATTTCCATCAAGTGCCTCCTTTTTTCAAAACTATATGCTTTTGCTTATTATTTTATGTCCGGTTACACCGTTTTGACATATGATAAATTAGACTTCCTTTAGAAAGGCAGACAGATATGAATATTTCAAAAAATGAACAGCTTGTTGTAGATGGCAATTCTTTTTATGAAATAGATCTGCAGTGCGTGCAGAAGAAACAAAGTCAAAAACACATAAGAAGGAACGAGCATCAAGAACAAAGCAGACAACCACAATCAGCGGATGCGCCACCCGCGGCTCCTCGATATGCAATGCAAAAAAGGCAGAGGGATTAACCTCTGCCCATCATCGGACATCAGCAGCCACAGCCGTTGTTTCCGCATCCACATCCGCCACTGCAGAGCAGGAGCAATACGATGATGATCCAGCAGGAATCATTGCCGTATCCGCAGTTGTTACTGCAACCGCATCCATTGTTTCCACAGAGACACATCAGGCAGATGATCCAAAGAATACAGCTGCAGGAATTATCTCCGAAAAGGCTGGTTCCATTGCCGCATCCACAGTTGTTGTTGCAACCGCATCCGTCATTGCCGCATCCGCAGTTTGTAGCAGCTAAATCACTCATGGTAAAATCCTCCAGATTTTGTTCACACTTCATATTATGAAGGGAGCCTTTCATGTGTGACTGTCTTTTCCTTCAAATGCTAAAATCACCCTTGACAAACATTTTTTCACTTTGTATACTTTTATAAGTATATTACATCGGCTTTGAAGGGAAGAAGTAACATAAGGAACACACACAGAGAGTTGCCGGACGGTGAGAGGCGCGTGCAGAACTTTTGTGAATACATCCCGGAGCTTCGCACCGAATTTTTTCAGTAGGCTGCGACGGATCGGCACTCGTTATCGTGCTCAATGAGGTGGGAAT